>Ga0075480_10003096_pt1 | contig 10688 bp, 10 predicted proteins | sample DEB08_DNA_7_FD_81590 | JGI IMG/M metagenome (GOLD analysis project Ga0075480, IMG submission 81590) | Aqueous microbial communities from the Delaware River and Bay under freshwater to marine salinity gradient to study organic matter... | ecosystem: Environmental > Aquatic > Marine > Coastal ...
CCGGTGTTGATGACATCTCCAGGCTCTAGGACCATGAACTGGCTCAGGTAGTGCACGAGGAATGCCGGTTGGTAGACCATTTGCGCCGTCGTACTGTTCTGCATCATCTGACCGTTGACTGAGAGGCTCAAAGCCAGATTTGCGGGATTGGGCACCTCGTCGGTCGTCACGAGCCACGGACCTGCGGGGTTAAACGTTTCCGCTGACTTACCCTTTGACCACTGTCCTTGGCGTTCGATCTGGAACTCCCGTTCACTCACGTCATTACTGATCATGTAGCCAGCGATGTGGTTCAGCGCTTCTTCTTCGCTCGTGAGGTATCGGCATCGGGAACCAATCACAATGGCGAGCTCGACCTCCCAGTCCGTCTTGCTGGAGTTTCTGGGGATGTGGACTCTGTCATGGGGTCCAATCACCGTGTTGGGAGACTTTGTGAAGATGATCGGTTCTGCGGGAATCTCCGCACCAGTCTCAGCGGCATGGTCCGCATAGTTGAGACCTATGCAGATGATCTGGTGAGGCCTGGCTACGGGTGGACCCAAGCGGGCGCCGGCGAGAGGGTGGGTAGGAGCCCCCTTGGCCATGAGAGTCTCGACTGATGATGGGAGTTCCTGGAACTGACCAGAGCGGAAGAACTCCCCATCGAAATCGGTGACACCTTCAAGAGAGAGGTACTCCTCGTCGGAGATCAGGACTGCAGGTCGCTCGCCACCGGGCTGGCCAATCCGTATGAGTTTCACGCGATCACCTTACGAGGCTTTGGAAACAATAGAATAACGATACCCTGTATCCTATACGAAACGGCTTTGCCTGGTATATAGTCGTGGATAGTTGAAGCGAAGAAGCTTTGCCAGCTTCGCTTCGAAACCTACCTTGGAGGGAAGTTGGTATGAAGAAAAAATGGCTCGGCGCGCTTGCAATGGCAGGTGCCCTCGCGCTCTCCGCTTGTGCGGGGGGAGGAGCAAGTACTAGCACTGCCGGTGGTTCAGACGGTGAGGTTGTCGCGGATGCGGAAGGTCCAAAGTCTTTGCTGATTTGGGTTGACGCAGTGCGTGAACCCGCATGTCTTGCCTACACCGAGAGTGTGGCCGGTGAAGTTGAAGTCACCTGTGAGGTGGTAGGCCAGGAGGAGATTCTTTCGAAGATCCAGCTTGCAAACCAAACCGGACAGGGGTGGCCCGACGTTACCTTTGACCAGCCGAATAACGTTGCAATCTACCAGGATGCCGCTAACGGTTATTCGCTCAACCTGAGCAATTATGTGGACCAGGACATCATTGACGGGTACAACACGTCTAACGACTGGTGTCTGATTGACGGCTCATATTACTGCTTGAAGAACGATCTCGCACAGACTGTTCTCTGGTACGACACTGTTATTTTCGACGAGTTGGGCTTGACAGTTCCGAGCACGATGGATGAATTCGCTGCCACGGCTCTTGAGCTCGAGGGAACCGGATACTCCGCTGGTGCTATCGGTGACCAGGGCTTCTACGCCGGGTACCTGTGGCCAAGCGGTTGCCCGATGGTGAACGTGCTCGATCCTGCGACGGTGCAAATCAATGCTGATAGTCCGAATTGTTCTCGGGTATGGGAGCTCGTGCAGCCTCTCGTTGACGCTGGAGTTCTAGACACCCGCTCAGCGTTTGACGCCGGGTTCATCGCGGATGTTGCACAGCAGCAGAAAGTCGCAATGCACATCGGACCCTCATGGTGGGGTGAGTTCGTGATTCGCCCGCCAGACTCTTGGGCAATTCCGGAGGGTCGCATGACGGCAGCTCCCATGCCCAGCTGGGCCGGTGAGTCGACCAACTGGTCTGGCGAGTGGGGTGGCGGAATCTGGGTTGCATCTGCATACTCGGAATTCCCTCAGACTGCTGCTGAAGCAGTAGTGTTCCTTGCCACTGATCCTGATATGCGGGCTGACAAGGTTACCTTCCCGGGTTACCAGCCGGCGTTCGAAAAGTGGAGAGAGCGCCTCGGAGCCGATTCCTATTACGCGGCTGACCCGACTGAAGCCATGGTCGAGCAGGCAGGTAAAATCCGTCAGGATAACAAGCCCGTTCGCTACGACATGCAAGGCCAGTTTGGGCTACTGAATGGTGGAATTAACGGTGGCTCGAGCCTCGAGGAATCAGTGCGTGCTTACATCGACGCACTGACGAATCTCGCTCCTGCGGCCGGATACACCGTGACGGAGTAGTAACCAGGTGACGCTGTGTGGGGGCGGGGACTCCCCGCCCCCACACAGCCGTCAGGAATGAAGACGTTAGGTTTGGGGCATGAAATCGGCATCAAAAAGAAATAGTCAGATTCACGGCATTTTAATGTTCTTGCCCTACTTTGTCCTGCTCGCGATGTGGGCTATTTATCCGCTTGCGCTAGCGCTCTATACGTCATTTCAACCATCTAGGACGAGTCCGTCGTGGGGGTTTGGAAACTATCTCTTTGCGCTGACTGACTTTAGGTTTTTACCCGCAGTCTTGAACGTCGTCAGCTTCTTACTTCTGTATCTCCCTGCAATGCTGCTTGTCGTAGCAGGGATGTCATTGTTGCTCGACTCCATCCGGGCACGTTGGACGGTGCCACTGCGATTGCTCTATCTCGTGCCGGCAACAATTACTGGGTCGGTTGCCGTCTTGGTCTGGTACTTCATGTTGGAGCCGACATTCAGCCCTATCAAGGATGCGCTTGCGCAGATTGGTTGGACGCAAGGAACCGACGTATTTAACAAGGGCAACCTGGTCTGGATTTTTGCCCTTATTGCATTTTCGACGGGCGCCGGTAACTGGATTGTGATCCAGTACGGTTCCCTTCAATCAATACCCGACGACATTCTTGAGGCTGCCACCATCGACGGAGCAAACAGCTGGCAGATGGCCCTCCGTATTAAGTTGCCCTTGATACGAAAGTACCTCGTGTACATGATGATCCTGACCTTTGCGGCCGGACTTCAAATCTTTGTGGAGCCCTATCTTTTGAGTTCAATCCCATCGGCTCCTGGAGTAGCAAATTCGTGGGCGCTCAACCAATTGAGTTACGAATTAGCGTTCAGGGGGACAAATCTAGGTGCTGCGACAGCGTTGTCCTTCATGCTCTTACTTGTGTGTGTAGGTCTGGCTATGTGGGTGATATATCGCACCGACTTCTTTGACGAGGCTGACATCAAAAAGAAGAAGAAAGTTCGAGGGTAGACACGATGACAAATGTTGGCCATGGTCGAAAGCGACGCTTCAGGAATGAAACTCCCGCCTCTGGCCTGAAGTCTTTGTCTGCAAAGACGCTCCAGTGGATTGTCCTATTAGGTTTTGCAGTGTTTAGCGTAGTTCCGATGACCTGGATGATCCTGGCGCCCTCGAAGACCCAGCCCCAGTTGCAGCAGGATGCGCCACTCTCGTTTGGGACTTTCGAGGGCTACGTAACTGCCTGGAATAATCTAGCCTTATTCCAAGACGCCCGCATTCTCCAGTGGTTCTGGAATTCCGTCTGGTATTCCGCCCTTCAGGTTTCTGTTGCAACCGTGGTAGCTCTTCTCGCGGGGTATGCGCTCGCGGTGACACGCATGCCACTGCAGAAACCACTGTTGATAATCACGCTGATCGCGATGATTGTTCCGCAGGTGGCCTTCGTCCTGCCCATATTTATTGAGGTCTCGCAGCTCGGCATTTACAACACCGCGTGGGCAATCATCCTGCCAGGAACCTTCTATCCCTTTGGCGTCTTTCTCGCCTACATTTATTTCTCGACAACCATCCCTCACGAGCTCTTTGACGCAGCTCGAGTGGATGGATCTGGCGAATGGGGCACCCTGTGGAGGATAGGAATCCCTATGGCGAAAGGACTCATTGGCATGCTCGCCTTCTTCAGCTTCCAGGCAAACTGGGTGAATTTCTTCCTCCCCTACTTGGTGGTGAACTCTGGGGAGGTACTGACCCTGCCGGTGGGCATGGGAATTTTGTTCTCACAAACACCGGCCCTCAACCCCGGAGTGGGGGCTAATGCTCTTCCGATTAGAGGCCCGGAGATTGCGCTTGCTGGCCTTATTGTCACACTACCTATCCTGATTGTCTTCCTGTTGTCCTCGCGTGTTCTTGTTCGAGGGGTTCTTGCAGGAGCGGTCAAGAACTAGTTTGTTTGCGCAGTAGGTAGAGCTCGAAAATCAGATTACGGACAGGGTCGTCAAGGCGCCCTGCCTAGTCGCCAGTAATCCTCGGTTTGATGAGGGGATCCCAGGCTTCCGAGGATTCAAACGGAGTTGCGTAACTCGCCACCCGGCTGTGTCTGGAAATCTTCAGATCGAGGGATACTGAGGATTCTCCCGGCACTTCAATCTCACACCACGGTCCATCAACAGAGATCTCTTGGCCCTGATTTTGAAAAGCGGACACAAAGGTGTGCTCTCCGAAGGCGCCGGCTTGGAGTATGACGTGAGTTCGCTCAGACCCCACATTTGCAAGAGTGAGGCTCATCCCGGTTTGGTCGACGTGACTAACAAGCGCGCTGACCCCCATTGGCAGACCGGGGGTTTTGGTTTCGGGGTTGAAATAACGAACACTTGCGAACTGGAACCCACCATGAGAAATATGCATGGGGGCTCCCCACTGGAGTTGCACAAGAGATTCGAAATAGAGCGGGTTGAATTCCTGCCAGGCGTGTATGGCGTATCCGTCGACCTGCATGCTCAGCGAGTCGGGAAAGTCATTGATTTGTTCCACCGTGTCCCAGACTTTTGGATCTCCGTGATCTGAGCGAAGTCGGGCAAGTTGTTGGTCCAGTAGTCGCTTGTTCGCGGAGAGAACTTGGTCTGGGTAGTCAGGGAGATTCCCGGTAATGAACTCGTACCAGGGGATTGTGTTGGTGTTGTAGTGCTTCACGCTAAAGGGCTTCTCGGCGATTGAAACTTTTTGCCAGTCGAGGGCTCCTCTGCACCGCTCTACTCGCTCCTGGTCGTCGTCGCTTAAGGAGCGGAACCACAGGTGAATTGCATGGTAGGGATTCGCCGGCCTGAAATCTGTCCATCCGGAATCGAAATGTTTGTTTGGGGTATGCCACACTCCGTCGATCTCTTTACCCATCGAAAAATTGGTGTCGATTTGCTCTCGCGCAAGGGCAAAATAGGAGTCATCTCCGGTCATGAGGACTGCGTTAGAGACAATGTTTACAATCGGCTCGATGATGGTGAAGAGACCATGGGGCCATCGCCACCCGTAGTGGCCGCCCCACCATTTTCCCTCTAGGTACTCACCTACTTTTCCGGTGAGCCCTACGTTGTCAGGGATGATCCCTCCATTGTCAATCGCACGTTGGCGCCATCGGTTGAGATAATCGACAACCCAGGTGGTAAATGAGGAATCGGCGGTGTACATAAAGGCATGTGTCATCTGCCCGGATGCATTCATATTCAAGGGAACATCACCCTTGGTCATTCGCTCATTCATGAGCCGAACAACCTCTTCATAAACCTCGTCATTTGACCAGTTGCAGGTCCCGAGTTCGAAAGGAGATGTCGTCATGTCCTCAAACGGCGCGTGGTAGGAGTCCAGAACACCTCGATGGGTAATCCAGTCTTCGTGGGTAGTTTCGAACCGTGGGCCTCGAGAGCCGGACATAGGAGCCCGGATAATGCCTAGTGCGCTGTCGTAGTTTTGAGCGTCGGGGTCTTCGCCGTTGTACATTTTCGCGAACCGGACCGCGCGTGTCCGATCCTGAAGCGAATTTGGCTTCGTTAGTCCGAAGAAATAGTGGTAGAGATTTGCTTCTCCGTGGTGCATCCAGTCGTAGTAGCCATCAAATTCGCGATGAATCTGCCCGTATTCGGTCCACTGCCAAGTGATTCCGTCCCATATCTTTCGGCCAAGCTCGTAGATGCGCTGGTTGCCGGTTAGGGCGTAGAACAAGGGAAAATACTGGAAACCTTCATAAGGATCATCTGATCCGTCCATACCAGGCCAGGAATCCCGCCAGATTAGCGTTCCGTCGTCACGGACATAGCGCGCGACGAATTCTTCAACAGCAGCTGTCAAGTTGATGATGAGCTCCTGCTGGGAGTGGGCCCACTCGGGAACCCCGTTCGAGGCAGAAAGGTTTGTCAGTTGAGGGATGGGACGGGTCATTGTGGTCTCCTCTTGGTGGAGATATCCTATAGTATTACGACCTAATGGGTTCACGTTTTGCACGACATTCCATACTCGTTACTGGATCGACGAGCGGTATTGGACTTGCCACGGCTCGACGACTCCATGACGAGGGGGCGCGGGTTGTCTTGCATGGTCGACGCTCCTCATCAGAACTCCCAGATGCGGTGCTCGAGCTGCTCCAATCCGATCGAGTCGCCTATGTCGTTGCGGATCTCTCCAAACCTGATCAGGCCCGCGAGCTTCCCGACCAGGTAAAAAAGAAACTAGTCAGTCTTTCCGGTGTTGTCCTAAACGCCGCTGTGGAGTTGCACAAACCGTGGGACGAAACGACAGCCGCGGAGTGGGACTCCGTGATGTCGGTCAACGTGAGGTCCGCGCTTCTAATTGCCCAAGGAGCAGCGTCTTACCTCAGGGAAACTCAGGGTTCGATTGTGGTCGTGAGCAGTACTAATGCATTGCGAGTTAACACGAGCAATCTTGTCTACGACTCGAGCAAAGCCGCACTGAACCATATGGCTCGGGCGCTCGCCCTCGAACTGAAGGCCGAAGGCATCAGAGTCAATACCGTAATGCCAGGAGGAGTCGACACCCCCATGCTTTCCCGATGGCTCGGCGATTACGCGGGGTCTCCTTCTGCAGCGAAGAAGGTACTGGAGGATGGAATCTCAAGCGGGGCCGTGGGAACTCCGGATGACATCGCATCAGCAATACTCTTCCTGCTCTCAGACGACGCACGCTGGGTCAATGGAGCTCAGTTGGTTGTGGACGGTGGCGCGTATCTCAGCGGTTAGGGTTTTCCATTCAGCTCTTCGCTCAGCACCACGGGCAGCGGGCCCGTCACTGCCGGTACCATCTCGATATCTCGAGCTCTGACTCGGGTTGAGGTTCGGTTCGCGATTATCGCGGCAAGGAACAGCATCGCGAAGGGAACAGAAAATGCCAGAAAGACGGTTGACCCTTCCGCAATCGCTCCCATCAAGACCTTTGCGACAATCGACATGCTTTGGGCGACAAAACTGAGTACTGCTATCGCTTGAGCAGTCATGATTCCCGGCAGCGAGCTAGCTGTCGAAATCATGGTGGGGCCCACAGGGGCTAAACCCATGCCGGCAACGGACCAAAATCCCGCGAGCCAGAGAATGGCTGATAAGGGCGAGAGCGGTGAGAGTACCCATGCCCCACCCACGCCGAGCCCCATGCTGATGCCCGACGCGAGGGCTCCGGCCACCGACATGGAGTGAACGTCGAATTGTCTTGTCAAGGTCGAGATGGAAAGCCTGCCCACAATCATGCCCACCATGAAGGTCGCGAAAGGTAGCGCGCGCAGGGCGACGTCTGCTCCTGCGGACCGCGACAAGACGGCAGACCATTCAAATACGGCGATCTCAGGTGCGACAGCGCAAAGCAGCCCAAAGGCGAGGAGCCAAATCTGAGGAGGTAGTGCACGTAGAGGTCGACGGGCACTTGTAGAACCCTCTTCACGGTGTCCATCTTCGTGTGGTTTGAGCAGGAATCTGTGGATGATGAGAAAGCCGGCCAGCGTAAATAGCGCAACCGTAATGAGGTAAATCTCGAGTGACGTCAGGAGTGTCGAAATTCCTCCTGATGCGGCCGCAGCAACAGCTCCGATGCTCCATCCAGCGTGTAGTCCGCTGAGAATCGACTCTCTGACCTTTTTTTGAAGAAGTACTCCGTGGGTATTTACTGCGACACCGGTAAGGCCCGCTAAGAAGTTAAACAACGTATTGAGTACGGTCCACAGGGGGGCGTTCGTTACAAATCCGAGAGGCACAAGAGCCACCGTCGCAAGAAGCGCTGTAACCCTCATCACGGGAGATGTGCCAAAGCGATTGATCATGAACGGAGCAGTAATGACGGCGCTGAGAGCACCAATCGGGGCGAGTCCCAGAATGACTCCCCACTGTGCGAAGCTGACACCAAGCCTGTCGATATATTCCGGCACCCACGGAATGGAGCACAAGACGAGGTGGCCCAACAGAAGAAAGCTGGCAAACGATGCTCGTTGAGCGCCTGCTAGCTCTGCGACCGGTCGGAGGGTCACGGGCATCCTTTCCTCAATCGTGAGGCCCTTGCGTTTGCGGGTTTGTTTAGAGGGTTAATACGGTGTGGTTATCGATAAAGTCCCAGTCGTACTCGATTCCGAGCCCTGGGCCCTGCGGGGCTTGCACCATGCCGTTCTCGATCATTACCTCAGACTTCGTCCCGAAAGTGAAATCGTCGAAGGGATAGAGCATCTCGAAGAATTCGCAGTTCGGGATGGCGAGCGACGCGTGAACCTGAACTTGCTCCAGTGCTTGATAGATGGTGGTGTGGAGTTCGCACTGCACCCCAAAAGATTCTGCGGTGTGCGCTGTTTTCATGACTGAGCTGATTCCACCCCGCCACGACACGTCTGTTCGGACGATATCGGCAATTCCCTCATGAATGTAGTGAGCGGTCGAATAGTGGCCGCCTGCGAGCACCTCAGTCCCGCAAATGGGGAGGTCGAGTTTCTCGCGAAGCTTCCGTAATCCGTGGAAGTTCGCATCGAGGAGGGGCTCTTCGAGCCACCGGTATCCCAGTTTTTCGAGTTCTCGGCCGACGACAAGGGCCTGTTCATAGGTGTAACTGATTACGGGATCCGCCATGAGGGTGAAGTCATCCCCAACAGCTTCTCTCACGGCTCGGTAGCACTCGATATCGACCTTCGGATCTCCCGGGGGATGGAGTTTGTAACCCTTGATTCCGCGCGATTTCACCTCGAGCGCCTGCTCGACATACTCGTCTGGACCCGGAAGGAACATCGAGCTCACGTAGAGCGGGACCTCTGTTCTTGCTGCGCCAAGCAGGCGGTAAACGGGTTGCCCCGTCTGCTTGCCCACGATGTCCCAGCAAGCATTGTCAAAAGGCCCATAGGCATAAATCGGCGTGAGGTTCCACTTCCGATCGAACATCTCGAAACCTTTGAGGAGCTCTTGGGTATGAAAGGCGTCCTTGCCCAGAAAGTATGGCTTAACTTGGGAAAAAACATGGGCTGCCGCGACCGCATCAAGAGCCCCGAATCCGAAAGATGTCCCCGTTGTGCCGTCCGCTGCGGTGAGGGTAATTACCGCGAAGTCAGGTCGATTACCTCCCGGCAATTGGACGGCGGAAACAGCATCGAGCTGGTTCAGTTCATCGGCACCGCGACAGGCCCGAATTTCAACATTGACAATTTCGGAGGCTTTCATAACGTATATCGTATAGGAATATCCGTCTAGAGAGATTCTGGGTAGGAAGAACTCACCACTCCATACATCTCCTGAACATCAAGTTCCTCTCGCAGGAGACCCTCTATTCCCGCTTGAATTCGAGCGACAGGTTCCAGCTCTCCATGGCGTTGCCACAATTCGCGACTCGACCACTTCTCGATCATGACCAGTCGGCCTTTAACTTCTTCGTGGAGAGCATAGAGTTCGCATCCTTCCTCTCGATGGACGTCGGGGATGGCGTCCATCAGAACGCGCTTTACCTCCTCGTAGCGCTCAGGAAGGGGTGTGAATGTCGCAATAACGATGCATGGCTGGTTCATCAGCGGGTCCTTTCCGGGAGGGGTTTCCAGCGTAGCCGCACGCTACGCTGGCATCGTGAAGAATCCCTTCCTCATCACCGGTGTGCTTTCCATTGCCCTGTGGGTGACGATTCGGGAGCAAGCATTCGACGCTGATCCTCTACTTGCCTCCATCGCCACGGTGCTTCTGTTGGGTTACGGGCTCTTCGGGGTGTTCTCCTCGCTCCGGAAGAAGCCCGACCAGGACTAGAGATGTCTCTGCTCGCCCACCTCGTGTGGCTGGCCGTGCTGTTGGTGCTGGGAACCCTCGCCATCCTCTCGATCTGGTCGGATGTCTGGGAGCTCTATGTCAGCATCTTCGTGATTGCCGCCCTGATCTATGGCTTTACCTGGTGGCGAAAGCGCCCCCAGTAGCTTCCCCTAGGTGCGCTGGTGGAGGTGGTTGATCGCCACAGCACCAGCAATCGCTGCCAGGAAAATTCCGGTGATCCCCACGATGTAGGCGCTGACTCCTCCCCAGCCGAGTGACCCGGTGGGGTCGAGAAAGAAGTAGGGGTACCAGTCCACAAATTGGCCTCGAACCAGGGTGATCAGAGCCCATGCCAGGGGGTAGGACGCCCCAATCCATACTGTGTTCCAGCCAATGCGTGGCCGCTTGGCGCGGATAATCCAGTCCGCCAAGAGGTAGATCGGGATAGCGACGTGCGTGACCTCGTTGTGGAAACCGAAGTGGTCAGGTTCTCGCAGCAACCAGTTATAGACCAAGCCCACCACCACCGCATAGACCGTGAAGTTTGCGCGAACCGTGGCATAGAGGACGGTGTCAACTGCTCGAGACCAGGCGAGAAGGCCCCCGGCTATCAGCACCACAATGTTGGAATAGCTGGTCTGGTTTGTGAGATAGGCGAAATGTGTCGCGGGTGTGAAAGTTCCCTCCGCCAGCTGACCTGAGATGAGATCGATGTAGGCGGCGATGATCAGAAGTCCCATGGAGATGTCGA
>Ga0075480_10003097_pt1 | contig 10686 bp, 9 predicted proteins | sample DEB08_DNA_7_FD_81590 | JGI IMG/M metagenome (GOLD analysis project Ga0075480, IMG submission 81590) | Aqueous microbial communities from the Delaware River and Bay under freshwater to marine salinity gradient to study organic matter... | ecosystem: Environmental > Aquatic > Marine > Coastal ...
TATTAGACGAGTTTCTCGCTCGCCCTGTTATGGAAGTTTACAAAAGTGATTGGCAAAGAGTGTGTGATATTTTCAAGCCTTACGAAAACTGGCTCCAGTCTAGTAATGGTATTGAAGTTAAAGCTGTTGAGGAAAACCGACTAAGAAAGTATACCAATGGTGAAATTCCCGCTAAACTACAGTCAATGATCGACGAAGATATGAAGCTGGGTGAGAAACTAAAAGTTCGAAGAAAACTGGAAGAGATCATTATCCTACAGCAAAACATTATAGATTTTTGCAATAATTTTGTCAGCTTCCCAAATCTTTACGATCCAGAGAAAAGAGCCATTTTTGAAGTCGGTTATTTAGTTATTGATGGAAGGATATTCAATTTCAACTTACCTGTAGAAGATGTCAAGCAGCATAGTAATACAGCCAAACGTTCTGGTATTTTTCTACTCTATCTTGAAGTAACCGGCAGTAAAGAAGATAAAACTTTCTATATTTGCACTCCTGTTACATCAAGAAAAATTGGTCTTTTAGATGTTGATAAACGTGGAGTTCTATTTGACCTCAATGGTAAAGAATGGGATGCAAAAGTAGTTAAAGTTATACAAAACCCTGTCAGTTTAACAGAAGCCGTTCTAGCTCCATTTCGCAAGATAAGCCGTATGTTAATGGATGCTATTGATAAGATTAGCTCAGACACAGAAAAAGAGCTTGAAAACAAATTCAAAAAAACGACTACAAATATTCAGAAAGATCTTACAAAAGCACAACCTGCAGCCAAAGATAAATCATCTTCTGCCACTGCCCGAGACCTAATGATGACAGGTTCTTTTACATTTGCGGCTCTAGGTTCCTCTTTTGCTTATATTTCCGGGACTTTTGCAAAACTCGATTGGGAACAAGGTCAATTGGCATTTGGAATTGCCATGATGGTCATAGTCCTGCCAATTTTAATTATATCTTCAATTAAGCTCTACAGACGAAATATGAGTTCTATTTTGGAAGCATCCGGTTGGGCTATGAATGCGAGAATGCGCTTAACAAGTAAATTGGCAGACATTCTCGCTCCAAAACCAGATAAGCCAGGCAGGGTATTTAAAAAGAAACGTGATCTTCTCAAAGGCTTTTCACGAAAATTCAAATTTAAGAACAAAGCTAAGAAACAAAAAAGCCTATAATTTTTTATGTCTACAAAAACAGGTTGATTTTTAAGCTCCCACAACCTTAATTATAGACTAGTTAACAACGTCACTACCAGGAACGCAATTTGAGTCGAGTTATATTTCTATTTTTAAGTCTGTTGATTGTTGGCTGTGTAAGCTCTCCACAAAATCTGGATGAACATGTCATCTATAAAAAAATGAGAGATGCTTCACTTGTTCTTCTGGTTAACGGAAAGGAAAATGGCAGTGCTGCATTCATTTCACCAGATGGCTACATCGTCGGAGCATCTCACTGTATAAAGTTCAGAGACGATAAACTTGAAGTTATCTCTCCTGCCCTTGGTAAACTTAAAGCTAAGTTAATTGCTTTAGATAAAGTTCATGACATGATGCTACTTAAAGCAGACTTAGGTGATAAAACAACAGAGTATCTACCTCCTTCAAAAGAAAAAGTTAAAACTCCAGAAAGAATCTATCAAATAGGCTCTCCCATTTATCGTAGAGGGGTCGTCCAAAGCGGCTTTGTTGCTCGTGATGACACTTACTATGAATACTACGGAGAAAGGCACAACCATTATATTGAAATCATTCACATCTCAGCTTCAATCCAAAGTGGCACTTCTGGTGGTCCTTGGGTTAATAGCCGTGGAGAATATGTAGGAGTTCAATCAGGAACCCTTCTTGTTGGGGACTCACCTTCCGGTATCGCTTTCATGTCACCAGTTTTAGCTTTTATGGATGTTATCACTACTAAAAAAAGTGCCAAAAGCTATAATTTAGACTTTAAAGTAATGCCACTAGAAACTCACAACCCAAGTACTATTGATCGCTATAAAGGGTATTCACGAGGCTTAGTTGTCTCAGACATTCAAGATGAGAGTATAGCTAAAAAAGCGGGCTTAAATAAGTGGGACCTAATCGTAGCTGTAAACGAACATCCTGTAACTACAGTTACCGAAATGATGAATAAAGTCCGCTCTTTCAAAAGTAGCTCCGTAAAGCTTACTATTGTTGAACTCGACAGCGACAAGTCTACAGATAAAACGATACCTGTAGAAGTTGTTGAAGACAGAATCAAGTTTAAATCTCCTCCTAGAGAAGTCGCCAATCAAGAATAAGACTCCAATGAAACACTTAGCCTATACTGTTAACCTTAAAGATGATCCTGAAATCATTGAAAAATATAAAGAGTACCACGCCGAAGTTTGGCCAGAAGTTTTAAACTCTCTTAAAGAAGTTGGCGTGCTAGATATGAAAATCTACATCCTAGGCCGTAGACTTTTCATGTATTGTGAAGTTGACGGTGACTTTGACCCTGCAGTGGATTTCCCACGCTACCTAACGCTCTCTCCTGTTTGCCAAGAATGGGAAGACCTCATGTCCACGTTCCAAGAGCCTGTTAAAGATGCTGCTCCAGGCGAAAAGTGGGCCAAAATGGAACAAATATTCCAACTTTAAAAAAATCTTATAATTTTTTTGAAAATAGTGACAGGATTGACAAATATGGCAGTTCTAACTACAAAGAGCTATTAGGCGTCAACCTTTTGCTGACTGTTCACAAAACTACTTGTTAGTAAGAAGCCAAATTTTGCTCGGAAGCCATTTCTTTGATGCGGGTCCTTTCAAAAAAATGGCTTCCAAACATTCTCTTCGCAGGTCAGGCGAGTAGCCTGGGGCGGTCATGCTTCTCAGCATGACCGTTTTTTTATGAGAACTTGATCTTATGCTTATCGATAAATTTCTTTACTCGCTTCTGAACATCTTTTTCAGTTTTGAGCTTTAAAACCTTTTCTACGAGATCCTGGCAATCACTTATTTTTACTTTAGATATAACAGGTTTAATCTTTGGAAGCATCATTGGTGGCATACTTAAATCATAGAGACCTAAACCAAGAAGAAGTGGTACAAATAGTGGATTGCCTGCTATTTCACCACAAAGGGAAACTGGCTTTTTTCGTTTTTTTGCTGCTTCAACAATATGCTTTAGAGTTCTCAAGACTACAGGATGCATTGGCTTGAAGTAGTCACTAACTTTTGAGTTACCACGGTCAACCGCAAATATATATTGAACTAAGTCATTCGTTCCAATACTTATAAAGTCTACTTCTCGAAGAATTTCATCTATTTGCCAAACTGTAGAAGGCATCTCTACCATGGCTCCAATTGGTGGCATTTTGAACTTTTTACCGTACCAACTTGAGAGATCTTCGATTATTTCCGAAAGAACTTCTTTGACAGCTATTATATCTTCATAGTGGGCAACCATCGGAAATAGTATTTTTATGTTTCCTCTCTGACCAGCCCTTAGCATTGCTCTCATGTGAGGTTCAAATATTTCACGGTGTTGAAGCAAGATTCTCAAAGATCTGAAACCAAGCATTGGGTCAGATTCATCATTACAATCAAAGTACTTAAGAGGTTTGTCTCCACCAATATCTAAAGCTCTTATGGTTACCATCTGTGGACTTGCCATTTTTGCTATCGATCTAAAAATTCTATACTGTTCATTTTCTGCTGGGAAGGTTTCATGAATCATGTACATAAACTCAGTTCTATAAAGGCCCACACCATCATTCTGGTATTTTTTAAGGGCATTCATATCACTGACCATACAGATATTCCCCATAACCTGAACTCTTTGGCCATCTAAAGTCTCAGCTGGTTTGCTGACATCCTCATCGACAATTTCTAACTGGCACTGGTTGAGTTTATCATCATAAGCTTTGATAGTTGTTGGAGATGGGTTAAGTATTACCCGTCCCTCTTCTCCATCTATGAGAATCTTATCGCCAGTCTTACAAGCTTCTTTCAGCCCTTCAACACCCATTACCGCAGGGATACCCAGAGATCTTGTTAGAATTGCTGTATGAGAGGTGCTTCCACCAAGTTCACAAGCAATACCTAAAATGTTATCTGTAGAAACTCTCATTAAGTCAGATGGCATAACATCATCACCAACAAAAATCATACGCTGGTCATCATTTGGTCTTGGATATTCTTTACTGTCCAGTAAGTACTGAATAATTCTCAAGCCAATATCCATTAAGTCCATACAGCGTTCCATTAGCTGTGTATCATTGCTGGCTTTGAACTTCTCTATATACTTTTCAACAGTAACCTTTACAGAACTAGCTGCGTCCATTCCGTGAAAATCGATACCGTTATTAATGTCGGAAACAAAATTTGGATCTTCTAGGAAGAGTAATTGTGCAAAGAAAATTGATGCATCAGCTTCAATAAAAACTTCAGAAGCTCTTTCTTGGATTTCAATAGTTTCAGCAATGGCTTTCTTAATAGCTTTTTTGAGCTTTTTAATTTCCTTCTGACGATTTTCTACATATCGAATTTCGATATCATTCCAGTAATCATCTGACTGAAGCATGAAAATTGACGAGTAAACCGTACCACCTGAGATAGGCACTCCTTCAAGAGAAATATCTGTTGTACCCGGAGTTAAAACCTCTTTCTGAACTTTCTGCTCAGAATGATCTTCAAAAATCTTATCAATACCTGCATTAGCAACAACTATAGCTAACTGTGATGCTAAGTTGACGGCCATATCCGTAATATCTTCGTGAAATTTTCTCGCCTTACCAGATTGAATAACTAAAACTCCAACACAGCTATTACCGGCCATCATTGGGATACCCATATAAGAATGAAACTTCTCTTCTCCTGCACCTTTTAATAAAGTATATGCCGGATGTTTTTCTGGATTGGAGATATTGACTTGTCGTCTTGTTGTAAAAACATGCCCTGTGATACCATTTCCTGGATCCATCGTATGGCCAATGACTCGAGCTGAAAAACCTTCGGTCGCAACCAAAACAAGCTGCTCCTTTACACGGTCATATGTATAAATACTACAGCATTCAACCTTTAGCTTTTGGCATATTAGGGTAACTGTCTTTTCTAATATGGCTGCAACGTTCTCGTGATTGATGATAGCATCCGTTACGGATCTAAGAATTTCAACAACACTATTTTTAAGTACAACCACAGATTTCAGTCCACATATTTGAATTTTTTAAGGCGAAGATTACAATACCATTCAAATATGCAATTTTCAACAATACCTAAACAACAGCAGCAGACTTGCTACAACAGGTTGATAATGAATCAGATAAATGACAATAAATTCACTCATATCGATGAAAGTGGACAGGCCAGTATGGTCGACATCAGCAGTAAAGGAATCCAAAGAAGAACTGCTGTTGCTTCAGGTAAAATTCTTCTTAAGCCTGATACCCTCTCTCTAATTAAAGAAAACCAGATCAAAAAAGGTGATGTCCTAAGTACTGCCAGAATAGCTGGAATTCAGGGAGCGAAACAAACATCAAACCTTATTCCTCTTTGCCATCAACTACTTACGGAAAAGATAACAGTTGACTTCGAATATATCGATAATGGTATACAGGTAAACACACTTGTAAGGTGTACTGGTAAAACTGGAGTTGAGATTGAAGCCATTACAGCAGCCTCTATCGCGCTAGTCACAATATACGATATGTGTAAAGCTGTTGATAAAGAAATGGTTATATCTGATATCACACTTCTCGACAAAAAGAAAGAAGATATTTAATTATCACCCTCTTTCAACGACTTGTTGAATATAAGTACACCAATGGGAAATAGAACTGCAATTATTATTAATGTAACCGTATAAACGTTTACATTTATTTCGGCAAATCTATGGCTCTTATCTCCAAAAATAGCAATAGAAAAAGATAGAATCAAAGCTGACAAGCCTGTTCCTAATTCCTGTGCAGATATAAATAATGATGTACTGAAGGACTTATTTTCCTGCGGGAGTAAATGTAACATTAAAGATGTTATTCCTATTGACATAGAGGAAATAAACAGACCTGTACAGAGTGTGATTGTACCGGCAAAGATTTTGATCGGTATAAATGAAAAATATTCATGCATAACAAAGAGTACAGCACAGAGTGAAATACAACAGCTACAAAAGAAAAACAACAGCTTATCACCCATTCTCTTGAGCATATATGCCCCTACAGCAAAACCCAAAATACTGCCGATCATTACCATGTTACCCATAAGAACAATGTCTGCACTACTAAACTTTAAAACCACTTGTTCATAAAGATTAAATATGAGAGTTAAGCTACCTATAAAAAGAGGCATGATAAGTATAAAAACACAGTATCGAATATATGATTTATAACGGAGTAGTATTTTAAATTCTTCTTTAAATGAGCGCTTATGTTCTTCCTTATCCGGATCTTTCACTTCGAGCTCAGGAATCTTGCTGTAAAAGTACATACGAATAATCGTCAATAACACTACAAACATAAGTATAGGAGACAAAACAGTATCTCCCTCCATTTCAAGAATGAATTGAGCTGCAAAAGTAAAGCCAACACCGAATAACTGCCAAATAGTTCTTAACTTGGCAAAAAACGAACCGCGATTTTCAGGTTTTACTATTGGATCCAGTAAGGCAAACCACGAGCTATTCACCATGGAAGCACCTAATGAAAAAAGGATTATTCCTCCCAATATAAAGATCGTCTTATTTCCACTTATATAAGCAGCCGAACATAAACAGGAGATTCCTACGACCTGAACGAGATTCCCCAACTGTCCTACCTTTAGCTTACCCTTTTTATCAGCGACATAAGCTAATGGCAAGGTCGTGAATAAAGCTAAAATGCTTGGAATTCTAAGATAAAGAACCAATGACTGCTCTGAGACATCTAAATAAGTCAGATAGTTAAAGATCAAGCCATTACCAAAACACAGTCCTGCAACCAACCCAAAACATTGAGTTGCTATTACTGCATTAAGAGCTTTTTTTCTTTCTAAATCTGATATCATGAATTTTAATTTTTGTAAATGAAGAAGGTAATGACAGGTAAATCTAGCAACTGTTCCTCAAAAATCCTTAACTATTAGGATCTGGGTTGGAAAAACCTTCTCTTGGCCTGTCTGCATATAGAGATTTTGGATCAATATGAATAATCGACTCTGAGTGAGGAAACTCTTTTTTGAGCTTTTCTTCTATTTCTTCACTAACATCATGAGCTTCCATGAGAGACATTTTATCTTCAACTTCTACATGAAATTGTATATAGTACTCAATTCCTGTTTGTCTTGTTTTTAAATCGTGAAAATTATGAACCTTGGGGTGACTTAAAATAGTTTTAGCGATGACTTCCTTAACCTCATTTGGTAACTCTTTATCCATTAAGATATCCAAAGACTCTTTGACAATATCCCAGGCAGACTTCAAAATAAAAAATCCTATCAGCAATCCAACAATGATATCTACATAAGGCACACCCTGCATCGTTAGAACAAGAGCGGCAATTGCTGCTAGATTGCCAAGCACGTCAGACAAATAATGCAGAGAATCTGCTTTAACAGCCGTTGACCCTGTTTTCTTAACTACATAGCGCTGGTATAAAACGAGTCCAATCGTCAAAACTAAAGAGATAATCATAACATAGATACCAATGTCTATCTGGGTCATTTCCTGAGGTTTTAAAGCTCGATCAATAGCGTTCAAAAGGAGAATAAAAGCTGAACCGGCGATAAAACTGGCTTGTGCTAAACCTGCCAATGCTTCAACCTTTCCATGCCCAAAGCGGTGTTCTTCATCTGCTGGCTCAACAGCAATTCGAATAGCGATCAAATTAATAATTGATGCAAGAGCATCCATACTAGAGTCAATGAATGAAGCAAAAATCGAAACTGAACCAGTCCTATTCCAAGCAAAAAGTTTTACTGCAATCAGAATAAGAGCAACAATGACTGATGCTCTACCAGCAGATTTCATCAGCTTACTTTTTTCTTCTTTGCTCAATTCATTCATAAAATAAAGCTAATACACAATATCCGTTTCTAAAACGGAAACCTTTAAGTTTTCTGTTAAATCCAAGATTGAAGCTTGATTAATTTAGCCTTTCGATTATTTTCAGCGGCCGAATATAACGAGTAAAATTTGATGAGAGAAAAACTGGAAAAAGAGCTGGACCTAACTAACTGGTCAATGTTACATCCGCACTTTGTCAGGGATACATTATTTTTAATTGATGAATCTCTGGAATTCATTGATACATGTTTACTTTTGGCAGGTAATGAAGCTGGAGAAGTTGAAAAGCTGATAAGTCAAAAGCTTATTCGTCGACCAGATGGATACGATGTTGAAAAATGGATAAAAGAAAAACCCGTTTTCAAATGTCTGATTATTTCACCACATGTCTTGGTTCAGTTGACTGACATTTCTCTACAAAAGAAAGAAGATTAAGAGTTAAACTTCAACCAGCGTTCGATTACTTTCCAGGAATTATCCACTGTGTCAGCCAGCTCTCCAAAATCTACAGGTTTTATAAAATAATCATCAAATCCACTTGAACGACATTCGATTAACTGGAATAAAGACTGATGTCCCGTAATCGCGATAATGAAACAAACTGGGTTCATATCTCTAATTTTCGCACAGAGGTCAATCCCTGTTGAGTTATCATCCAACTGTAAATCAGTAATCACCATGAATATCTGATTTTTCTTTAAGGCATCTAAAGCTTCTTCGGCAGTTTTAGCTTTAATAACTTCAGCACCACACCTTTCTTCTAATTGAAGGGCTGTAAGATTCAATAATGCTTCTTCATCTTCAACTAGTAAAATCTTCTTATCCATCCATATACCTCTATTCTAAGTACACTAAAACTTCTTTCTCACCATCAACAAGAGAAAATACATCCTGTGGTGTATATGCATTCTTCCGCACTTCTGATACCAGAGTTTCAATAATAATATTTTTACCCTTTAACTTACTTGCTACATCCTCAGGAATAAAGTTTTTTAAATTTTCTATTGCTTTTACAGGTAAAGTTAACTTCACTTTTTGCATTCCTGACTCTCTAACTGAAATAATTAGATGGTTCGAAGACTGTAGAGTTTTAACCAGTAAATCTGGAGAATAAGCATTCTCGACTTTTAGAAGCTCTCCAGCAAACTTTTGTAAATACTCCTTCATCCTTGGAAGACAATAGATACTTCCCGACAGTCTTTCTGTATAAAAGAACAAACCAGAAATACTTCTCATCAATAAGAACAGTTCAGCTGGTGCGGCAGCCATAAAGTTCCACCTATCTTCACCTAAAATATCTTTAACCTTTTCTTTGCGCCTCCAGTTTTTATACTCAAAAATCCCATCACTTAAAAATGGTTCTAACAAAACCGATAGGAATACTGGAATTTTGTCTGCAATTGGTAGTAAAAGATCTTTATTGAACTTGAGCTCAACCAAAGCCGCTAAAGGGCTTTTCTGCTCACGACATAGTTTAAATAATGATAAAAGCTGCATGTGTTGTTCATGAGATAATTTTACAACTGAGCCAAAGTCATAAACTACTAATTGAACTTTGTCTCCTAAAAGTCTAAAGCCAAAATTCCCCGGATTAGGGTCAGAATGCATCAAGCCATTCTTAAGAATACTGGTTAAGTAAAATTCTGTGACTAAACGAGATGCTTCTTTTAGCTGTTTCTCAGACGCAACCTTTGTAAATTCCTCCAAAGAAATGGATGGCTCCCAACTCATTACCAGACAAGTCGCGCTCGAATACTTTTTCATAGAAAGAGGAATAACAATATCGTGATTATCTGAAAAGATTCGATAAAACTCGTGCTGCATATCGACTTCTCTTAAATAGTCCAACTCCAGGTTTAACTCTTCTTTGAGAACCTGAGTGTACTCAGACATATCAAAACCTTTTGAGAAGTTTTGAAAACTTTTCGTAACCAGGCCCATCGCCTTGTTATCCAAGGTCATATTTTCAGCTGAATCCGGGTATTGAATTTTTACAGCATAATCCTGTGTATCCTTAGTTAATTTGCAAACCTGCCCTAAAGATGCACAATGAAAATGTTCATCTATCTGTGCATTTTCTAAAAGAGAAGGGACTTCATTTAGTAGAATTACTTCTACTTCTTTTAAAGGCATTGGATCTATTGTTTCTAAAGCTTGGCGATGTAGTTCCGAAGAGTCTTTATCAGACATTCCCATTATCTGACTTATTTTTACAGGGACACCTTTCATGCTACTCATCTTTCTAGCAAATGAGCGATTTATGGCTTGATTTAAGGATTTGTTTTTAATTAATTTTCCGCCAATTCCAAGTGCACTTAAACCGGCATATTGTAGAGCTCGTTTCATACTGCTCATCGTTAACCCTTACTTTGCAAACATGGAGACAAGCTTCTCCGGAATTTTTTCTAAATCTAGTTGTGTTTCTACTGCGCCAAGATCAAAAGCTACTTTGGGCATTCCATAGACAACACAAGTTTTTTCTGTCTGACCAATAGTTTTAGCTCCGGCTTCTTTCATTTTAAGCAAGCCTTTACCTCCATCTCCACCCATTCCAGTTAATATCACACCCACTGCGTTTCTACCGGCATGTTCAGCAACTGAATCAAATAAGACATCAACAGAAGGAACATGACCATTAACTCTTTCCCCTTCCCGCAAAAATACTTTATAAAAACCACCAATACGTTTTATCGA
>Ga0075480_10003098_pt1 | contig 10683 bp, 13 predicted proteins | sample DEB08_DNA_7_FD_81590 | JGI IMG/M metagenome (GOLD analysis project Ga0075480, IMG submission 81590) | Aqueous microbial communities from the Delaware River and Bay under freshwater to marine salinity gradient to study organic matter... | ecosystem: Environmental > Aquatic > Marine > Coastal ...
AAGCCGAGATGGCACGCATTGAGGCTGAAAAGAAGGCAGCAGAAGAAGCCGAGATGGCACGCATTGAGGCTGAAAAGAAGGCAGCAGAAGAAGCCGAGATGGCACGCATTGAGGCTGAAAAGAAGGCACTAGAAGAGGCAGAATTGGCTCACATTGAAGCTGAAAAGAAGGCACTAGAAGAGGCAGAATTGGCTCGCATTGAAGCTGAAAAGAAGGCACTAGAAGAGGCAGAACTGGCTCGCATTAAAGCTGAAAAGAAGGCACTAGAAGAGGCAGAATTGGCTCACATTGAAGCTGAAAAGAAGGCACTAGAAGAGGCAGAATTGGCTCGCATTGAGGCTGAAAAGAAGGCACTAGAAGAAGCCGAGATGGCTCGCATTGAGGCTGAAAAGAAGGCACTAGAAGAGGCAGAACTGGCTCGCATTGAGGCTGAAATGACACATATCGAAGAGGAACATATTGCTGCTGAAGTTGCTGAATCAGAACGTCTAATTTCAGAAACAGAGGAAACACAAAGTATTATAGACGAACCACAAACCTGACTATCTAATCAATATGTACACGATGACTTTCCAAATAAAAGTAGTGTTTCTGAAATAGTAATGAGAATTTAACTTCAATATACTATATTTATATTACTACCACAGTAATGTAAATATTATACTTATACAATTTCACATGATAATTCATTTGAAGTAAGATTTCATATTGTTGTAATGATAAGGATATTTATTTATTTTTTTGTATATTTCAGGAACACTACATTGAGTATATAAATTATCACTTATTCTATCGCATTTTTTTATTTTTTCTTCATATAACATTACATTATTACGCATAATTAAAACATATTTTTGTATATCGTATCTTTTAAAGTCAAAATCAGTATTCGTTAAAAAATATAAAAAACGTGTAAATCTCATCATGCATACTAATAGTGTTTATTATTTATACTTCTATATAACACATTATTTAATAAATTATATGATACGATTATAATACAAAAAATATTATACTTCTACAATTTCAGTAGATAATGCGTTTAAATCATCTTTAGGTTCAGCTCTTGTTGAAATTCTATTTGTAATAACATCTTCGTTAATATTATATTTCTTCTTATTTCCGCATAATGTGTGATATATACATATAACTGAAAATATAGAGGTAACTAAAACACATACACAAAATAGTATAATTAATAATTGATAAATTAGTATCATTATACTTTTTAGGTGAAATATTTTTATATATTTTGGTGTATATATAAAAATATAAAGTAATTATTATATAATGGTAACCGCAAACATAATTGCATCTATTTGTAAAAATGGCGGTATTGCCAACAATTTACATATTCCATGGAACTTTTCAAATTCATATATGACATTATTTAATAATTTAACACGTGGAGATGGTAATAATGCTGTATTAATGGGAAAAAATACTTATAATGACATATTAATATATAACCATAAACCACTTTCAAATAGAAAAAATATTATATTATCTAAAAATATGTCTGATGTTGAAATTCTATATAATAACGTAGAACATTGTATTTCGATAGACGAGGTTATAAATTCTTGTAATAAAAATAATTATGATGAATTATGGATAATAGGTGGAGAACGTATATTCAAAGATAGCATAAACAACTTAAAAATAAAAAATATTTATTTGAATCATATTGATAAAGAATATAATTGTAATAAATACTTTCCGATAAATATTAATAAGAATGAAATGAAAATTATAAATAAAGTAAAACACGAGGATATAGAAGAGACATTTACGTATATTAGTCAGACTAATCACTAACAAATAAAGCACACATATTGATTGCTTCTGTATTTATTATAGGCTTTTGAAATAATTTATTTATCATTTCATCATCTCTAAACCGAATAGTATAATCCTGTTGAATATGATTTCTACCTATACGTCCCATTGCTTGTAATGTTTTCTGTGGTGTCATTTTAGTTAGATCCTTCCCAATAAAACCATGACAAAACTGATAGTTTGTTCCATAAATATAATCACTAGATGCGATTATGATAAACAGTTTTTGTTCTTCAGCTAATCGTTTCATAATTTCCATATATTGAACGTTAGGATTCTCAATAAACATACCAATACCTAATAATAACAATACTTTCAGATGATTCTCAATATTTAATTCCATAATTTCCTTTGAGGTAATATCATCAATATTAGATACAAATGCGTTTTCATGAACCTCATTATCTGGAGTCCAAATATGTTGATGTGGTATTGTATTTGGTACATACATTGGGTCCAATGTAACTTGTTTAATTTCTTTTCTTAACTTAGTAATTTCTCTAGCAAATTCTTGCGATTCTTTACATAAACGACCACTTTCACGAACAACTTTAGTATCATCATAATTGCTACTTTTAGTTTCTTTTGTTAAAATCTCTCCTTCTAAGAATTCAATTCGTTTAATTAAATTCGCGTTTTTTGTAATTCTTGAAAGTATTGTTTCAAAAACGGATGCTTGTATATTAGTTTGTTGAATATAAAACTTACCTATCTTATCTACATCATCTGCTAGGAAAATAGTCGGTCCATCAGTTAAAGTATATGCGTCTGATGTTGTAATCAAAATACCATTTGACCCAGGTTTACCTGTTTTTTTAGATGATATAGTAGATACACTAGATGTTCTAGAAAGTTGGGATCCTGGTTTGTGTTTACTACTATCTAAGCTAGTTGATTTAAATATTGTATTTGTGTTAGTATCAAATTTCATTGTACGTGTAGTTTGAAAGTATTTGTATAATGTATCCCAATCATCTTCATCAATTTGAAGAAGTAAATCTAAATAATATTCCTTTAGTTTATTCATCGTAATATTATTTATATCACCTATGAAATAATTATCAATCATATAATTACCATTAACTAGATTCTGTGAATTAACATGTTCTACGAATTTAATTATTTCACGTAAATCAAAATATCGTAACATAGTTTTATTTAATTCACAATAACGAGCACATTTAATCATATCATAATAATTTTCATATAAATAATGTGGTAAAACGCAATATCCTGATTTATCCAAAATTGATATAGATTTACGACAATCATAACTAGTGATAGTATGTATCTCTGCGTTTTCAAAATTCATTTTAAAATCATGAAACACTGGTTGTAATTCATCTTGTGTAGGCAATGTAGCACATGATAAAACTAATGTAGGTATCTTATTATTTACCCAATTTGAATGAATTGTGGAATGAAGTACATGTTCCTCATAATCCATAGTAATTGTAGGCTCATCCCAATAAGTAATGATATTTTCAGGTTCATTAAATGCTAACATATAATGCATTGCGGTAATATACGATTGAACGTCACATATCATAATTTCAACGTTAGTACCAACACTATTGTCTACTTTACCAATTCCACCAGAACGTTTGTTTCTTGTATAATCCACCGCAGCGAAATAATGAAGTCGTACATCTGCTGCTGACTCACAACCAAAAGCAAAAGCTACTTTCTTTTCCATTGATACTGCTGATTTTGCTAGTGCTAAGCCAATATGTCTGGCAACACATACAAAGATAATTCTATATTTTTCAGAAAGACCGATCGGCGTCAATGTTTTTCCTGTACCGGTAGGTGCTGTATATAAAATTAGCTTAGGTGTAAACGTTGTTTCAGTATTACAAATATTATAAATTTGTTTTTGATGTGTAAATAGAGTCTTATCTTCATACTTTAATAAATATGAATTTTTCTCAATAAACTCATACGCATTAGTAATAATTTCGCTTGTTTTTGTAAATGAGTTTACATAATTAAGAATCTGGTCTAAAATTTGAATGAAATGAATATTTATACCAGAAATAGAAGCCTTTTTTATTTGTAAAAGTGTGTATAGGTAAAATGCGTATTTTTGTTTTCTTTTATATATATTTCTTATCAATTGGCCTGTTAATTCTAGTAAAACATATTCAAAAATGAAGGGTTTGTTGTCGTTTATTTTTGATTCTAAGTTCTGTATACGTAACTTATCAATACTTTTCATTGATTTTAACTTACCACCTGAACCAGGAAATTCTATATTTTCCAATGGTGTTCCTTTACCATATTTTTTAATAATTTCTTTTAACTTTTCCGAAAAATACTTAGTAAACAACAACAATTCTGTACCTTCATTTTGTTCTATTTTTACAAATGAAAATAAAGATTGATGTTCATTTGTATGAATATTAACGTCATGATAACCATTTTTTATCATTTGTAAAATGATTTTTTCTTGTGATGAAACCGGTTTTTCAATCGATTCCCATTCCGACTTAGATAATTTACGTTGCGTGAGATCCATTTTGATTATTATTGGTCTTTAACTATTTGTTATTACTTTGTTAAGCTATTTATATTCAATTTTCTAAAATATATAAAAATATACATACCCTTTATTATAGAAATGTTTAATGGATTTTTCCAGCAAACACATAAAAAAATATCATTTGAAGATATGCAATTCATTATATCAAGACCAAAAGAATATGTTATTATCAATACATTAATATCAAACGAACAACATTGTCTAATTAAAAACACAATATCTTACCAAACTGAAGAAAAAGTTATAAATGAATATATAAAAGACTATAATTTTACACCAAAATTTGTAATATATGGTAAAAATACAAATGATGAAAGTATAGAAAAGAAGGCAAAGCAATTATCGGGTTTAGGTTTTACAGATATATACTTGTATATGGGCGGTATGTTTGAATGGCTATTATTACAGGATGTTTACGGAAATGATGAGTTTCCAACTACAAGTAAATACTTGGATATACTTTTCTATAAGCCTATATCAGTTTTGTAAATAACATGTTTATTCATAATATGTTATTTACACTTTGAATATTTATGCGGTTTCCTTGGGTTCATCTACAACGGTTACTTCAACTACCTTTGGTTCCTTGATTTTATCAGGGTCAGCATAGTTATATTGGACCTTTTCTTTCAAGTAAGCAGAATAGAAGATATTAGTTTCAGTATTGGCTAATCCATATACATCTACTAATTTGCCTACTAAAAATAGCAAGTTGGTTACAAATACAGTTGTTGTCTTGCTATCATAAAAGTTCTCATATATAGTTAATCCACTGTATACGGAATTTGCTATGTAAAAGAAGGCAGCAATATAACAAGAAATTTGATAAGAACCATCTAAATTCAAAATTACCTTTCTTTTTTCTTCTGGTAAAAGTAGCAATGCCTCTCCTACAGCATCATTATCAGCAGGGAATTCCTTATTGACTTCTAAGTAAGAAATCATTTTATTTTCACGACGAAGTTCAATAATATACATTAAGAAAAATGCGGCAAATGTAGCTAAATTAACACCAACATTACCAAGGTAATTAGCATCAGTCTTAGAAATTATGTCACTAATTCCACAAAGGTGGTCACCACATTTTTGGGGGACGAAAAATACCAATAATGTTCCCATTAATACACGATAAATTTCTAATGTAAATGCTACATAAGCACCAGACTTCTGTTTAAAATCTTGGTCGCTAACAATTTCTTTAATAGCATTAATTTCATCCTTAAATGATTGCCATTTAGATTTAGTAGATATTTCTGTCTTTTTTTCGCTTACAGCGACTTCATTTACATCAGTAAGTGGAACTGTTTCCATACTAGTATATATTAGTATCATATTTTTCTTTGTAATATAAAATTGAATTTACTATATTCATTTAGAATTATGTATAATTATATTCAGATTATCTATAACTAATCTACCAAAATGTGTCAACCTGTTATTATTTCGATTGAGGGAAATATTGGTGCAGGTAAAACCACAATCGTGCAAGAATTACAAAAACGATTCCAAGACAAGAAAAATATTATTTTTGTAAAAGAACCTGTTGATATTTGGGAAACAATTAAGGATAATAACGGAGAAACTATATTACAAAAATTTTACGCAGAACCTTCTAAATATGCTTTTCAATTTCAAGTTATGGCATTAACTACACGATTGTCTTTAATACGTGATACTATTATAAATAATCCTGATTGTGATATGCTAATATGCGAACGTTCTGTTGATGCTGATAAAGAAATATTTGCTAAAATGTTGCATGATGATGGGGTTATTAGCGATTTAGATTACAAAATATACAGATTAATGGCGGACGAACACGCAAGAGATTTTAACGTAGCAGGACACATATACATTAATTCCGACGCAGATGTATGTTTTAAACGTATTCAGAAACGTTCAAGAGAGGGTGAAGGTGGAATTGAATTATCTTATCTTGAAAAATGTAAAAAATATCATGACGTATGGTTAAGTAAATATGATAATTGGGATTGTGATAATAGCACAAACTCAATAAAGGTTTTAAATTTATTAACTAACGAAGACGCATCATATATAGACAATGATACCAATGATCCTGGGAATAAATGGATTTCACAAATAGAAGAATTTATTAAAAATATTATTATTCAAAATGAAAATATTGTTCCTCCACCAAATTCACCTTCATCTAATGCAACCAAATAAATATTATTAATTAAATTTTACTATAATCTTTACATTTTCTTTTTTGATTGTTTTACAAGCTGATACTGATAATTCTTCACGACGTTTCCTAGTTTTTGTATTATTGTTTTCTGGTTTCTCATTAGATGTATTATCTAATGTGACACGCTTCTTAGTTGTTATATTACGTTTATTCATATCGCTTTCTATTGTTTCATAATTATTTTTAATATAGTCGATTATTTTGTTCTCAATAGCCCATTTGAAAAAATTTAATTGTCCGATAGTGGTTTCCATCACCTGACTTTCATTATAAGGGATGGATATTCTTTCCCATCTACAAAAAGGATCAAATCGTTTTTTAGAATAGGCTTTTAATTTTAGTTTATAATCATTGTATACCTTAAACCTTGAAGCAGTTGTTTTATCATCTATTATATTTGTTAATTCATATACTGTATAATATTTCTTAGCAAAATTAGTAACAAACCAATCTACAATACGAAGAGATATTTCGGATTCTCCATTAATTATTTTCATCATATTCTCCAAATTACCATGCTTATTATAAAAATTCATCAAATTACTCAGTAATAGATCATTTTGTGTATTTAATGCGTTTGAACGATACATATTTAGTATTTTAATAGTAATGTTTTTTTGTATTTATACGATTTATATATAAATATATATTTTACCAAGATAAACAAATTTAATTATAAGAACTATAAATATATTGGGTATTATTTACTAATGTCTTTTATTACTATAATTTTTAATGCTTTAGAAAAATACATACACTACGGATATGAAGACTATCTGAATGATGATACTGATAATGAACGTAATTCTGAATTAGATACTCCTTTACAAACTGATTCTGAAACTGAATCTGTAGCAGATGTTAATCATATATTGGAAACAAAAGAAGAAATAAATGAAACATCTGAACCTGATATTCAAGATATGAGTAGTGATGATACAATCGATAATAATACTACTTCAGTCGGTATGCAACATAGAATACATCATAATGGTTATGATAATGTTTGAAAAATAATATACCTCTATATATTATTTTTGTGGTGTTTGTAAAAATATGAAAATAGTGTAACTATGAACCCCGTTTTTATATTGTCTGATAAAACATTATGTATACGAAGATTAAGATATCCTGATTTACAACATTCATATTATGATGTTATGAGTTTATTGTCAGAAGTTGATAGAAGTATATTAAGAACACGTGAAATTTTAGATAGTTTAGAAAATGATTATATATATTTTGTTGTTGAAGATATGGATACTAAAATGATTATTGGAACTGGAACTATTATTATTGCAAATACATCAACAAACTTAAGTCTAATGGGATATATTGAAAATATCATGATACGAAAAGATTATCAAAATATTGGATTGGGTAATATGATTTTACAACGTATGCATAATTATTGTTCGGATGTAAGACACTGCATAAAAATAATTGTGAATTGTGATAGTAATATGTGATTATATAGTTAGCATATTGGATTCTATATAATAGCAATAAAAGAATAAATACGCCATACCTATTTCAAAAATTACGTCATATCCCAATACATTTATTGTATCATATTTATTTATTATTCTCATTCTTTCACCGCATATTGTTTGATAAACCCTCACTTTACGAAAACCTTTATACCAAGCTATAAACGTCCAATATGAAGATATGTATATCATTACAAATAACATATTTATTGCTCGTTGTATATGTGATGGATTTTGGTAGAGTTTTATAATGTTATATGTGGTTACTGAACTCATTAATGCTAATGATGTATATGCGTTTACTTGTCTTTTTGATGAGATTTTGTTTTGAAGTTTTCTAGTACTCACGCTCCAAATTATAAAAAGGATTATAAAGTGAAGGAATAAAAAATATTTTCTTATATGTATCCTATCTCCAAAATATAATCCTATGGTTGTTATACAACCACCTTCTTGAAAACCTTGTAAAAATACACCTACTTGCATTGGTAATTGATATTTATTATTTAAAATATAGAGATTCATTGGTCTTATTACGCGTGTTTTGCTTACGTGTAATATAAATTCTATTATAGACCATATAACCGTTGAATTAATCATTATGTTGAAACAATCTATTTTATTAATTGTTAAATATTCTTCAATGCATAACATTATTGTAAACAATCTATAATATATTTTTGTATTTGCGTTTGTGGCAAAATTGCCAACCCGTAATATATAATATTCATTCATTATCTAATATAGATTAACATTTTATCTTTATGATACTTTTACAAATTATTTTTATAGTATATATGCGTCTAATTCTGGTATTGTATTTTCATCATAATTCGTAAAACAATTTACATGCCTAATGATTATAAAATCTTTTTTTTTTGGGTCAATATCCTTCGCATAATCACGAACACGTAGTGTGTATGACATATGAACGTGAAACTGGTTTATTTTACAAATGATAATATTCAAAAATAACCCACTATAACCTGTAATATAGTATTCAATAGTTATTTGTTTTCTTTCATAAATCATATTTGCCATCACCTGTAATAAACGAAATTTGATATCTAAATATTGATTTTTCTTCTCAAAACGGGTTGTATTCATACATTTTGTAGCTAATCGGTCTAATTCTTGTTCGGAAAAGGGCATATTATAACCTTTATGTTTGAAATAGATATATTTCAGTAAATAATGACATACACAATCTGATAAACGACGAATGGGTGATGTAAAATGACAATATTCGGGCATTCCTACCAAATCATGCGATTCTATATTAGCCATATAATCTGCTCGGATACCATTCGTTATTATTTCCTGTAATAACTCTTCGCCTGATATTTCGCTATACACAGTTTGTAGCCATTCACTCGCATTACACGTTCTAAAAATACCCGTATTTAAATGGATTTTTAAATATTCCCCTACAAAAGAGTTCGCAAATATGGCAAATTCCGCTATCATTTGTTTCATTAGTCGTTCTTGTTTTGTATCTTCATATAAATATACGTGATTATCTTCATATATAGGATATGCTGTGGATACTTCATTTAGTTTGATTCCTTTTGTTTTTAATGATCGTCTTGTTTTTAATCTTTCGCTTATTTTTAATCCTATAGAAAACGCTTTTATGTCATTACATATAAGGGCAGCATCATTATAACTATAAGCATTTTCTTTTTTTACAAAAACTCGTGTAAATAATAATTTGATTTCGTTAATAGGTTCATATGTGGTTGAATTAATTTCAGATAATACTGTAATCGCATTTTTAGTATTACCTTCTTTTGAACCCTGTAAACTGGATAATTCTAACACTTGGGCTGGCATCATATGAATTGGGGCACGATTTGATGGATATTTTGTGGTTGTTCTCGATACTATATCTTTCCATAAATTAGAACTTAAATCTATATATTCAGTCGGGTCAGCAATATGAATTGCGAAATATAATTTATTGTTTTTAGTATATATTGAGAACGCATCATCAGCATCTTTACAACCGATTGGGTCTATACTATATGTTTCATATGAGGTCATATCAACTCGTTCAGTTTTTTTAATAGAGTAGTCATGCGGTATCATTATATTATTTGTAAGTATTTCATCTTTGGTTGAATCACGTTTGTTTCCATATTTCGGTTCAACTATATTTGTATAATTATCTTCATAAATTTGATTATTCATTGTGTATTATCAATATACTTATTATGGTAGTGTCTAATTATATACTTTTTTCGTTATAAGACAAATATTGTTTTGAGAAATTATATAAACAGGATTCTATATATAATATTGTAAAATAAGACAATGGATAAAGACCTTCGTATCAGTGAACTTGAAGAAATGGTAGCTCAATTAGAAAGCGAATTACAAGCTACAAAAGAACATTTGAAACGTTATACGGCACCAGCCTATAGTAAAGATTTGTATGAGAAAAATAAAGAAGCTCATAAACAAAGGGTTAGAGATTATCAAAAAAGAACCAATTATAAAAGCACTTACCAACCTACTCCAGAACAGAAAAAAGAATACGCCAGGCGAGCATATCTTAAAAAGAAGGAAAAATTAGCTCAAGAGAAGAAGGAGAATATTTAGGA
>Ga0075480_10003100_pt1 | contig 10682 bp, 7 predicted proteins | sample DEB08_DNA_7_FD_81590 | JGI IMG/M metagenome (GOLD analysis project Ga0075480, IMG submission 81590) | Aqueous microbial communities from the Delaware River and Bay under freshwater to marine salinity gradient to study organic matter... | ecosystem: Environmental > Aquatic > Marine > Coastal ...
AACGAACCCACCAATTCCCACACGCGCGGAACAGCCGTTGTCACGGGTGGCGCTCGTGGGCTCGGACAGGCATTTTCGCTGGCTCTCGCGAGAGCCCATCACGACATCGCCATCATCGATCTAGACGATCCGAGCGAGACGATCAGCATGGCGCAGGAGTGCGGCGTTCGAGCTTTGTCCCTCATCGGAGATGCTGCAGATCCTGACACCGTGCAGGAATTCGAGCGAACGGTCAAAGACTCCGACCTGTCGCCTGTTCGTATCCTGCTCAACAACGTTGGTATATCGCCGTACGCCCCATTTCTCGAGACAGATCTACAGATGTGGCGACGAGTTCTTCGCACCAATCTCGACAGCATGTTTCTGTTTACCAAAGCTTTCCTGCCCGACATCCAAGCGCACGGATCCGGCCGCATCGTGAATCTGACATCGAGCATTGTGTGGGATGCCCAAGTCCGGGACATGTCCGCCTACGCAACAACCAAGGCAGGGGTCGTGGGATTCACCCGCGCCTTAGCAGGTGAATGCGGTGTGTCCGGGGCAACGGTCAATGCCATTGCACCCGGCATCGTGCTCACGCCGGATATCAAATCTCGGGTTCCCGAAGAAAAGCTCGAGGTCTACCGTCAGCGGCAGGCCGTACATCGACTAGCTGAGCCTGAGGATCTCATCTCGACTCTTCTCTACATCGTCGATGAAGCATCCGGGCTCGTTACCGGCACGATCTTTCCCGTTAACGGCGGGCGGGTCTTTCTGTGACTTCCTCACGCCTCACAGGATTTCGCGCCATCGATCACATCGGCCTGACCGTGCCCGATCTTGATGCGGCTATTCGATTCTTCGTGGACCTTCTCGGCGCGGAGGAATTCTTCCGCCATGGCCCATATGGCCCGAGCGGTGAACAATCTCAGCGTCAATTCGATCGGCATCCCGACTCTATCGTCGAGGGAATCGCCATGGTTCGCCTGGGCCCGATGAACATTGAGTTACTGCAGTATTCCTCACCTGATCAGCGAACCCAGGGGCCAGGAACGAGTGACGCAGGTGGTCATCACATTGCCTTCTACGTCGATGACCTCGATGATTCGGCGGAGCGATTGCGCTCAGCAGGAGTTGAAGTCCTCGGCGACCCGATGCCATTGCCCGGTCCAGAGTCCGGTCCAGATGGCAGGTTCATCTTCTTCCGCACCCCATGGGGCTTGTTCCTCGAACTCGTCACCTACCCCTCGGGCAAGGCCTACGAAGGAACCACCGACCGTCGCCTTTTCGATCCTCGCGAGGAGCATGCATGACCGTTGCCGAAATTCTCCTGAACTTGCTCGGTACTCCTCCAGCCCACCCAGAGCCCCTTGCTATTCCCGCCACCGGAGAGTCACGCCTCCTAATTGACGGTGATCTCGTCATGGGAGCCGAGGGTCGGCAGCTCGAGCATGTGAACCCTGCCGACGGCTCCGTCGTCGGCACAGTCGCCGACGCGACAATGCCCGACGCCGAACGTGCAGTCGTGGCCGCACGGAGAGCCTTCGATCAAGGTGACTGGGCCGCCGATCTGAACTTTCGCCGACACTGTCTGAGCCAATTGCAGGATGGACTACGAGCGGAAGGCCCAGCCTTTCGCGCGGCGCTTGTCGAAGAGATCGGCTGCCCTCGGCGTATGACGTACGCCGATCAATACGACTACGCGGTCGAGAAACTAGGGTTTTTCACCGAACTGATCGCGAACATGGAGTGGGAGCGCCACCTACCAGATGAGCTCCAGCCAGAAACTCGCGTAGAACGGACCGTGCGAAAGGTCCCACTAGGTGTCGTCTCAGCCATCACTCCGTGGAACCTTCCCGTGGAACTGATCCTGGCTAAGGTGGGCGGAGCCCTCGCGGCCGGTTGCACCATGGTGGTCAAACCATCTCCACTCTCGCCTTGGGCTGGGACGATTCTGGGTCGCGTGATCGCTGAATACACTGACATCCCACCAGGTGTCATCAACATCCTCGTTTCCTCAGACATCGAAGTCGCCAAATACTTGACCAGGGCGACGGAAATCGATGCAGTGGCCTTCACGGGATCGACCGCGACCGGACGTGCGGTGATGGCAGCCGCAGCTGACGGCCTCAAACGTGTGAGCCTTGAACTCGGAGGTAAGTCGGCGTCCATCATTCTTGACGATATCGATGTTGCACGGATGCTCCCCATCATCGCGGGAATGGCATGCTTCAACGCGGGCCAAAGTTGCATAATGCCCAGCCGTATCCTCGTCCCGCGTTCGCGGTACCACGAAGCGATCGAGGCTGCCCGTTTCGGTGTTGAATCTGTACCCGTCGGCGATCCCCGATCCCTAGATACTTTCATGGGTCCACTCATCAGCGAATCCCAGCGCAGAAAGGTTGAGGAACATCTCTCACGTGGCCTCGCCGCGGGTGGCGAGATCGCCGCAGGCGGCAGCCGGATCGAGGGCTCCAACGGCTACTTCTTTGCGCCGACTCTCGTCGTTGATCTCCCTGAAGCGTCCCCCCTTCTGCATGAAGAAGTCTTCGGCCCAGTGATCGCGCTGATTCCATACGACAATGAGGATCACGCGGTGCGTATCGCTAACAACACAGAATTCGGTCTCGCCGGCTACGTCTGGAGTAACTCCACGGAACGAGCCCAGTCATTGGCTCGACGTCTCCGCACAGGAATGCTCGGAGTCAACGGAGGAATGTTTACCGGTGCCGACATGCCCTTCGGCGGCCGTCGATCAAGCGGCATGGGTAGAGAGTGGGGGCTAGAAGGGCTTGAAGAATTCCTTGATGTGCAGACGCTTGCGACGCGTATTCCGGAGTAAGGGACAACAAAATCCTCCACGGGAGGTCCCGTCCAGATGCCGCACGCCATCAACCCATCGGCGAAAGCAAAATCATCACTTAGTCATTGGCTCCCGTACGACGGCCGGGTTGGCAAGTAGATCGTGTGCATGATCTAGCTCAGCCTCGTGAAAAGCCGATGTGCATTCCCTCCCATCACGGCTTCGTAGTCAGAGTTCGAAAGATTGAGGGCATCCACAACGTGTCGATGTCGGGCGATGGGAAAGGGCACCGGGGGGCCGTCGGTAGCAAAACAAATGCGCTCTATTCCCACTGCCTCCACCGCAAGTCGCAGCGGACCGGGGCCGTAGGTCACCGTGTCCAGCCACAATTCACGGACATAGTCGGAGGGTGGTCGAGGAAGGCGAACCTCTCCCCACGGACCCAGGGGCGCGTAATCGCGCAATTCGTGTCCGAAGTCAAGACGATCGGCGATCGTGCATATGGCTCCTCCCGCATGGGAACAAAGCAGACGCGGGCGATGCCGCTCAAGCACCCCGGTCAGAATAGCCCGAGCGAGGGTAATAGTAGTGTCCAGCGGCCGCCCGCATACCTCGCCCAGGCGATACTCGCCCATCAATTCCTGGCCCACGACCGAGCCGGCCGGGTGCAAGAAAACGGGGACATCAAGCTCGGCCACCAGTTCCCAGAATGCATCCGGAATAGAGTCGAGATAACGACCCGAATCACTGGTCGGAATGCCGAGCCCGACAAGCCCAAGCTCTTCAATCCCACGGCGAGCCTCGTGCAGGTGATCTTCCCCGCGCCACGGTGTCACAGACGCCATCCCGACAACCCGACCACCAGTTTCGCGCGGAAGGTCCGCAACGTAGTCGTTGTACTGCCGCACTGACGCGATATCGAGGACATCAATCTCGCCGTACCAAATGTGGGGATCCGACACGACTGCCTGCTCTATGCCACCATCGTCTAGGCGAGATATGAGACCAGGAACGTCGAACATGGACTCCGGCATGTGTCCGCGATTCCGCCAGGCGGGCGGGAAGAGGTGGACGTGTACGTCGACCGTTGAGTTCATTCGGCACCTCCAATCGTTCGCTCGTAAGCTAGCACCAGGGTTCGGCGTAGGACTCCCACCATGGCATCGACCTTCCATTCGTTGCGCGCAAGCGGGTGTGCGTGTTCGATCCAAACCTCGGCGGCATCATCAATGCCTTCAAGGAAGGGCCTCCCGATAAGGGCTGCCTCCGATTCCCTTGCACGCCATGGAGTCGGAGCAACAGCACCAAGAATGACTCGAGCGTCAGTGACCCGGCCCACGTCATCAGTAACGATCCGCGTCGCCGATGACAAAATTGCAAAGTCCCCATTCGAACGATTGAGTTTTTCATAGGCCACACCCCCCTCTGGCCGCGGAACCACAACTGACTGGACGTACTCACCCTCGCGCAGCACCGTCTCTCCTGGTCCAGTGAAAAAGTGCCCTGACTCGACGAGGCGACTTCCCGAAGGACCACGAACAGTAATTTTCGCGTCTAAAGCCGGGAGTACCGTTCCAAGATCTGACGGAGTCACGGACTGACAGCGATGGCCGGCAATTATCGCGTGATAGAAGCGATGATCACCCTCCACGGCATAACAGGGACAGGTAACTCCACCACGCTTGTAGCACAAGAATTCGTTTCGTAGGAACCAGCAGCGGTTCATCTGGCATAGGTTGCCGCCTACAGTTGCCATCTCTCGAATTTGCGGATTGGCGATCTGATCGATGACCTCTGCCAGCACATTCAGTGAGCTACCCCGCACGTGCTCGGCCAACTCTGATAGAGACACAGTGGCACCGACTCGAATTCCCTCGGTTCGATCATCGATCCGGCCGAGACCCGGAATGACCGTAAGGTCAACGAGCCTAGACGGCTGGACGAGCCCTTGGCGCCGAGCTGCGAGGAGATCAGTTCCGCCCCCGATGGCACGACTCGCAGGCGCTGCGAGCGCTCTGGCCGCACTCGCCTCATCGACGGGCCTGTCAATGTGCGTGATGTCTCGAGGAGCTCCGAGGCGTGCCATCCTCGTTCCGACTCGGTGGAGGAGGGCATGTACACCGCGTGGGTATGCACGACGCATGCCCTCAATCCACCATCGCTTCGGGCTTGCGCCTAGTCGGTACCGATGGCGGGGCTTATCAGCACGCAAGGCATCCAGAACTCGGTCAGGGGTCGCTGGCAATTCCCGCAAACGGATGCCCGTGGCGTGAGAGATGGCGTTGGCTACGGCCGCCCCCGTGGGCACCAGGACGATCTCCCCGAGCCCCTTTGCGCCGTGGGGGCCGTGGGGATCGGGTTCCTCGATGAGGACACTACGTATCGGCGGGAGGTCGGCGGCACGAGGGAGCGGGTACTGAATGTAGGAACGAGTCATTGCCCGGCCGCCCTCGGTCAGTAGTTCCTCGCCGAGCGCGAGACCAAGTCCCATCGCAACACCACCGACAACCTGGCTCTCAGCACCGATGGGATTGATCGCGATCCCGGAGTCGTGCACTGAGACGACGTCAAGGACTCGAACCTTTCCGGTTTCCAGGTCGACCTCAACCTCGACCGCTTGCACGGCGAATGCGTAGGCCCCTGAGATGTTGGCGACACCGGTCTCGCGGTTTACGAAGTCGATCGGAAGCTCCACTTCCTCAGACACGCTCAGCAGGCCATCGCAACCGTCCGCCACGATCTCGCTAAAAGAGAGGGATCCCCGCGGGCCGAAGGCATGACCGTCACGCAATTCAATATCAGTCATTGGTATGCCCATCATGCGCGATGCATGCTCTAACAGTATGCCTGCCGCCTTGCGGGCAACGTTACCCACCGCGTGGCCACTCATGTACGTACCACGACTAGACCAGGCTCCAAGCTCATGAGGTGTCTGGTGGGATTCCATGGTGAGAATTTCAATGGACTCCGGCTCCACCCCGAGTTCCGCGGCTGCGAATTGCCCCAACAGGGTCTTCTGCCAAGTTCCCGCATCGCAACCACCGAACCGCAGCCGGATATTCCCTTCGAGCCCAATATCAAGGGCAGCACTACTGCGATTCGCTCCGTCGTAAATATTTGCCCCAGATACGTGGATGGCGGCGGCGAACCCGACCCCGCGGCCGCTTCCCTTGAGTGACTTCTTGAGCTCCCAGCCGATCTCGTCGCGCGCCCGCTCAAGACACTCCACTAGACGTGCGGAGTCGATGCGCCAGCCGGTCAAGGTGACGTCGCCTGCCTGATTCGCATTCCGGATGCGGAAGTCAATCGGGTCGATTCCCAACTGCTCGGCAAGCTCATCGACCTGGGATTCAATGGCAAAGACGACCTGAGGCGCTCCGTAACCGCGAAACTGCCCACCGGGCTGCTTGTTGGTGTACACGAGGTTGGCGTCGATGGTTACCTCAGGAATCCGGTAGAGCGATCCAATCACCTGCGTTCCATTGGCCATGACTGAAGGACCAGAATGGTTATAGGCACCATTGTCGACGCGCATGGTGACATCGCGTGAGCAGAGAAGACCGTCCGCGGTTGCTGTCGTCTCCATTTCAACATCGAACGAATGACGGCTTTTCGTAGCCGTGAAGTCCTCTTCACGGGTGAGGACGAGTCGCACGGGTCGAGCGGTCTTGATGGCAAGTGCGCAGGCGATTGCCTCGTACTCGCAGATTTTCGACTTGGCTCCGAATCCACCTCCAACCGCAACCTCGTGCATGACGACGCTGTCGATATCAAGATCGAGGACATGGGCGATCTCTTTGCGCACGATGAATGGTGCCTGAGTGCTCGTCCACAGTTCTAGGATTTGCGCCTCGGGATCCCAACGGGCGACGATGCTGTGCGTCTCCATAGTGGCGTGAGTCTGCCTTCCGAACCGATAACGACCTCGGACGCTAGCGGCAGGAGTGCGCTCGGGCTCCGGTGCACCCCAGTGACGCTGACTGCGTACCGAGAGGTTGCCGCCGGGGTGAATCTTCGGCGCTTTCGGGTCTAGTGCCTCGTCAACTGTCGTGGCGGGAGGAAGGCGCTTGTAGTCAACGGTGATCCGGCGAAGCGCCGCGTCCGCCGCTGCAAGTGACTCCGCCGCAACTCCAGCGATCTCTTCCCCAACGAAACGAACTACGTTACGGGCCAGCACGCTACGGTCGGAAAGGGGTCCTCCATGGTGTATGTACGTACGGTCGGGGAGATCTTCGGCAGTGACTACAGCCACGACCTCCGGGTCTCGCAGTGCCTCGGACGCATTGACGGCTCGGATTCGGGCGTGCGGATGCGAACTGCGCAGAATGCGGGCGTACAGCATGTCGGGCAACACGACGTCACCGGTGTACTCCGCTTCGCCAGCGGTCTTGGCAGGCCAATCGATGTTCAGGACACGAGCCCCAATAGGGGAAGTACGAGTATTCGCATCGACTGTTGTCATCAATCCGCTGCCTCTCGAATCGCCGCAAGAATTCCGTCATATCCGGTGCACCGGCACACGTTGCCACTCACTGCCGCACGAAGGTCACAGTCATTCCGCGGGACACCGTCGCGAATGAGCGCGATGCCCCGCACGACCTGTCCCGGAGTGCAAAACCCACACTGGAACGCACCGAAGGCAGCGAAGGCCTGACGCAATGCGAGGGACTCCTCGGCAACACCCTCGACTGTCTCGACATGGCCTCTGACACGAGCGGCCAGGGTGATGCATGACAGGATCGGCCTCCCATCAATCAGGACAGTGCATGCACCGCACTCACCTCGGCCACATGCCTCCTTCGTGCCGGTCAGCCCCAAACTCTGCCTAAGGTAGTCAAGGAGACGCAGATCGGCTGGTAAAGCCGTCTCGTCTACCGGGGGAAGGTCGTTCACCTGCATCAGTTCGCCCTCTCTTGAATCATTGACGGACAGGAATGGGAGAACACCCCAACAGCTTCTCAATCTCGGCGGCCCATCGAAGTAGGTCGCGATCTCGATACGGCTGCCCGATGAGCTGCACAGCAGTGGGGGTGCCCTCCTCCGACACACCATTAGGCAATGTCACGGCAGGGCAGGTGCTAGCAAGATTGAAGGGCACTGTGAAGGCGACGATCCAGCGATCCGCCGACGGGACACCTCCGATGATGGGGCCGTGTTGGAGGAAGTGCTCATCCGCGACCGGGGCTGGCACCTGCAGGGTCGGCATCATCAGAAGGTCTACCGATGACATCACCGCACCGATATCCTCCTGCAACTGGGCAATCTCAGCGCGGGCATCCACAGCGTAGCCGTAGTCACGTGTCACCGGTTCAACGTCGTCGATGAAGCCCAGCGTCAAATTGGAGAGGGGGGCTCCGATGTCGCGCAATCGTCTTGCGAGCGGCATATACACCGCGCCGAAGGCAAGCTTCACCGTGCCGAAAAGTCGTTCCCAGGGCCATGGGAAGCCAATCGAGCACACGGTCGCCCCGGACTCACGCAACCGCTCAGCTGTGGCCAACAGATTCGACTCGACGTCAGCGTGCGTCGTGAGACCTGGAATAGACGAGATCATCCCAATCGACAGGTCCGGCAGGGACATCTCCAGTCTCGCTGGACGAGTCGGATGCCATTGCAGATGAGCAGGATCCTCCCCGGCCATAAGGTCGAACATGAGAATGACGTCTGCGACGCTGCGCGCCATAGGCCCACTGTGGCCGAACACGTCGAGGTAATCGGGTGCGGAGGTTGGAACAACGCCGTAGGAGGGCTTGAATCCAACAACCCCGCAAGCCGCAGCCGGCATTCGCAACGATCCAGCGGAGTCGGTGCCCTGAGCGAGCGGGGCGGCGAATGACGCGAGCGCTGCGGCAGCTCCACCGCTTGAGCCCGCGGTGCTGTAGGCCGAATTCCAGGGATTTCGAGTCTGCCCGAAGAGCAGGTTGTCGGTGACAGAAGCGCAACCGAACTCCGGACTGTTCGTGCGAGCGAAGGGAATGGCACCGGCCTCGAGCAGGGAGGCGACAGACGGATCGGTTTGCGTCGCGACCGCATCCTTGAGGAATACGCTGCCCAGCGTGTGTGGTTGACCGGCGACCGGGGTCAGCTCCTTGATCGCGATGGGAACGCCCTCGAGAGCTCGAGGCCTGCCGGCGGCAATCCGCTCGGCCGATGTCTCCGCACGCTGGCGAGATTCTTCGGGAAAGAGATAAGTGAAGCAATTGATGTGCCCATTGACTTCAATCGCTCGTGCGAGGAACTCATCGATGACCTCTCGAGGGTCGAGGATCCCACAGGCCAACTTGGATGCCAATTCCGTCGCCGGGAGAGCCGTCGCCCCCAGCGGGGGCAACTTTTCGAGTAGTTCCGGCCGGGCGGCGTTCATGCCCTGATATTGACATAGGTATGACAAACCTTCAACAGTCCATCATGTCTCTGTCGTAACTCCCCGCAACGGAGCCAGTTGCCGCAGAACCGAGCGGCGTCCACCCGGCGGAAGGTGACGGACAACCTCGACGAGTGCCCGGTATCGACGCCCCGGTATGCAGACCGCACGATTTGCCCCCAGCGCCGCGAGGGACTCTGCCACCACCTGTCCCGGTTCGAGCCAAAGCCAAGGTTGCACCCCGGTGGCGTCTGTAGCGCTGCGCGTATGAAATTCAGTGCGCGTGAAGCCTGGAGCTACGGCGAGGACGCGCACACCAGTGCCCTCGAGTTGGGTACGCATGCCCAGCGTCGCTGAGAGAACCCACGCCTTTGAGGCGGCATACGTACCAGCTGACCAGTAAGCCGCTGTCGAGGAAACATTAATGATTCCTCCGTGACCGCGGGAGCGCATGACATGAGCAGCGCTGTATGACAAGTGCAGGACGGCGTCGACATTGACGCGCAGCATCTGTATCTCTTCCGCCAGCGAAGCATCAGGGAAGGGCGCACTGGTCCCAGAGCCCGCGGCGTTCACCAACAGCGAGACCGGCTGCTGATCGTCCATGACCCTCGCGCTCGCTCGATCCATTCCCGCCTCGGTTGCGAGATCGACGACGAGCATCTCATGACCACTCCCTGGAAGATCCGAGCAAAGTGAAGCTAGCCGCTCCGCGTCACGGGCTGCACACACGATTGACCACCCACGCTCGGCGAGGCGGTATGCATATTCGCGCCCAATCCCGGAGGTGGCGCCGGTTACAAGGGCGATGCGGCTACTCACGCGACGTCCAGCCCGCCATCAGGGCGCAGAATCTCCCCAGTCATCCCTCGCGCCGCAGGTGAGGCCAGGAAGACATAGAGGTCAGCTATCTCAGCCGGGGACATGATCGTGCCAAGGACATTGCGCGACTGAATCAGTTCGGACTTTCTTTCCGCATCGTCGAATAAGCCTTGACTCGTGCCATCGGCGGCCACCGCCTGCAACCCAGAGAGGACTCCCCCAGGGGCAATGGCATTCACACGCACAGTCGGAGCGAGTGCACGAGCAGCCCACTTGGTGACACCCACGCCGGCATATTTCGCGGCGGTGTAGGCGATTCCCGCCCCGGTGTGGCCGGCAAGGAAAGCTGAATCCGACAAAGTCAGAATTGCGCAACCGCGTGCCTCACCCAAAGCAGAGGCTGCGGCCTGCAGTGACAGCACATACCCGACAACGTCAACATCAAGGACCGACCGAGTCACTTGGGCAAGATCCTCGGCGGACATTGTGAGATCAGCTCCACCGTCGTGAATTCCTGCGTTTGCCACGAGAACGTCAAGCATTCCATCACCTTCGGTGGCTTCGTCAACTGCCCGTCTATGATCCGCGGCATCAGTGACATCTCCCACAACACTGACCGCTGCTGCGCCCGACGCTTGACGGTCAAGGCTCACTACACGATCACCTTCACGAGCAAAAGCCTTAACGACCGCTAACCCGATTCCCGACGCTCCA
>Ga0075480_10003102_pt1 | contig 10679 bp, 6 predicted proteins | sample DEB08_DNA_7_FD_81590 | JGI IMG/M metagenome (GOLD analysis project Ga0075480, IMG submission 81590) | Aqueous microbial communities from the Delaware River and Bay under freshwater to marine salinity gradient to study organic matter... | ecosystem: Environmental > Aquatic > Marine > Coastal ...
TAGGAGCAAGGCGTTAGGTGGATTTGGTTCTACAGGTAGTGAGCCTGTTGATATGATCCTAAAGAAATACCTAAACAAAAAGCCACAACTCCGTCGTCTTGGGGTGTTGTAAATGGGCGTGCACCTTCCAGCCTTCCTAGGTGGAATGCAATGCGATGTTTGGTATTGTACCTACAACTTCTTAGGGCAAGAGCCAGAAGAGATCCTTGTACCATCTGGACAATATCAAGATGAGTTTGGCAACCCACTACCACAGGAAAATGTGAATGTCGGTGGCGTAGGCCAGAACATCTATGGTGAGGAAATAAAGGTCTGGTACATGGATAGGACGCAAAAAAAGACTTACTGGAACGTCATGGGCACCGTAAATCTCCAAGATCTCTCAGCGGATAGAGAATTTGAATATAAGAAAAGGTTGAACGGTAGGTTTATGGGAGACACAGATCCACGGGTAGATAGTATGGGAGAGTATCACCCATTCACAGATATGCTTATTACAAACATCAAAGACACAGCAACAGGCAAGCAACTTCACCTAAATGAGGACGGAAGCCCTATCATCTTTGAGGTTATGAGCGTTGATCCTTTTATCAACCCTTGGAATGAGATTGAATACTACAAACTTCTGTTAGAGCGTGCAGACAACCAGGGGCTAATATGATTGTCATAGATACTAAAGAGTTTGAGAAAACAATGAAAAACGCTGTGCAATATGCTCAGGGATTTATTGATGGCATTCAATTCAAAGAGCCTATCTTCCATAATGAATTGGGACAGGCAATCAAGGTATTGTGTGGCAAATACATTGATTCTTCTGCTAAATTAGATCCTGAATCTCTTCACCACGTTTACGAATGGGGCAACGTAGGAAATGAGGGAGCAAGGCTATTCGATATTGTAGTATTGGCAGACACTCAGTTTATTCGATTCGACTTCAACTTTAAGCAGTCTACAACCATGGCACCTAATGCCACTACTCCATTCTTCAATAAAGCAGAAATTATGGAGTCAGGAAGATCAGTCGTTGTTCAGCCATCACAATCAGATACTTTGGTGTTTGAGGGAGAAGATGGAGAAAATGTTTTTACTACTGATCAGGTAGTTATTGAAAATCCTGGTGGCGTACAAACAAATGGAGCATTCGACAGAGTGGTAAAGGAGTTTTTCCTAGTCTATCTAAAACAAGGTATGTTGCGATCACTACTCAAAGATCTGGAAACAGCAGATGAGTTTATTGTGGGCTGGGGAAATAATGCAAGGTATAATACAGGAATGAAGCAGGGTAAAGAATACTTGTCTGTAACAGGGGGTATTGTCTAATGGCACTAAAAGACTTAGTTCCCATGGTTCCCGCAGTACCCATCAATAGGTACTTGTGGAGCAAGATTGCTGAACTAGACCCTGACTTTGTTCTTGAGTATGAAGGTGTGCAGCCTTTCTTTCCCCTTGGTGAGAGTGCGTCAGGAGACACCCCATGGAAAGATAAGCCATCTTTTGTCTATGACCGAATGATGGTTATTAATCCCAATCCATTCTACCCCATAAAAAAGGAGCAGATTCACTACGCTCTCAAAGCAAACCCATCAGACTCTATGGCCCTGGGCTCTGCCATCCAATACATTCTTGACGGCATGGACGATGTAGCACAAGACATTAATGCTTACAACGCAGACAAGGACTACGGAATATTCTTCCATCACGTTCGGGTGTTCCAAACCTCTACGCAGGTCTCAAGTTCAGGGGCACAGAGAAATTACACCACCAATCAATTCTACGTCAGTAAATTCATTATTGAAACTGCTTACCATTACAATGAACGCAAAGCGTTGTTAAACCGATAAAATTGTGGTATAATAGTAAGCGAGGAAACACCCTTCCGTAGTGTATCTCCAATACATTACACAATAAAAGAGGTGAAATAATTATGGCAAAAGGCGATTACAAGCGTGGAGATTCTAAGAACATCATCGTGGGTGCAGCAGCATTGTTCATCCGTTCCGAAGGTGCTCTAGAAGATCCAGAGACAGCAGATATGCCAGTATTTTCCAATGAGTCCTACAAGGACACCCTCTCAGCCACAGGCAATGAGGATTGGCGAAATGTTGGTTACACTCAAAATGGTATGACCCTAACCATCACACCAGACTTTGGTGAGGTTGAGGTTGACCAGTTGCTAGACTCCGCTAAGATCTTCAAGCAGGGTATGGAGGTTATGCTAAACACAACCTTTGCAGAGGCAACTCTAGAGAACCTTCTCTATGCAATTGCAGCATCCCCCGCAGATCTAAACGCAGATCAGGTTGATCGTGACGATAATACAGGTCTTCCCGATACATACTCAGGCATTCGTACTGACGATGTAAATGGGGAATACCACGGTTCAGCAACTCGTACAGGTATTGGTGCTTCTGCACCATCAGCATCTATGCCCAAGGACGAGTGGAAGGCCGCTACAGCAGGTTACTCAAAGGGTGTCGATGCAGCAGGTTCAACTGACGGTATCGACATGCTAGAGATCAACTCAGGCAACCTTGGTGAGTGTCCAATTGAGCGTGCTCTTTGTGCAGTAGGCCCAGGCACAGGTATCTGTGAGGTGGGTGACGAGATTGAGCGCATTTACGTCGCATTCCGTGCTCTAAGCATGGATGCAGTTACAGTTTCCGTAACTCGTGATGCCGCTTCAACATTTGATGCCAACTTCCGTTTGCTACCTGCAAACAACGGTTCATACGGACGTATCATCGACCGCACATTCGCAAGTTCAACTGGTATTCCAACCATCACATAACAAAATACAAAACAGAATAACCCGTGGCCCCCGTCCCTATTGGGCGGGGGTTTCGGCATGTGGTATAATAGTACTAGCAAGACATATTACTACTATAAGGATTGAAATGGCAACAACAGTTTATGACACCATCGACATTGAATTGTTGGATGGAACTAAGTTGAGTATGCGTCCCCTCAAGATCTCACTACTCCGTGAGTTTATGAAGAAGTTTGAGGGTATTGCGGCAGTAGCACAGGACAACGATAAGTCCTTTGATCTACTTCTTGATTGCGTACAAATCGCTATGAAGCAATACTCACCTGAGTTGGCAGAAGACCGTGAGCGTCTAGAGGACACAATTGACCTACCCTCCATCTACAAGGTGCTAGAGGCAGCATCAGGTATTAAGATGGACGATGAGGGAAATCCTCAGGCGGGGCTAGTTGGAACGAACTAGACCTCGCCACACTTGAAGGTGAGGTATTCCTATTAGGGATATTTAAGAGTTTTGAAGAGTTGGAGGACTCTTTATGCTTGGCTGAACTCACCTTCATTTTAGAGGCATCTAGAGACGCAGAATACAACAGGCAAAAGTTTGCGGCAGCCATGAAGGGCGTAGACTTAGACAAAGAAACAGGAAGAGATAAAAGACCCAGGAAGGGTAAGAAAGCATCTACCTTTGAAGACATTCAAGCCCGTGTTGCATCAGGTGGTATGGCTCAAGACGCAAACGACATTCTTTCTTTGCAAGGAAGGTACGGAGCACAAAAAGGCTTCCAAATGGGCAAGGATATGGGCTATGCTAATTTCCATCAAAACGATGAAAACAAGCCAAGTAATCCATTAGGATAAACTTTCTCTATGGTATAATGAACCATTATGAGCGATGTAAACGCCAACATTAGAGTTAATGTAGATACAGCCACAGCACAAAAGCAGTTGGCGGCTCTTCAAGCCCAAGTACAGGGAATGGGCAGGGCCACATCAGGCAGTCAGATCTTTGATTCAAAGTCTGTAATGAAAGAGATCCCAAAGATTGAAGATAGATTTGCTGTTATGCAAAGGCGTATTGATAAAAATATGCTTGGCATTCGCAAGTCCTTCCGTATGGGAATGCGAGAGGTTGTAGGATTTAGGACTACCTTTGGTCGCACATTCAAAGAACAAGAAAAGATGTTTGACTTGGCAGGGGCACGAGCCCAGAAGTTTCAACAGGCACTAGCAAAGGTTGAAAAGCAAGGCATCAAACTTGACCCTGAAACTATGAGGGTGTTCAATCAGCAAGCAGATGTTCTTAATCAACGACTACAGTTGATGTACAAGAATCTAGACAACGCCGCAACAGGTCTTATCAACTGGGGTAAGAATGTACAATGGGCTGGTCGCCAGTTGATGATTGGCTTGACGCTTCCTCTTACTCTTTTTGGAGCAGCAGCAGCCGCAGTATTCAAAGACCTAGATCGTGAGATTGTAAACTTCAAACGTGTTTATGGTGACCTTGGAACATCGGCGGCAGAGACAGATAAGATTACAGAATCAGTAAAAGAACTATCTGTTGAACTTACTAAGTATGGTCAAAGCGTACAGCAGACCCTACAACTATCAGGAGATATTGCCGCTACGGGTGCTGTAGGAGATGAACTAATCTCTCGTACAGTTGCTACAACAAAACTTGCCACCTTAGGTATGATTGACCAACAGCAGGCTATGGATGCCACCATCTCCATGCAGTCTGCCTTTGCCATGAGCAATGAAGAACTAGCACAATCTGTAGACTTCCTCAACGCTGTTGAGAACCAAACCGTACTATCTCTATCTGACGTAACAGAGGCCATCCCACGAGCCGCTACTGTTATTCGTGGTCTTGGTGGAGATATTAAGGATATGGCTGTCCTCCTTACCGCTATGCGTGAGGGTGGTGTCCAGGCAGTTGATGGTGCCAACGCACTCAAATCAGGTCTTGCCCGACTCATTACCCCAACTAAGAATGCGTCAGAAGCAGCGGCAGCATATGGAATCAATCTACAAAAAATGATTGATGCCAATCGTGGCGACCTTATGGGATTGTTGGATGATTTTGGTGCAGCACTAAATCAATTAGATGACTTTGGTAAGCAAGAGGTATTGTCTAAGGTATTTGGTAAATACCAGTTTGCTCGTTTTAGTGCTCTGTTCAATAGTTTGTCAGACGATGCTTCACAGGCTCAACGTGCTCTTGATCTAGTGGGTATGAGTGCTCAAGAGTTGGCACAACTATCAGACAAAGAGTTAGGTGCTGTTTCAGATTCTATCGGCGTTAAGTTTACAGCATCAGTAGAAAGGCTAAAGGCTTCACTTGCACCTATTGGTGAGCAGGTTCTCAAGATTGTTACACCCATTGTTGATTTTGCAGGAAAACTTCTTGCAGCATTTGATAAGTTGCCAGATGGTGCACAAATTGTTACAATCCTAGGAGCAGCATTTGCAGCCCTAGTTGGCCCCGTAGTCATGTTCATTGGTTTGATGGGCAACTTTGTTGGCAACTTGCTCAAGGGAACATTGCAACTTTCTAAATTCTTTGTAACAATGAGACAGGGTGCAGGGGCAACCCAATACATGACAGAAGAAACACAGGATCTTCTCATCAAAGAGGCATTGCTTCAAACCACTATGGATGCTGTTACAGCAGCAGCCATGCGACAGGACGCAGCATTTGAAGCAGCAGCAGCATCAGCAGGTAGGCTTGCAACATCTATCGGTAGGCTAGGATCAACAGGTGGTGCGATGCCTGGACAGATGACACTACCTATGAAGTTTGCTTCTGGTGGTAGGGTTCCAGGGTCAGGCAATCAAGATTCAGTACCCGCACTCTTGACTCCTGGTGAGTTTGTCGTAAACAAGGGGGCAGCCGCAGGGAACGGATCATTCTTGAAGGCACTCAATAACGGAAGCGTAGAAAGACTGGTAAAGGGATCACAAGATTTCGTAGGAGGGTTCGAAGATAAAGTTCGGGCACGCACATCAGGACAGCACACTAATCGTGTAATGAACGTTATGAAAGACTTGTTTGAGAGGGCAGTTCTTGATGCATTGGTGAGTGCGGGTGAACAGGGTGCGGAAGCAATGGCACAGAAACTAGAAGAAGAAATGGATAAGGTCATTGCAAGTGCAGATGCCAAAGGAGAAGAATTAAGGCAGAGAAACATAACATCAGAAGTTGGTGATCCAAACAGCCTTAGGAATAGAGTCGGTTATGCTGGTCAAACAGAAGGATTACACCTAGCACATGATCGACCAGGATTATTTGAGCGTGGAGCACTTCCAGGTCACGTTCCAGGTAGTCGTGGTGCTCTTATGGACACTCCTGCAATGAATTCTATCCTGCAACAAATAGAAGACACAGGCGGTAAATTAGCAACGGGTGGAGAAGAAAGACTCACGGTTATGACAGAGTTCAATAGTCTTCTCCAACAAGTAAACAAAACTTTGGGACTTACAGACAATCAGTTTGGAATCTTTGGAGAAGCACTTAGCAATTCTGTTCTAAACCTTCCAGCAGATGTAAATAGGTTGGCTGCCTCAGGAAATATTACAGGCAATCAGGCTTTGGCAAAAATTGAAAGTGAAAATGTTGGTTGGCGACAAGGAACCTCAACGTTACGTCAACAAATGTATGATGCTGAACCAGCAGATATGACCGCAGACGAAAGGGCAGAGTATCGACAAGCAGTAGACCAGTACGCAGAAGATTACTGGAACGGCATGATAGAACAAATGCGTCAAGCAGGAGACAACATTATTGATGATCCTGCAATGGATGCTATGGCGGCAACAGCAAGGAGCGAAGCACAGGGTAAAATACAAAAACATGCAGACCATATCAAACAACAACACGATTTGCTAGGAGACCAAGTAGCCGAAGTAGATGGAAGTCTACAGTATTTTGATCAAGCAACAAGAAAATGGCTAAATCAAAAAGATGCAATGGCAAAGTACGTTCAAGATGTTGCAAATGGACTTAAGTCAAAGGGTATTGATATTGATGCAACAGGTATTACAAGGATAGATGATCTTGCTGAACTTTTGGGAACAGAAATACAAAGACTTGAAGGTGAAGGAAAAGAAGTTTCACAAGAGTTACAAACTACATACGATCAACTTAAGCGTGTTTCTTTAGAGGGTGCGGGTGGTGTCATCAATGTTAACGGAATTAGCAGTAGCATCAAGGCATTGGATGCAAGCGAACGCAAACCAACAACAGCAGCCAATTATCAAACTTATAGGACAGGAACAATAGGGCCAGCAGCAGATGCAGCAATGAAATCGGCAGGAGTTAAATCTAGCAAGGCTGGTAAAGAAGCAGCAATGAAATTCATTGAGTCATACATGCAAATGCTTGAAACAGGACTTAATATGGATGAAGCATTGGTTAAAGAACTTGCTGAAATTACTGGTGTGTTCCGTGAAATGGGTGAAGAAGGCGGTCATGCTTTCTTGCAGGGATTGGATACTTCTACTGGTATTGCATCACCATCAAAAGAAATGCACCAGCGAGGGGTCGATCTACACAGGGGTCTTGCACAAGGCTTAGAAGAATCAAGACCTCTTGCCGTTGGTGAGGCAGCAGAAACCGCAGACGCAATCAAAGCAGAAATCATGGGTGCCAACCCAACGGGTACAGGATACGCAATGCCAACTGGTGTGGGTAGCATCTACATGGGTAAAGCAGCGGGAGCACCAGAGGTTGATAAGAAAGCAGAAAGAGAATTCAAAAAAGTAAATAAGAACTACATGAGAAGCATTACACGAGCAACATATGCTATGACAGGTCTTACCACCGTTACAGCATTGCTTCCTAGTAAATTCCAAGAGACAGCACAAAAACTTACTAGTGCTTCATTTGCTTTGACAGGTTTTATTGGTATGCTGGACCTTCTAGATGAAAATGGGCCAATTGTTTCTGGCATCAATAAGGCTGTTGGTGGCTTGCAAGATAAATTAGTTGGTGGTGCCAAGGCAGCAGGAAATAGTTTAATGGTTCCCATCCAAGGTGTTGGCAATGCATTCAAAAAGTTTAAGTCAAAGTTAGGACCAGTTGGTACTTTGCTTGATTCTTTTGGACAGATGCTCAAGAAATTGACTCGTGGTAAAGGTCTTCTTGCTCTAATATCTTTGGCACTCGCCGCTGGTACTGGTGTGTTCCAGATGAAGAAGTTTAATGACTCACTAGGAGATCTTGCTAAGGCAGCAAAGGTGACAGCAGATGAATTCAAGAGCCTTGGAGAAATCCTAGGGTTTGAGCAAAAGCAGTTTGGAAGAAACTCACAAGTAGCGGGTACATCAGAAGAAGAGGTTGCTCTAGGAGTAAGAGCAAGAGAAGCAGCACAAAGCGATCCTGCCAGAGTAAAGAGAATACAAGAGGCTTCTTCTGGACAGGCAGCCGCCGCACTACAAAGTTTGTATGTGGATATGATTGCTAATGGGGCCGATCAGGAAACGGCGGGGGCATTTGTAGAAGCAGTAGCAGCAGAAGCAGGAAAGGCAGAAATATTCATACCATACAACATTGACTTTGATGAAGATGGAAACATTAAAAACTTTGATGATATTCTAAAGAATAGCCTTGTGCCATCTCTCAAGCAGTTTGATGAAACTGTTGCTAACATTAACGCTAATGGAGGTGTGTTCAATGACCAGGCAGTACAAAACCTAGGATGGTTCAGGCAACTTATCAATGAAGTTCCTGAGGGAATGCAAGATATGATTCCAGGGTTTGATAAAATCAATGATAGTCTTTCTGAAGCAGGAAAAGAAGGAAGAGCAGCAGCCTCCGCTATTTCATCTTTGTACAACATCGCTTCATCACAATTTACTACAACAGGAAATATTGAGGCATTCAATCAACAGATGGCGGGTATTAGACAAGAACTAGAAAATATGTCTACTCCACAAGCACTCTACGCAGTAAAGGCTCAGTTGACTGATATGTACCCAGCAGCAAAACAAGGGGTAGAAACTATTACAGATCTAAATACTGCTATTGGTTTGAGTCAAATAGCAGCACAGGGATACAACGTAAGTGGAATCATCCAAAACTTCTACGAACTAGGATCATCTGCCGCAGAAGCAGCAGCACAGGTAAACTACCTCAACTCACTTCTTTACGGTGACTATCAAACAGGATCAGGAAAGAGCGATGGTATATTTGACCTACAAGAAAAGGTTGCTGGGGCACAACAAGCAGTAGCAGAGGCAGAGGCATACCAGTCTAAGGTTGTTGCTGGACGTAAAGCACAGAAGGACGCAAAGAAGAATGGAGGAAGTGGAGGAAGCAAAGACCCATTTGCTGCCGAAGAGAATAGATTGCGTGATGAATTGGCAGAAATTGAAATCAAGGACATTGAGATTGATGAGGGTGCCAAAAAGAGATTCCGTGATGACCTAAATGAAAGACTAAAAGATGACCCAATTGAGATGCCCCTTGATATTGATGGGGAAGCAATAGAAGTAAAGAATGTTGCTGACGCTCAATATGCTATTGAGCAAATCGGGGAAGAGATCGAAGAACTTGAAGACAAGATGAAGCCCTTTGAGGAACAGATCGAAGCAATCGAAGACAACATTGAGCCAGCACAAGTAAGATTGGATTCAATCAACGGCATCATTGATGATCAAAAAGATAAGATTGAAGAAGTAAACGAGAAGTACGATGATCTACTAAAGCCACTTGAAGACCAAAGAAAGTCCGTAGAGGGAATTATTGATGCCCTTGAAGAACAAAGAGATGTTGCAGCAGCACCATTTGATGATCGTATCAAGCAACTTGAAGACACTTTGAAGATGGAAGAATATGCCGCTGACAAACAAAGTGAAGCACTTGACGAACAAAAAGATGGTTTGGAAGATCAGAAAGAACTTATTGATGACCGCATCCAAGCACTTGAAAAGACAGCACAGATAAACGAATACATTGCCAAGCAACAAGGCAATCAATTATCACTTGCTGACGCTCTATCTCGTGGTGATATTGGTGCCGCTGCACAGGCTCAGGCAAAGGCTCAGGCTGACGCTGCCCAGCAAGCATCTGACATGCAGAAAGAACGTCTGGACGAATCCAAGGATGGTATTGACAGCGAGATTGATCTTCTTGACCAACAGCAAGAGATGATAGACAAGCGTCTGGACGCACTAAAGAAAGAGATTGACGAGCAGGAATACCAAAAGTGGCTGGTCACAAAGACATACGACGCCCAAATTGATGCCCAACAAAAGGTACTCAAGGGAATTGATCGGCAATCAAAGAAGTTTGAAGATCAAAGAGATGCAGCCATAGCACCATTCCAAGAGATCATTGATAGTTATGCTCCTGAGATCCGTGACCTAGAAAACTTTATCCGTGACAACGAAGCAGAGATCAATAGAATTAGGCGTGAAGGCATTGACCCTCTACAAGATCAAATAGATAAGCGTCAAGAAGATGCTGACCTACTTGAAGATATTATTAGTGATTCAGAATCATACACCAATAGGTTGAAGGCACAGAACCAGCAGAAGAGAGACGCAATTGCTCTTGACCAACGTCGTCTAGCAGCAGAGAAGGAGTTGGCAAACCTATCTTCTGGTGGCGGCGGTGGTGGTGGAGGAACCAAGTACAGCAAGGCAGACGAAGATGCCGCTAATGCTGCCCTTGAAAAGGCAAAAGCCGATCTTGCTGCCTTTGAAGAAGAGTTGGCAAAATTGCAAAATGAGGTTCAAGAAGCATTAGTCCCTCCACCTGAGATGGAATCTTGGTGGCAAACTGCTCTTGGATATGTTCAAGGATTTGTGGATGGTGTTCTTGGTGCCTTAGGAGCCATGGAAGAATTTATTGTCAGGGTAGGAAAAACAATAGCAGCAGTATTCCTGGCTATATTTGGCCCCACCATTAGAA
>Ga0075480_10003103_pt1 | contig 10678 bp, 10 predicted proteins | sample DEB08_DNA_7_FD_81590 | JGI IMG/M metagenome (GOLD analysis project Ga0075480, IMG submission 81590) | Aqueous microbial communities from the Delaware River and Bay under freshwater to marine salinity gradient to study organic matter... | ecosystem: Environmental > Aquatic > Marine > Coastal ...
AATAGGCTGCTTGATGACTTAATTGTAAAGATTTAACACCCCGAATTAAACAAGCATAAGAAGTGACTGCTTCAAAATCTACAATGACGGCGTCATATTTCTTTACAGGTAAGTTGGAAACATCTCTAATGAAGCGAAAAGGTTTATTCTGCAAAGCACTTTGCCAATAGCTTACGGCCCCTTTTTTATTGTAAACCATGGTTAAGCCGTACAAACGATATGTGATATTTAAACCTAAATCTAAATCGCTTTGCGTGCCCGCAACAAGGACATCCACATCTGCATATTTTTTGAATCTTGGCACCAAATCTCTTGCTCGAGCTACATGCCCATTCCCCGTGCCCTGAAATGCGTAAAGTATTTTCAAATCAAATTAAGCCAAGTGTAATCAATTCCCTTTTAATTAAACGCTTTAATGGTTCACTGGCAGGTACTAATGGTAAACGAACAACATCTTTGCACAAACCACGAAGCTCAAGAAGTGCTTTAACTCCAGCAGGATTTCCTTCCATAAACAAGAGATTAGTTAAATGATATAAGGAGAGATGAGCGTCTTTGGCAGCTGCCCAGTTATTATTCATGCACTGATCATATATTTTACAAAAAACCTCAGGTACTCCCTGACCACTGACAGAAATAACACCATCACAACCCAATGCCAACATCGGGTATGTTAAGTTATCATCGCCTGAAATTATTCTGAATTCAGACGGTCTTTTCAGAACAATTTCTGTGATTTGATCAAGATTGCCACTCGCCTCTTTGATAGCGACAATATTGTTGAACTCATTAGCTAGTCGCAACGTGGTTTCTGCGCTAATATTTGAGCTTGTACGTCCGGGAACGTTGTACAAGATAATGGGCAATTCTGTAGCCAAAGCTATTTCCGAATAGTGCGCAAAAATCCCATCCTGTGTTGGCTTGTTGTAATAAGGGCTCGCACTTAAAATCGCACAAACACCTTCTATTTCAAATGCTTTCACTTCTTCAGCGACAGCTTTAGTATTGTTTCCGCCAATTCCAAAAACTACAGGTAGCCTTCCTGCGTTTTTCTCCAAAACAAAATCTAATACGGCATAACGTTCCTCACTTGTGAGCGTAGGGTTTTCTGCAGTAGTCCCGTTAACCACGAAGTAATCAACTCCGCCTTTAATACACAATTCTAAAAGTTTGGCTAAACCAACGTAATCTATTGATTTATCCTGTTTAAATGGAGTGATTAAGGCAACACCAACGCCTGAAGGAACTGTTTTATGCATGATTGATCATTTTAAGGTACTTCACCAAAGTTTTCATTTTATCCTCTAAATCGTGTTTACCGTCAATACTAAAGTCAGCATTTTCATAAATACCTTGTAAATCTACTCGAAGTGCATATTTTCTTCCGTACCAATACCAGCCTAAATGGTCTTTTTTACAGAGGTTCAAAATAAAATGTTGATCTTCTTTCATCATAGGTAATGGAATAACAGGCTCTCCTTTTAAGTTGAGATCATTCTTGTAAAGAATACTGCTATTTGGAGGTTGTTCTTTTGATCGTTTTTCTTCCAAAAGTCGTACCCCTTGAGCACGAGTAAAGTATTTTTTTACGGTATTAAATTCCTTTTCCTTTGAATATAGAACCGTTACCGCTGAATTTTCATCCAAAGGCGTATTTGTGCTGCCTTTTGAACGTTTTACAAGCTGTCTTCTGTGGTAACTTTTGATGAATTTCATAAACCCAGTAATGCTATAAATTCCTGTTCGGACAAAATACGTATGCCTAAGGATTGAGCTTTCTTAAGTTTAGCTGGCCCCATTCCTTCACCTGCAACGATATAGCTAGTCTTACTGCTGATGGAACTGACGTTCTGCGCACCGTGCTTTTCAATAACTTCTTTAAGCTCACTTCTTTTAAAATGCTCAAAAACACCTGAAACTACAATCTTGGCATTCGTAATGGGACTGCTGACTGTAGAGATTAAATCCTCCTGCACTTCCATTTGCAGTCCAGCCTCAACAAGCGCGTCTAAAATGGCTGCATTCTTTTCTTCTCGAAAAAAACGATAAACCTCGCCTGCAATTACTTCTCCAATCCCTTCTACATTCACGATTTCTTCAATCGATGCCTGAGCAAGCGTGTACATGGACTTAAAATGTTTTGCTAATAACTTTGCTACGGTTGATCCAACATGACGTATTCCAAGGGCAAACAAAACTCTTTCAAAAGGTATTTTTTTACTCTCTTGGATACCATCAAGGATGTTCTGAACACTTTTCTCCTTAAACCCTTCAAGTTCAATCAACCTATCAAAAGACAATGAATACAAATCTGCAGAATTTCTAATGAATTCCTTGTTGACTAGCAACTGAACGGTCTCGGCACCCATACCGGCTAAATCCATTGCTTTTCTAGATATGAAGTGTTCAATTCTGCCACATAATTGAGGTGGACAATGATCTATATTTGGGCAGTAATGTTGTGCTTCTCCTTCTTTGCGTTCTAGAGGTGTTGAGCATTCTGGACATTTTTCAATGAATATTACTTGCTCTGCGTTGGGAGTACGTTTTGCCCGATCTACGGCGACTACTTTGGGTATAATTTCCCCTCCTTTTTCAACAAAAACTACATCCTTTTCATATAAATCCAATAATTCAATTTGATCGCTATTGTGCAAGGACGCCCGTTTTACCGTAGTGCCACCGAGCCAAACTGGTTCTAGGTTAGCTACTGGGGTTATTGCTCCCGTTCGCCCCACTTGGTAAGTAATTGAATTCAACTGCGTGGGCACTCTTTCTGCTTTGAATTTATATGCCGTTGCCCATCTTGGTGATTTAGCTGTAAAGCCCAATTCCTGCTGGGACTCATAGTCGTCCACCTTTATCACAATTCCGTCAATATCAAAGGGTAACGTCTTGCGCTTTTCTTCCCAATGACCTATAAAGTCCATAATTTGATCTAATCCTGCACATTGAGCTATAAATCTATCTTCTTTCAATGGAACTTTAAACCCAAGCTCCCTGGCCGCTTGGATAGAAGCTGCATGTGATGAACTCAAAACACCTTCAGGAAGTACATAATAGAGGTAAGCATCTAACCCTCTAGTAGCAACCTCCGAGCTATCCTGAAGTTTTAATGTTCCCGAAGCACAGTTTCTTGGGTTGGCAAACTTTGGTAAGTCTTGAGCCTCGCGACGCTCATTTAGCGCTTCAAATGCTTTGTGTGGCATGACTATTTCTCCTCGGATCTCAAAATCCTCTGGAAAACCATTATTTAACCGCAATGGAACACTTTTAATGGTACGGACATTATTCGTAATGTCATCCCCTTGTGTACCGTCTCCTCTTGTAACTGCTTGAATCATTTCGCCATTCTCATAACGAATACCTATGGCCACTCCATCATATTTCAATTCGCACACAAAGGACACATTAGACACGCTTTTTTCTACTCTTAAAATCCACTCTTGAATTTCTTCTAACGAATAGGTATTGCTCAAAGAAAGCATGGGGTATCTATGATTGACAGAAGAGAAACTTTTTGTAACATTCCCTCCTACCCTTGAAGTTGGGCTATTGGGATGCGCATATTCAGGGTGCAGTGACTCCAGGTTTTCGAGCTCATTCAGGAGCATATCAAATTCATAATCTGATATCACAGGGGCATCTTCAATGTAGTAGCGATGATTGTGCTTATGCAATTCATCGCGTAATTTTTCAATCTGTTCTTTAATTCCCATGACGAGCAAAAATCATTCTATCTTTTCCCTGAAGATCCTTCTCCAAGGTAATCTCTTTTAATTGAAATGAAGCACAAAGTTGTTTCATTTCATCACCATAATTTTCATGAATCTCAAATGCAAAATACACCGATTCCGACTCTGAATTCTTCGTGCTCGATTCCAAAATTTTCCTATAAAAGAGTAAAGGGTCATCGTTAGGCACAAATAAGGCTAGATGAGGCTCGTTATCAATTACAAGGTTCTGCATAGTTTCCAATTCACGCTCGGGAATATATGGTGGGTTAGAAACAACTAAATCAACTTCCTGCAGGGTTTCAGTTAACGCATCAAGCCTAATGAAATCAACCTTTACCGAATGATGATTAGCATTTTTTTGAGCGGTTTTTAGTGCATACTCATTAACATCTACGCCTTTAATAGTCCAATACGGCCGCTCCTTTTTTAATGCAATAGCTATGCAACCTGAACCGGTTCCCACATCCGTAACCCTTAACGATTTTTGCTTAAACTTTTGGAGAATAGCAAGGACTAATTCTTCCGTTTCTGGACGGGGAACCAAGGTATTTTCATCCACAAAAAAATCCCCTCCCAAGAAGTGGGCAATTCCCAAAATCAATTGAATAGGCTGCCCCTTTTCTAATGCCAAAAGGTCGTTGTGAAATTCGTCAAAATCTATGTGTTCATTTTCTGACAACACACAATCTATTGGACTTAATCCCAATCGTTCTTGGAACCAAAGTGAACGAATTGATTTTGCCTCCCTTTCTCCATACAACGGAGTGAGAACTTCTAGGGCTTTTTGTCTATAAAAAGAGAGCTTCGACATAGTCCTTGAATTTACATCACGTGAGGTTACCTTTGGGCTATGAATCACATCAAGTTTCTCACACGTTGCTTACAATTGGCTAATTATGGTCGGGGCGCAACAGCACCGAATCCCATGGTGGGAGCTGTGATTGTACATGAAGGAAAAATTATTGGGGAAGGTTACCATAAAAAAGCGGGGCAAGCGCACGCTGAGGTATTGGCTATACAAGAAGTTAGAGAACCTCATTTACTTAAAGAAAGTATACTTTATTGTTCGTTAGAACCATGCGCGCATCATGGTAGGACACCGCCTTGTTGTGAACTGATTGCAAAAAATGATATACCTCATGTGGTTATTGCAACTCATGACCCTCATGACAAGGTAAATGGCAAGGGAATTCATTACATGAGAAGTAAGGGTATTTTTGTTGAATTAATTGATGAACAGCGGATTTATCAAAAACTTAATGCAGCCTTCCTGACCAATAAAATAAAATGCCGCCCGCATTTCACATTAAAGTGGGCGGAAACGGCTTCTGGTCATATGGATAAGATAAGAGGTGCGTCGGAACCCGCACTTTCCATTTCAGGACCTGTAGCTGCTATTAAAACTCATCAACTACGCTCAAGAGTTGACGGTATATTAATTAGCTCAAAAACTGCTGGTAGAGATTTGCCTGCACTCTCCACAAGATACTGGAGTGGGCCTAACCCAGTTCCAGTTATACTTTTAAGCAAAGAGCATCCGTTGGATTCAAATTGGTTGGCCTCTTTAGATGTAAAACCAATACTTATTGGTGAAAATGTTAGAGACGAAGAAGGAATAGTAGCTGACCCCAGGCAACCCGAACAATGGCTAAGGCAATTATTAGAGCATAACATGCATCACATCTTGGTTGAAGGTGGTTCTTCCATACTCCAGTTTTTCATCAGTAATGGATTAGCAGATGAAGTACATAGGTATACTTCTACATGGACCATATTGGATGGGATTACTGCACCAAAATACAACTTGTTCCATTCTAGCACCCATTTAGGCGAAGACCGTTATGATAGAAACTGACACCTATTTAAGTATTGAAGGGCCTGCACTTGGAATTTACAAAGACAAAGGCAGTAAATTCAATGCGTATGTTTTTCCTATACAGAATGAAGGTAGCTTTAAAGATCAACTGCAATTAATCAAGACTCAAGAGGCTAATGCGCGCCACCACTGTTGGGCATTCATACTAGGAGAACAAGGGGAATATAGCAAATCAAATGACGATGGCGAGCCGGGAAATACAGCCGGAGCACCTATTTTAAGATCATTATTGAAATCTAAAATAACTAATGTTGGATGCGTAGTAGCCAGGTATTTTGGAGGCACTAAATTGGGCGTTCCCGGATTGATAGCGGCCTACGGCGGAAGTGCAGAAGAAGCCGTGAAAAATGCAATTATCACCAAGCACGTTATTCGTGAGACATTAGAACTAACCTTTGAATATCCACACATCTCTTTTGTAGAGCGCGTTATTAAATTTCACGATATTGATGTGATTAAAAGAGAACAAAAAGAAAACGTTAATTATCACCTTTTAGTTAGAAGGAGTAAATTGAAAAAAGTAATTGAACATGTACAAGAAAATTATCACGTTACTATTCGCTCTGTCTAGTACTTTGGCCTTTGCTCAAAACAATTCAGAATTAGAATTACATCATTTTGCCTCACGCATAAGCCCGCATGCAGAGTATGTTCGATACACCTATTCATATAATTCACATAAAATATTAGACCACCAGTTATTACGAATGTTTGCATTGGATGGACAGTACATAAAGAGTAAAACATCTTTATCCGCTGCCGCAAAATCAACTTTGAATTCCTCCCTTAAGGGTCCTTACTTATACTGGAAGGATGATGAGTGGAAATCAGTAACTGTTGACACTATAAACGACGGTAAAATCCATGAAGTCATAATCCAGAATAGTGAATTAGGGTATCTTGAAATACGAGATTTAAATTTACACGCAGCGGATACTCTGGTGCAAATGCGCGTTTTCAATCCTGACCCTCTCACTCCAAATGGATTGACCTACGGAGGCATCTATACCGATATGAACGATGGGAACGGATCTGTTTTAGATAGTCTTTCCATTGTAGATGCAATAGATGTAGATGCCGTAGGAGGTTCGGTTTATTTGAAAAACAAATATGTGGAGGTCATGGATTTTGATGCTCCTTATATCCCTATTAGCACGAATCCGTCAAAATGGTTGGACGGTAGGTCTTCGGATGAATTTGAACAAGTAATGGTCACTTATCACATTACTAAACAAAATCAATACTTAGAGGCTTTAGGATACAACAGTATATTGAATTACGCCATTCACGTTGACCCACAAGCTTTAAATGGTCAAGATAATAGCTTGTTTAATTGGGGTACCACACCTCCGAGATTGTTCTTTGGAGAAGGAGGCGTAGATGATGCGGAAGATGCAGATGTAATTATTCATGAATTAGGTCATGCTATTAGTCATGGAGCCGCACCTGGCACGACCAACGGTACGGAACGTAGAACATTTGATGAAGCCTTAGGAGATTATTTCGCCGAACGATATGGACGTCTTAATGGAGTGACAAGCACTCGCATTTTTGATTGGGACGGTAACAATACCTTTTGGGACGGACGCAGCGCAGTGTACGATGGTTTCAAAAATTATCAAAATCTGGTGTTTTTTGGTATTTATGAGCACACAGATATAATCACAAGTGCCATGCTAGAATTTTCTGCGAATCCTGCTGTAAACGATTCTGTAGCTGATAAAGTTATTTTAGAAAGTTTATACCAATTGATGTCCTTTCAAAGTTTGAATGATATTGGAAAGAACATTCTCTCTGCTGATTCTCTCATAAATTCCGGAGCGTATAGCAATTTCATCTACAATTCTTTTGGAGCCCCTAAAAATATTCTTCAGTTGGTCAGTATAGAAGAGGAGAAAAATTTGATTGAACCCGAGTTGCTCTATGGGGATGGATTCACTATAACAATACCCGAAAATCAAAAGTATAATTATTCATTTTTCACCATAGATGGTAAACTAATACAAACGGGAATCTTGACCCGTACAAGCAAATTTGAAATAGAGCAATCGCTCATTATTTACTTACAGAATTCTAACGGTATTAGGACGATTCTAAAGAAGCTTTAAGTAGAAGCGTCTTGAGTTCTTCTGGACAATGCTTTGGTTTAAAAGATTTGGTATCTACAAAAACAAGGACAACCTCCCCTTTTACCAATAGTTTTCCTTCATTGTTTTTTAGCGTGTGGTAAAATGATATCTTTCTTGAAGGCATTTCAGTTATGGAAGTTTCCAGCACTATTTCTTCGTCATATTTAGCACCAACTTTAAAATCAATACTCATATGAACTACTGGCAACATGGTTCCACTATGTTCCATTTCTGCATAGGTCATTCCCACTGATCTGAGAAGTTCGACTCGACCAACCTCAAAATAAGTAGCGTAATTTCCGTAGTATACCACTCCCATCTGATCTGTTTCAGAATATCTTGGGCGAAATTTGTGTTGACCGGTTAAATTAATTTTTTTCATGGGTCTAATTTACGTTTCGATTTGTCATGAAAACAATGAAACAAAAAAACTTAAATCGCATAATTTCAACAAGTTGCGTTTTAAAAAGTATTAAATACCCAAAAAATATGATGCTTTAAACTAACCTTTGATTTTCAACGGATTACAGATTACCTATGAAAAACTTTTTTCACAAACAACCCCAAAAAAATTTTTTTGATAAGGAATTTATCAACAGATTTGTAATGCAATGAAACGGGATTTAGATACCCCGCTAAAAACCCCTTTTTTTAAAACTAAAGAGTAATTATACTCTCGAGACTTGAACAACCTCGGGAAGGACTTTATGAGCCATGAATAAAACTGTAGGAACCATTTGGAATGAAGCGTTAGAATTTATAAAAGATAATGTAGATGAACAATGTTACGATACCTGGTTTAATCCTATAAAACCAATTAAAACACAAGGTTCTGTTCTAACCGTTCAAGTGCCTTCTAAATTCTTTTATGAATACTTAGAAGAGAATTATATACAGTTATTGAAGGCGGCCATTACGAAATCTTTAGGAGAAGGAGCAAAATTGGTATACAGCATTGTTTTAGAAAACTCCTACGACAATAGCACTCCCCCTACCATGAAACTTCCTAGTTCAGGAAGACGTAAACACAAGCCCCAAAGTGTAAACATGCCTGTGGCTCTTGCTAACGAAAAAAGCATTAAAAACCCTTTCGTTATACCCGGTCTTCAAAAACTGAATATTGACAGTCAGCTCAATCCGAATTACACTTTCGAAAACTTCATTGAGGGAGATTGTAATCGTCTTGCGAGATCTGCAGGTATGGCCGTTGGAAAAAGTCCTGGTGGAACAGCTTTTAATCCATTGATGTTGTACGGAGGTGTTGGTTTGGGAAAGACACATCTTGCACATGCAATAGGCGTTGAAATAAAGGATAACTACCAAGAGAAAACGGTTCTATATGTAAGTGCTGAAAAATTTACTCAGCAATTCATAGACAGTATTAGAAATAACACTAAAAATGATTTTGTCCACTTCTATCAAATGATAGATGTCTTGATCATTGATGACGTACAAAGCTTTTCTGGAAAGGAAAAGACACAAGATGTATTCTTTGAGATTTTTAATCATCTCCACCAAAACGGCAAACAAATTATATTAACCTCTGATCGTGCACCTGTTGAATTACAAGGAATGGAACAGCGATTATTAAGTAGATTTAAGTGGGGGTTAAGCGCAGACTTACAAAAACCAGGTCTTGAAACACGTGTAGCTATATTGGGCAAAAAGCTGTACAATGATGGAATTGAAGTAGAAGATGATATTGTTGAATTCATAGCTTATTCAATCAACTCAAACGTGCGTGAGTTAGAGGGAGCATTAATTAGTATTCTTGCTCAAAGCTCCCTGAATAAAAAGGAAATCACCATGGAATTGGTGAAGTCCATGGTGGACAAATTTGTAAAAAGCACTACCCGAGAAATTTCTATTGACTTTATCCAAAAGGTAGTTTGTGATTACTTCGACATGCCACTTGAACTACTGAAATCCAAGACTAGAAAAAGAGAAATAGTCCAAGCACGGCAACTCAGCATGTATTTTTCCAAACAACTAACTAAAAATAGCCTTGCCTCAATTGGACAGCAATGCGGGAATAAAGATCACGCAACCGTCTTACATGCTTGTCGTACGGTCAATAACCTCAAAGAAACTGACAAACGTTTCAAAACTTATGTTGACGATCTCCAAAAGAGATTAACACTCGCTTAAATTTATTGTACGAAAGCTTGAAAGAGTCAGTATCTTCGGGTATTGACTCTTTTTTTTATGAAGGTATTAATGGTTTGTTTAGGGAATATCTGTCGTTCGCCCCTAGCACATGGAATTTTAGAACATAAGGCTCCTTCGAATTGGACCATTGATAGTGCGGGAACTTCCGGGTGGCATGAAGGAGAACGACCGGACACACGATCAATTATTACCGCGAAAGGAAGAGGTATAGCCATAGACCAACAGAGATCTAGACCATTTGTTGTAGACGATTTTAAGCGCTATGATATCATATTCGCAATGGATTCGTCAAACTATAGTAACATATTGAGATTGGCGCCAGATGAAGAATCTGCGTTAAAAGTCCGATTAATAATGAATGAAGTTTATCCAAAAGAAAACAGACAAGTACCTGACCCATATACTGGTGGACAAAATGGATTTGAAGAAGTTTACGACATGTTAGAACGGGCATTAGATGAATTCCTTAACAGCAATTTAAATGGGTAATTTATACCTAATACCAAATACATTAGGAGAAGACAATTTTTCATTTATTCTCCCAGATGAAGTGAAATCAGTTATTGAATCTTTAGATTATTTCATAGTTGAAAATGAAAGAACAGCTCGGGCGTATATCAAAAGACTGCTTCCAGATAAAATTCAAAAGGATATTCATGTCGAAATCATTGACAAACATACCGATCCTTTGGATTTACCTGGCTTTTTAAAGCCTATTGAAAACGGAAAAAATGCCGGAATAATTTCGGAAGCTGGTGTACCCTGTA
>Ga0075480_10003114_pt1 | contig 10658 bp, 9 predicted proteins | sample DEB08_DNA_7_FD_81590 | JGI IMG/M metagenome (GOLD analysis project Ga0075480, IMG submission 81590) | Aqueous microbial communities from the Delaware River and Bay under freshwater to marine salinity gradient to study organic matter... | ecosystem: Environmental > Aquatic > Marine > Coastal ...
GTCGAAGAGCCCCTCGCCGAGTGGGAGGCCGAATTGCTCGCTGGCTCGACTCCGGAGGCCGAGGTCGTCGTCACCGAGACCGTGGTCGAGTCTGCCCCCGAGCAGGCACCGCCGTCGGTGTAGGCATTTCCGCATGACCCATCCCGTTTGATTCGACAGACATCACGGAAGGCACGAGTAACCCACCATGGCGAACATCACCGCCGCAGACGTCAAGAAGCTCCGCGACCTCACTGGTGCGGGCATGATGGAGTGCAAGAAGGCCCTCGAGGAAGCCGGAGGTGACCTCGACAAGGCCGTCGAGGTGCTGCGTATCTCCGGCGCTGCCAAAGCGGCCAAGCGAGGCGCTGAGCGTACGGCGAGCAATGGTCTGGTCGTGACGAATGACAACGTGATCGTGGAGCTGCTCTGCGAGACCGACTTCGTGGCGAAGAACGAGGACTTCCAGGCCTTGGCCGGCACGATCGTGCAGTGTGCGTTCGATAACCAGATCGGTGACCGCGACGCCCTTCTCGCCGCACAGCTGCCTCAGGGCGGCACGGTCGAAGAGGCAATGTCGGCCCGCGCAGGCATCATCGGCGAGAAGCTCGAGCTCGGACGAGTGGCGCTATTGCAGGCACCGGTCGCGACCTACCTGCATCGTCGTTCTGCTGACCTTCCCCCACAGGTTGGCGTGCTCGTCGCCTACTCCGGCGACGAAGAGGCAGCCAAGGGTGCTGCGATGCAGATCGCAGCGATGCGCCCGGTGTACGTCGCGAAGGATGATGTGCCCTCCGATGTGGTCGACAATGAACGCCGTATCGCGGAGGCAACCGCCAAGGAGGAGGGTAAGCCGGAGGCTGCCCTACCGAAGATCATCGAGGGTCGCCTGCAGGGGTTCTACAAGGACACCTGCCTGCTCGAACAGCCGTCGGTGATGGATTCCAAGAAGAATGTGGGAGCGGTACTTGCGGAGGCGGGAACGACCGTGAGCGCCTTCGCACGATTCGAGGTCGGGCAGAGCTAGACACCGCCCACACCGCTCCCAGGCAACTAGACGCGAGAGGAGACGCCGATGCCGGAGTCGTCCCGAGTCGTCCAGCCCATTCTCGAGGGAACCCTCGAGACATGGCCGGAAGCTCCTGATGGCGGGTGGAGCCGGGTCTTGTTGAAGCTCTCCGGGGAAGCCTTCGCCGGAGACGGCGAGCTCGGTGTCGATCCTGACGTTGTGCACTCCATCGCGCGACAGATTGCGGGCGTCGTGCACGACGGAGTCGAGGTTGCTGTCGTCATCGGTGGCGGCAACTACTTCCGAGGAGCGCAGTTATCGGCCCGCGGAATGGAGCGTGGCCGCGCGGACTATATGGGGATGCTCGGCACGGTGATGAACTGCCTCGCCCTGCAGGACTTCTGCGAGAAGCAGGGTTTGGATACCCGTGTTCAGACCGCGATCACCATGGGTCAGGTCGCGGAGCCGTATGTCCCCAGACGGGCCGTGCGTCACCTCGAGAAGGGCCGCGTGGTCATCTTCGGGGCTGGCCTCGGGGCGCCGTACTTCTCCACGGACACGACCGCCGCTCAACGGGCCCTCGAAGTGGGTGCCGAGGTGGTGCTCATGGCGAAGGCCGTCGATGGTGTCTATGACTCCGATCCACGGACGAATCCCCAAGCGCGTCGCTTCGACCGCCTCACCCACGATGACGTGCTGGCGCGCGACCTCAAAGTGGCCGATGCGACCGCTATCAGCCTGTGCCGGGACAACGACCTGCCGATCCTGGTGTTCGATCTGCTAGTCGAGGGCAATATCGCCCGCGCTGTCCGGGGTGAGAAGATCGGCACACTCGTCACTCGGGACGGGCGCAGCGAGCACAGCGATAGGGCCGGCGCGGTTCCATCGAATTCACGTCACGAGTCATAACGGGAGTCATCGTGAGCGATCAAACAGACGAGATTCTCCTCGAGGCCGAGGAGAAGATGGACAAGGCCATCGAGGTAGCCCGTGAGGACTTCGGCACCATCCGAACAGGACGCGCCAATCCGTCCATGTTCGCCAAGGTGATGGTCGACTATTACGGCACGCCAACTCCGGTGAATCAACTCGCGTCGTTCACCACTCCCGAGGCGCGCATGATCATCGTGACCCCCTATGACAAGGGATCTCTTGCCGAGGTCGAAAAGGCCATCCGAGACTCAGACCTCGGCGTGAACCCGACCAATGATGGAGTCGTCATCCGTGTCGTGCTCCCGGCGTTGACCGAGGAGCGCCGTAAGGAATACATCAAGGTGGCTCGCAATAAGGCCGAGGAGGCTCGCGTCTCGATTCGCAATGTTCGCCGGCACGCCAAGGACACCCTCGACAAGCTCATGAAGGATGGCGAGGTCGGAGAGGATGAGATCCGCCGCGCGGAGAAGCACCTCGACGAGGTAACCCACACCCACGTTGGCCATGTCGACGAGATCCTCAAGCACAAGGAAGACGAGCTCCTCGAGGTCTGAGCCCTCGACGACACCTCGCTCATGTCCGACGACACCTCGGCTCGAAGTCGCGCCGGACGCAATCTGCCGGCGGCGATCGCCTCCGGTGTCGTCCTCGGTGTGCTTGTCATCGTCAGCCTGGTGTGGGTGAAGTGGCTGTTCGGTGTGCTCGCCGGGGTTGTCCTGCTCGTTGCCTTGCATGAACTGGTGCGTTCCTTCGGGCAGCAGGGCATCAGGCTGGCCCGAACCCCCCTGTATCTCGCAATTCCCCTCGCGATGGTCGCGGCCTATGTGGAGGGCCCGACAGCGCTAGTCTTCGTGATCGGTCTGGCCTTCATCGCGATCATCATGTGGCGATTGCGCAGGGGAACCGAGGGCTATGTCCGAGACGCCACCGCCAGCGTGTTCGTTCTGGCCTACCTGCCGTTGATGGCGGGGTTCGTCATGCTGATGCTTGCCACGGACAACGGCCCTGCCCGAATAGTCACCTTCATTGTCTTGACGATCGGCAACGATATTGGCGGCTATGCCGCCGGTGTCTTGTTCGGACGGCATCCCATGGCTCCGTCGATAAGCCCGAAGAAGTCCTGGGAGGGCTTCGCCGGATCTCTGCTTGTGCAGTGCCTGCTCGGTGTCGGCTTGTTCCTCTGGCTCCTCGATGCCCCGTGGTGGCAGGGCCTCATTATGGGCGCGATCCTCGCTGTCACGGCAACTGCGGGAGATCTCGCGGAGAGCGCGATCAAGCGGGATCTAGGGGTGAAGGACATGGGCACCGTGCTCCCCGGGCATGGTGGGATCATGGATCGCCTCGATTCGCTGGTGATCAACGCCTTTGCCGCCTGGGCCCTATTCGCTGTGTTCCTTGGCCCACCACTGTTCTGAGCCGACCGACACGTCGAGCGGAGGAGCGGGGCTGGGGCAATGAGAGAATGGTCGCGTGCCTGTTCCCGGTGAGATCACGCTCGAGGTTCCACGTCGTGGAAAACCACCGCGGCACCTGCTGGACCTGAACCTCACCGAACGCAGGGAGGCTATTGCCGAACTTGGCTTGCCGTCCTTCCGTGCCGACCAGGTCTCACGTCAGTGGTTCTCCCGGTTGTCCTTCAACCCGGCGGAATGGACTGATCTATCGACGACAGATCGCCAGCAGATCGAGGCTGCGCTTCTTCCTGATCTGCTCACCGAGGTCACCCACCTCACCTGCGATGACGACGCGACGGTGAAGAGCGCGTGGCGGCTTCATGACGGTTCGCTGGTGGAGAGCGTGCTCATGGATTACGGCGACCGCGTGACGATGTGCGTGTCCTCGCAGGCTGGATGCGGCATGAACTGCCCATTCTGCGCGACGGGCCAGGCGGGATTGACACGGAATCTGTCGACGGCCGAGATCATCCAACAGGTCCTCATCGGGTCACGCTGGGTTCGGGAGTTGCCCGGCGACCGAGAACGCGTGTCGAATGTTGTCTTCATGGGCATGGGGGAGCCGCTGGCGAATTACGCCGCAGTGGTCGGCGCCATCAGGCGACTCATCGCCGATCCGCCCGAGGGACTCGGGATGTCGGCGCGAGGGATCACCGTATCGACGGTGGGACTCGTGCCCCGCATCCGCGATCTCGCTGGGGAAGGACTCCCCGTGCGTCTCGCCGTGTCACTCCACGCGCCTGACGATGAACTGCGCGACACTCTGGTTCCCATAAACAACAGGTGGCCGGTGTCGGAGGTGCTGGAGGCGGCATGGCACTACGCCGAGTCCACCGGTCGGCGGATCAGCATCGAGTACGCCCTGATCCGAGACATCAACGACCAACCGGATCGCGCGCGACAACTAGCACGACTGCTGCGCGGCCACCTCGTGCATGTCAACCTGATCCCGCTCAATCCAACCCCGGGATCCATCTGGACGGCCTCACGTCCGGAGGACGAACGCGCCTTCGTTCGGATCCTTCGCGACGCCGGCATCTCGACTACGGTGCGCGACACGCGTGGCCAGGACATCGATGGTGCGTGCGGTCAGCTCGCTGCGCGGTCATGATCAGCCCAGTGCGCAGTGCTGGAGGGAGTCGACATGTCCGTGGAGGAAAACCCCAATCCCGTCGTTGCGGATGAACTGACCTACTACCTGCCCAGGGGGTGGATCCGGCAGACAGTGATGGCGATCGTGAGGACCGCCATCATCGTGGCGGTGATCATCGCGGCTGCTGGCGCCACAGTGACTCTCCTCGAGGGGTCAGCGGCGCTGTGGTTGGTCGATCTGCTCCTCTTTATCGTCTGGCTGGTCATCTTCGTCGTCTACCTGCGGTGGCAACTGATGCGGATCTCGCGGGTTGGATTTCCGATCATTCGGGGCGCGGAGACGATCGTGGTCGGACTCGCCATCGTGATCGCCGCTTTCGCGCGGACCTATTTGTTCATCTCTGATACCACTCCGGATGCGTTCAGCGAGCCCCTCACGTTGTTCAGTTCCTACTACTTCACCATCACCACGTTGGCCACCGTCGGATTCGGGGACATCACAGCCAACGCAACGTCGGCGCGCGCGGTCGTCATGGTGCAGATGCTGATGGGCCTTGCCCTCATTGCCGGGGTAGTGCGGCTGGTCCTCCTCGCCCTGCGAATCAATGCCCGTCGACGGGAGCATTCGAACTGATCGGTCGAAGGTGCACCGAATCATGCGCTAGCGTCTTGAACCATGGGCAGGGCGTATGCCGAGGCATATCAGCGCAGCATCGACGATCCGGAGAGGTTCTGGGGCGAGGCGAGCCGCCTCATCGAGTGGATCGATGAACCGACGGTCGTGCTAGACCGAACCAATCCCCCTTTCTATCGGTGGTTCATCGACGGGACCCTGAATACCTGTGCGAACGCCGTCGACCGTCATGTCGAGGCCGGATATGGGGATCGGCTCGCGTTGATCCACGATTCGGCGGTCACCGGGCAGGTCACGCCAATTACCTACGCACAGATGCGCGACGAGGTAGCCCGGCTCGCCGGTGCCTTGGCCGATCATGGTGTGGGCAGGGGCGATCGAGTCATCATCTACATGCCGATGGTCCCTGAAGCGGTGATGGCGATGCTGGCCTGTGCACGCCTCGGTGCCGTGCATTCCGTCGTGTTCGGCGGGTTTGCTCCCGAGGAACTGGCAGCCCGAATCGATGATGCCCAACCTGTGGCCGTGCTTACGGCATCCTGCGGAATCGAGGGTAGGCGCATCATCGAGTACGCCCCTCTGGTCACCGCGGCGCTCGACCTCGCCTCCCACGAACCGAATGTCACGTTCGTGCTTCAGCGCCCGCAGGTCGAGGCTCGACTGGGACCCCGCGATGTCGACTGGCGAGATGCGGTGGCGTTAGCCGCACCTGTCGCACCGGTTCCGGTTGCCGCCACCGATCCGCTTTACATCCTGTACACCTCGGGCACGACGGGGAAGCCCAAGGGCATCGTTCGGGACAATGGCGGGCACGCGGTCGCGATGGCGTGGTCGATGGGGGCGGTCTATGACATCGGCCCAGGGGACGTGTGGTGGGCAGCCTCGGATGTGGGCTGGGTCGTCGGCCATTCCTACATCGTCTACGCCCCTCTCATCACCGGAGCGACAACAGTGATGTTCGAGGGCAAGCCGGTTGGGACGCCCGATGCGGGGGCGTTCTGGCGGGTCATCGCTGATCATTCAGTGAAGGGCTTGTTCACCGCCCCGACGGCGATCCGGGCGATCAAGAAAGAGGATCCCGAGGGAAGGCTCCTCGCTGACTATGACACGTCGTCGCTCCGACTGCTGTTCCTCGCGGGGGAGCGTCTGGACCCTGACACCTATTCCTGGGCGAGTGAGAGGCTCGACATCCCCGTCGTCGACAACTGGTGGCAAACCGAGACCGGATGGCCGATTGCCGCGAACCTCCGTGGACTGGATCCGATGCCCATCAAGCCGGGTTCTCCCACGATCGCGGTCCCGGGTTTCGCGGTGCGGATCGTCGACGAGTCAGGTGTTGACGTGCCGGCTGACACGGATGGCAGCATCGTCATCGACCTTCCGCTTCCTCCGGGTGCCCTGCCGACGCTCTGGGGCGATGACGAGCGATTTATCGCGGCGTATCTCACGGCATTTCCCGGCACCTACAGCACAGGAGATGGCGGCTTCCTGGATGCCGACGGCTATCTCTACGTCATGGGGCGCACGGATGACGTCATCAATGTCGCGGGGCATCGGTTGTCGACCGGATCCATCGAGGCGGTCGTGGCATCGCATCCCGCGGTCGCCGAGTGTGCGGTCATCGGGGTCCACGATTCGCTCAAGGGCCAACTCCCGCGTGCCTTCATCGTGCGGAAGGCAGGTGTCGATGTCGAGGAAAGCGAGGTGCACGAGCAGATCGTGGCGTCAGTCCGCGAACGCATCGGGGCGATTGCATCGTTGAAAGATGTCGTGACCGTGGCCGGGCTGCCCAAGACGCGCTCCGGCAAGATTCTGCGCAAAACGATGCGGGGGATCGCCGACGGACGCGATGAACCGATCCCCTCGACCATCGAGGATCCCGCAGTCCTTGAGGCGATTGCCCCGATGCTGCGGAGCGACGGATGACGGGATCCCTCGAGGGGCTCGTCGTCGCCGACTTATCCAGGGTGCTCGCGGGGCCGTACGCGACCATGATGTTGGCCGATCTGGGGGCCACAGTCATCAAGATCGAACGGCCGACCATCGGCGATGACACGCGCTCCTGGGGTCCGCCGTTCGCCGAGAATGGCCAGAGCACCTATTTCCAGTCGGTAAACCGGAATAAGGAATCCCGATCGATCGACCTCACCAGCGATGACGGCCGCGAGGAGGCATTACAGATCATCGGATCGGCGGACGTGCTCATCGAGAATTTCAAGCCCGGCGCCCTCGAGGGTCTCGGGCTCGGGTACGCGGCCCTCCACGAGCTGTTTCCGGGACTCGTCTACTGCTCGATCACCGGTTTCGGGGCTGATCGAGGTGCGGACCTGCCCGGCTACGACCTGCTCGTCCAAGCCATGGGTGGTCTGATGAGTATCACCGGACCTGCTCCGGGTGAACCGACCAAGGCAGGGGTTGCGGTCGTCGATGTCATCACCGGTTTGCATGCGACGGTCGGCATCTTGTCAGCTCTGCGCCATCGCGACCTCACCGGTGAGGGACAGCATGTCGAGGTAAGCCTGCTGACCTCCCTACTGTCGGCCCTGGTCAACCAGGCGTCCAGTGTCGTGGGGGCGGGCATAGTTCCCGCGATCATGGGCAACGAGCACCCCTCCATCGCCCCGTACTCGGTCTATCGAACCGCGGACAGGCCGATCGTTCTCGCGGTGGGCAATGATCGTCAGTTCGTCGCGCTGGCCGAGGTGCTGGGGGCCGGTGACCTCGCCGTAGACGAGCGATTCGCGACCAATCCCGCACGGGTGGCTCACCGGGTCGAACTCCGAACACTTCTCGAGGATCTACTGGCGACGGCGGGAGCCGATGACTGGCAACAGCGACTGCAGGCGGTGGGAGTTCCCTGCGGCCCCATCAACGACATCGCCCAAGCCATCGCCCTGGCGGATCGGCTGGGTCTGGAACCGGTCGTCGATGCCGGTGGGGTGAAGGGCATCACCAGCCCGATCCAGATGTCGGCCACACCGCCGACGTACCGCAGCGCGCCACCGGACCTGTTCTAAGGGGTCGACCTGTCCAAGAGCGGCGGCAGGTGATCGCAGCGATACCCTAAGAACATCAACCGAGGGAAAGGCCCTGCTCCCATGCCTACGGCACCCGTTGCTCCGCTCGCCCTGCTCGATATCGACCACCTCCTCACCGAGGAGGAGCGGGCGATTCGCGATGTCGTCCGCGACTTCGTCGAGACGCGCATCAAGCCCGAGGTGGCCGATTGGTTCGAGGCCGGCACGCTCCCGGCGCGTGAGCTTGCACGTGAGTTGGGTGAACTCGGCGTCCTGGGAATGCATCTCGAGGGCTATGGGTGCGCGGGAACCAACGCGGTGTCCTACGGTCTCGCGACCATGGAGCTCGAGGCTGGAGATTCGGGCATCCGCTCCCTGGTCAGCGTCCAGGGCTCGCTGGCGATGTATGCGATCCATGCCTTCGGCTCGGAGGAGCACCGCGAGCAGTGGCTGCCGGGGATGGCCAAGGGCGAGTTGATCGGCTGCTTCGGACTCACCGAGGCCGACTTCGGATCGAACCCCTCCGGCATGCGTACGGCCGCCAAGCGCGACGGTGACGACTGGATCCTCGATGGTTCGAAGATGTGGATCACCAACGGCACGGCCGCTGATGTCGCGGTGGTCTGGGCCCAGACCGATGATGGAATTCGCGGGTTCGTCGTGCCTACCGACACTCCGGGCTTCTCCGCATCGGAGATCCGCAAGAAGTTGTCCCTGCGCGCGTCGGTCACCGCGGAACTGGTCTTCGACTCGGTGCGCCTGCCCGCTGATGCGGTCCTGCCGGGCGTGGTCGGGCTCAAGGGTCCGCTGTCCTGCCTGAGCGAAGCGCGGTTCGGCATCGCGTTCGGAACACTGGGAGCAGCGCGTGATTGCCTCGAGACGGCGATCTCATACTCGATCGATCGTGAGCAGTTCGACAAGCCGATCGCCGGCTATCAACTCACCCAGAAGAAGCTCGCTGACATGGCGGTGGAACTGGGCAAAGGCATGCTCCTGGCCTTGCACCTCGGTCGTCTCAAGGATGAGCACCGGATCACCCCGGAGCAGATCAGCGTCGGCAAGTTAAACAATGCGCGCGAAGCACTCGCGATCGCTCGGGAGTGCCGCAGCATTTTGGGGGGTAACGGGATCACCCTGGAGTATCCGATTATCCGCCACATGAACAACCTGGAGTCCGTGTTCACCTATGAGGGCACCAACGAGATGCACACCCTCGTGATCGGTCAGGCCCTCACCGGGCTCCCCGCCTTCCGCTGACTACGGTCAGTGGCCGAGGAAGTGGGACATCAGCCGGGCTCGTCTCGAGGGCTTGCCCGTGCGCGCCTCTTCGTCATCCGCGCCCGTCATCGCGCGCAGTCCCGCATTGACCCCTGCCCAGCGCAACGGTTCCGGTTCCCATCGCGGTGAGGAATGGTTCACCCAGGGCAGCGAGGTGAGCTCGGTGGTCCGCCCGGTGATGAGATCGGCGAGGGTGCGCCCGCCCAGATTCGACGTCCCCACCCCATCGCCGACATAGCCGCCCGACCAAGCCAGCCCGGTGCTGGGATCCAACCCGCAGGAGGCGAACCAGTCACGCGGAATGCCCAGAGGACCACCCCAGGCATGGGTCACCCGGGCACCGGTCAGGTTCGGGAACAGATCGAGCAGGGTCCGCCATAGTTCGGTGAAGACCGCTCTGTCGAGATCGTGCTCGGGCCGAATGCGCGAGCCGAAGTGGTAGGGCGCTCCCCGGCCACCGAAGGCGAGACGGTCATCGGCAGTGCGCTGACCGTAGATGATGAGGTGTCGATGGTCGGCGAAGGTCTCGCGCTGTTCCAATCCGATGGTGTCCCAGATCTCGGCATCGAGCGGCTCGGTCGCGATCATCAACGAATAGACCGGCGCGATTGCACGCCCGTAGCCAGTAAGCGTGGGGGTGTAGCCCTCGGTGGCTCTCACGATGACGGGTGCGCGCACTGTGCCCTGGGACGTGTGCACGACGCCGGGCTCCAACGATGTCACCGGGGAGTCCTCGTACAGCCGGGTTCCCTGCTCAACGACCCGGCGAGCAAGGAATCGCACCAGGCGTCGTGGGTGGATTGCTGCGCAATGCGGGGTATAGGTCGCCCCGAGGACATCGGTCGCTCCGAGGCGTTCACGTGCCTCGGGGCCATCGAGATATCGGTAGTCCTCAGGGCCGAACCCGAACGTGCGCCATGTCTCGATCTCCGCCCGAGCGCGCTCGACCTGCACCGGAGTTCGGGCGGCGACAACCGTTCCACCCTTGGCGGCCTGGATGTCCCAGCCCTCGGCGTCGGCGGTGTCCACGATCTCATCGACAGTTGTGTGCATCGCGTGCTGCATCGCGATGGCGGCATCGCGGCCGTACTTGCCCGCAATCGTGCTGATGGAGGTGGGAAACAGCGCGGAAGCCCAGCCGCCGTTACGTCCGCTCGCCCCGAATCCGGCGTACTCGGCCTCGACGATCGCGATGCGCAGGTCAGGATCGATGCGGTGCAGGTAATACGCGGTCCACAATCCGGTGAAGCCAGCACCCACGA
>Ga0075480_10003117_pt1 | contig 10656 bp, 10 predicted proteins | sample DEB08_DNA_7_FD_81590 | JGI IMG/M metagenome (GOLD analysis project Ga0075480, IMG submission 81590) | Aqueous microbial communities from the Delaware River and Bay under freshwater to marine salinity gradient to study organic matter... | ecosystem: Environmental > Aquatic > Marine > Coastal ...
ACCCAGTTTCTCCCGGTGCGCCGCAACTGAACATGTTGACCAACGACATCGACAATCGACACTGTTGCGCGAACGCGGTCGATGTCGTCGTCAGAGATAGCCACACCGTCGAATCTAGTTCTCGGCGTATGCCGAGTTACCACAGCAGACGCAATACACATGTGTATGAGGATCGAAAGGCCTGTTACAGCCTGCTGGTCGCTCGCCTCAACGGCCGTTCGCCGCAACAGTGAGACCAGCGAGAGGCTCTAATGACGTCTCTAAGAATTTCGTTGGCGACGCGCTCTCACCAACATCGAACCGCCGGCGGCTGAAGTAACCACCCCAATCGATTTGCCATCGACCACAACTTCAGAGCCAACCGCGAGATCGCCGCTTATCTGAATAATTTCGAACGGCGCCGATGAACTTCTTGCATCCATTCGCTCGACCAATTCTTGTCCCGGGTAACAACCCTTGGTGAATGACACAAGATCGTTCAACATTGACAACTCGGCAGGAATTGTCTCACCGGCGACAATCTCCCGACCACCCCTGGGCCACCCCTCACGAATTCGAGAAAGTTCGACTTCAGCCGGAATATCAACGTCAGAAAGCGACAACGCGAACTCAACATCGACTCGCAGACGGAAGCGCTGGAGCCTGGCAAGCACCATCTCACCATCACCAGGATCACAATCAATCAAAAAATCATCGGCCGCGCGACGAGTAACACCGACCACCGCAATCACTTTGCCCGTTGGTTCCAGCAACAGCGACCATACGCGCTCGCTGTCGACCAACCCCTCGATCTGCTGAGCTAATTGCGAATGGAGATACCGCTCCGCGTCAACACCAACAGCGGTGATCACATCTCGTGGAGCAGTCGCCCACACCTGTGCTGCCCAATCACCCAATTCGATCATCTCAACTCTCCTGCGCTCTCCGAGCCACTGTCATTCGCCGTGCCGCTGGAATTGCGGCGAGCAGTGCTGCTGCCTTGTTTCTACACTCAAGATCCTCATCATGCGGATCCGAGTCGGCAACGATCCCTGCCCCAGCCTGCAACGAAGCAGTTTCACCGTCGCCCCGCACAAACATCGTCCGGATACAAATTGCGGTATCTAAATTTCCTGACCAATCGAGGTATCCGACGACTCCGGCATACGGACCCCTGCGCACCGGCTCAAGTTCATCGATGATCTGCATTGCCCGGACCTTCGGCGCACCGCTCACCGTTCCGGCCGGAAGGGTTGCCTTCAGCACATCGATCGGCCCGAGCCCCGGGCGAATTGTTCCTGTGACTTGAGAGGTCAAGTGCATCACATGGCTATAGCGCTCAAGGGTCATGAACTCTTCCGGCTCTACCGAGCCAAATTGCGCCACTCTTCCGACATCATTTCGAGCGAGATCGACGAGCATCACGTGTTCCGCTCGCTCTTTCGGATGCTCCAGCAATTCCGCAGCCAGTTTTCGATCATGCTCTTCGTCGATACCACGTTTGCGAGTGCCAGCAATTGGGCGACTCACGATGTGATCACCCCTCAACTGCACCATCGGCTCTGGCGATGACCCGACCAAGGTTGCCTCGTCGTGGCGAATGAAATACATGTATGGACTCGGATTGACTTGGCGCAGAACTCGATATACATCAAACGGATCAGCACCGAGTTGAATGTCATATCGTTGCGCAAGAACAACCTGAAAAATGTCACCGGCAAGAATGTGCTCTTTTGCCGCAACCACCGCGTCGAAATATTGGCCGTTACCCATTGATGACGCGACATCATCGTGACGTTCCCCGGGAACAGGCGGCTCCACCACTGTGGTCTCTGCAGCAGCCGCCAATCGAGCAGCCGAGGCGGTCACGGCTTCAATTGCGGCATCTCTCGCCGCAAGTAACTCGCCTTCAGATAAAAGCCGACCCGCATCGTCTCGGGTGACTACCGACTCGATGAGGTAGATCCGTTGCCGCCAATGATCGAAAGCGGCAAGCGACCCGATGATGCTCATCACAGCGTCAGGCATTCCGTGGTCGTTTGGGGGCGCATCAGGTAGGTGTTCCACCTCACGGATGACGTCGTATCCGAGGTAGCCAACGATTCCTCCATGCAACGGTGGAAGATCTGCGATATCGGGGCTCGAATGTGCGTCGAGCAAAGCCTCGAGAGCGGCAAGAATGCCTTCGTCGGTCGGAACCTTCGCGCCTAATGCTCCACTCACTTCGAGATCACCGTCACGTAGCACCATTGTCGCGACCGGGTCGCGTCCAATGAACGAAAAGCGACTCCACCGCTCGCCGTTCTCGACTGACTCGAGTAAAAATCCCGGTCCGTCGCCGACGAGTTTCAAAAACGCCGAGACCGGTGTTTCAAGGTCACCTAGAACCTCCGTCCAGACGGGAACGACACTGTGTTCTGCAGCGAAGGCAAGAAATTGATCGGCGTCAGGGCGAACGTTCATTCGACTTCGCCGAGGGAACGGAAGAAGCAGGTTCGTTCGCCAGTGTGACAAGCGCCCCCTCCGTGTTGCACAACTTTAAATAGCAGTGTGTCGCCATCGCAGTCGTAGTACGCCTCGCGCACCGACTGATGATCGCCGCTCGTATCGCCTTTTCGCCATAGTTCACTTCGGCTGCGAGACCAATACACCATTCGCCCCTCCGCCAACGTGCGATCGAGTGACTCGGCATTCATCCACGCCATCATCAATACCTCGCCGGTCTCAACCTCTTGAGCGATCGCAGGTACGAGTCCATCCGCGTTGAACGTGATGTGGCTTCGCACGTCATCTGATAACGAGATGGGATTCCAATCGACGGGTGTTGACTCCATGTCATTGAGCCTACGGCCGGGATGCCTCGGTCACCAGAAGGTGACTGGAGTTCTCAGAGGTACAGACCAGTTGATGCTTCGATGCGTTCGGCTGCGACCGCATGAAGGTCTCGCTCGCGCAACATCACCAGGTCCTCGCCCTGAACTTCAACCTCGTAACGATCATCAGGGCTGAACAACACTCGATCGCCCACTTCGGCAGACCGGACGTTTTGCCCGAGAGCGATCACTTCGGCCCAGATCAGCCGCTTTGCCATCTGAGCAGTCGCTGGAATGAGAATTCCTCCTGAGGTTTTACGCTCACCTTCGTCTCTACCGATTCGCACGAGCAACCGGTCGCTCAACATCTTGATCGGAAGCTTGTCGTTTTCAGACACCACCCTCCGAAGGGTACCGTGCCGCTATGAGATCTGACTCCCCGTTTGAGGATGACACCAGTGCTAACGGCATCACACGTGAGACAATTCAACTCACCACATCCGATGGCGTCACCATCACGGTGGATATCGACACCCCCGAGACTGCGACATCGGTCGCTGCGCTCCTGCACCCGCATCCGCTGTACGGCGGTCGACGTGACCATCCATTGCTGTTGAACTTAAGTTCAGCACTCGTCAGCGCTCATGTGATTACCGCAAGAAACGATTTTCGTCACGCGAGCGGTAACACGATCGAAGAAATGCCTGATGCCATTGCGACCTGCGAAGAACTCCGACAACGACAACCACATGCGCCCCTCTACGTTGTCGGCTACTCGTTCGGAGCAATTGTTGCTGCTCGGATTGCTTCTCAAGTGAACGCACAACACCTTGTCATGATTGCTCCACCACTCTCCGCTCTGTCGGTAGGTCTACCCGGGGTACCGTCGACGATCATCGCCGCTGAACACGATCAATTCTCTCCTCCGTCAGCACTCTCCGGACATCCGGTTGCCGAGGCCTCAACCATGCATGTACTTGCTGGTGCCGATCATTTTCTCAATGGTTACATAGAAGCAACCACGGCGCTCACGCTTCAGGTGATTTCCACTGGCCACGGTGTATGACATCTTCAGCCGTGCGACGAGGCCGGGTGGCGCTTCGACCTGCGCCATGCGCCTGAGGGTCGCTCAAATCACGGTACCCAAGCGCCATTACACCGACAGTTTCCAGGTGGTCGGGAACACCTAACAAGAAACGAATCTCATCCTCAGGGTGGGGAAGCGCAAAGAACAATGCACCAAGCCCATGAGCTTGTGCAGCGAGCAGCATTGACATCGCCAACATTCCGGCATCGACAAACCAAAACGGAGTACGCCACATCTCCTTACCAGCGCCTAAACCCGTGTGCGCCTTATCTTGCTCGGCGTAACGCTCAACATACGCACCGGGATCAACGAACAACGTCAACAAGGCCGGTGCGCGCAACAACCCCTGGAATGCAAATGCATCTCGACGTTCACCGGGCAACGACGTTGACCACAGTTTCTCTCGGTCAGCGCCTGTCAACTCGACGATGTGAAGCCCCTGGGAACGTCCAGCACTCGGTGCCCGAGTACCAAGATCAACTATTTCGCAAACGATGTCGTCGTCGACCTCGTCAGAAAGAAACGCTCTGCACATTACACGCGAGCGCATGAGCGCCGACAGAGCGTCAACACCAGTTGATTTATCTGGCTCCAAGCTTCGCCAGATCCTCAGCCATCGTCCAGCCGTAAGCGATCAACACTCCACCCGAGGACTGGTCAACCCCTTTAAAGAGGCCTTTCGTTCCTGCCGCGATCTTTTCTGGTTTCATCGACTCAAAGTCAACAAAGCCCCCTTGGGGATTCTTCGGCGACATGAACTGTTCAGCGACATACGACGAATCAAGTCCGAAGCGCTTTGCTAAGCGACGACCCCAAGCCCGCTCCTCCCCAACTGCTCGAGATCCCGGAGTTGGAATGACGTCGTCGACCTCTTTCAACGCCTGCAGCGCATCTGGCCGAGCAAATCGCCCGCCAACGACCACATCTTCATCGGGAAAGGCCATCAAGGCCCGATGAAATGCTTCCTTCATCAATCCCTTCAAGACAGTGTCTCGCTTGGAATTCCGACGAACACTCATGACCCCAAGCAGCACACATGGCGTTCCACCAATTCGCTCCAGAGTCGAAAACGTAAACCCGTGCAGCGTTCCACCATCTCGTGCTGTCGTTACAAGTACCCATGCCTCTCGACATCCCTCAAGAAACGCCAAATCGAAGGCTCCCTCGATCGCAGCCATCTCTGCAAGATCGTCGTCGGTCAGCGCACTTGCGTCGTTGGTGAGTACTTCCAATGCCATTTCATGATCTCCAGCAGAACTTCGTGCATACATTCTGCCATCTTCGATGCCGACTACCGCAGGCGGGACAGTGAATTACGGCGCAACGGCCTCGTGGCCAAACGCCACACGTAGTTCACCCACCGCCCGCGATGGGTCAACTCGGAAGCCCTCACCCAGACGAAGCACCTGCCCTTTTGCAACCTCGATCTCCACCGGAGTGTCACCTTGGTGTTCCTCAATGATGCCCTTCAGCCGCTCAAGCACGTGACGATCGGGCATTCCGCCAGGAAGCCGCAACCGCACCGGACGAGAGCTCCCCTCCTCCAAGCCGGTCAGAGCTTCGATCTCCATTGCAATAAGTCCGAGCCTGCTCTCGTCGCGCCGGTCAAGTCGGGCCTTAACCGCAACGATGCGGTCATCGACAATTGACTGCTGGAGAGCAGCAAGTGTGCGCGGAAATACGGTCACCTCAACCGATGCGTCAAGGTCTTCAAGGGTGAAGACCGCCATCTGGTCACCTTTCTTGGTGAACTTACGGGCGGAGGCCGTGATGATTCCTCCAACCCTGACGTTGGACCCGTCTTCCATCTCGCTGAGATCGACAATCGCATGTTCAACACGCCGACGAAGTGCCGACTCAACACCAAATAACGGGTGGTCAGAGACGTAAAGCCCAAGCATTTCTTTCTCGGCTTTCAGCCGATCGGCTTTCGGATACTCAACATCAGGAATGTCAATACGTTCAACACGGCCAAGCTCGGCAGAGTCATCACCATTCCAATCACCAAACAGACTGAGCACACCTTGATCTCGTTCACGGCGACGACTCAACGTCGACTCAATGATGCTTTCGTGTACCGACACCAATCCGAGTCGAGGATGCTCAAGCCGATCGAACGCTCCCCCGTTAATTAACGACTCGATCGTTCGCTTATTCAAGACCTGCTCAGGAACACGCTCGGCGAACTCGTAAAACGTCGCATAAGGACCGTTCTCGTCTCGTTCCTCAACAAGTTGTGAGACCAAACCCTCTCCAACATTTCGTACCGCCGACATTCCAAACACGATTGCGCCCGGCGAACCCACGGGGAGCTCAACATCGTCGGGCACATGTTCACGCCGCAGCGGAGCAAAATCTGACAGCGAGCGATTGATATCTGGAGGCAACACCTTGATGCCGCTCGCTCGACAATCTGCAAGGTAGATCGCCGCCTTGTCCAGATTGTGCTTCACGCTTGTCAGTAACGCCGAGAAATACTCAACCGGGTAGTGCGCCTTGAGGTACGCGGTTTGATAGGTGATGAGGCCATATCCAAATGTATGGCTCTTGTTGAATGCGTAATCAGCAAATTTTTCGATGATGTCGAACAACTGTTTTCCGAGACCGATGCCATAGCCCGTGGACTCGCAACCCTGTTCAAACATCTCCCTCTCTGCGACCATCAGATCGCGCTGCTTTTTTCCGCACGCTTTACGCAAGTTGTCCGCCTGAGCAAGCGAATAGCCAGCAAACCGCTGCGCGACACGCATCACGCTCTCTTGGTAAATCATCAAGCCGAAGGTGTCATCTAGAACTTCGCGAGCATCCTCATGGAAGAAATCAACGGGCTTACGACCGTTCTTCCTGTCGGCGTAATCGTTATGCATATTTTCGCTCATCGGCCCCGGGCGATACAGAGCGAGCACGGCCGAGACATCCTCAAAAGAGTTTGGTGCCATTCGACGAAGCAACTGACGCATTGGAGGCGACTCAAGCTGGAACACTCCAACGGTGTCGCCGCGAGACAGCAACTCAAATGTTGCCGGGTCGTCGAGAGGTACAGCATCAATGTTGAAATCGGGATCGAGCGAAGACTCAATCATCGCCTGGGTATCGCTGATCACATCCAAGTTTCGAAGGCCGAGAAAGTCCATCTTCAACAGCCCGAGTTCTTCGACCCCGTGCATCTCGTACTGTGTGACCACTGGAGAGTCTTCGGGAGACTTTCCACTTTCTGGCTTCCGCTGAATTGGAAGGTATTCGGTGACAGGCTCCTTCGTAATCACCACTGCCGCAGCATGAATTCCGTCTGAACGTTTGAGACCCTCGAGACCTTTTGCGACGTCAACAACCTTTTTGACATCGTCGTCTGACTCGTACATTGCACGAAGTTCTGAGGCCGCCTTAAAACCGTCTTCATACTTTTCGTTCTGCTCAAAGCAGTACTTCAACGGAGTGTCGCGACCCATCACCAATGGGGGCATCGCCTTAGCAACGCGGTCACCGACGGCATACGGGTAACCGAGCACCCTCGCCGCGTCACGAACTGCGTTACGAGCCTTGATTGTTCCAAAGGTGATGATCTGCGCTACGTGGTCTCGGCCGTATTTCTCAGCGGCGTACCTAATCATTTCGTCGCGATACCTGGAGTCAAAATCCATATCGATATCGGGCATTGAAATTCGTGAAGGATTCAAAAACCGCTCGAAGAGAAGGTCGTACTTGATCGGATCAAGATCAGTGATCCGCAGGCAGTACGCCACAGCACAACCCGCTGCCGACCCACGACCAGGTCCGACACGAATACCGGAGTCACGTGCATGACGAATGAGGTCCCATGTCACCAAGAAGTAAGAAGCGAATCCCATTGAGGCGATGACCTCGAGTTCATATGAGACGCGCTCAACAACGCTATTTGGAAGGTTCGAACCCCAGCGTCGCTTGGCTCCCTCCCACGTGAGATGTTCGAGATATGCACGGTCATCCGCAAACCCATCGGGGAGCGGGAAATTCGGCAACAACGCCTCACCAAAGGTGATTTCGACATCTGCTCGCTCTGCAATCCACAGCGTGTTATCGCATGCTTCAGGTACTTCCCGAAACTGCTCTCGCATTTCAACTGCGGGCTTGAGGTAATGCTCATGACCTTCGAATTTGAATCGATTCGCGTCGCTGATCAACGAACCAGTCTGAACGCACAGCAACGCATCGTGAGCAGCGTGGTCCTCACGGTGGGTGTAGTGCGAGTCGTTTGTTGCCAGTAACGGGGCGCCGATCCGTCGCGCAATTTCGATGAGCTGGGGATTTGTCTGCTTCTGCTCTGGCAAACCGTGATCTTGCAGTTCAATGAACAAGTTGTCTTTGCCGAAAATGTCTTGCAGGCGTGCCGCTTTCTCGACCGCACCAGACTCGTCGCCACGCAACAACGACTGCAGTACATGACCTCCGAGGCAACCGGTGGTTGCGATGAGACCATCTGAGTAACGCTCGAGTAACTCCCAGTCGATACGCGGCTTGTAGTAGTACCCCTCAAGAAAGGCAAGGCTCGATAACTGAATCAAGTTGCGGTAACCGGTTTGGTTCTCCGCAAGCAATGTGAGGTGGTAGTACAGCTTCTGCCCGGCCTCGGTGTCACCACCCGAATCGTCAAGGCGTCCACGTCGTGTGGGTCGCTCGTGCCGACTGTCGTGAGCCATGTAGGCCTCGGTGCCGATGATCGGTTTGATTCCGCGATTTCGGCACTCCTTGTAGAACTCAAGTGTGCCGTACATGTTGCCGTGATCAGTAATACCGATTGCCGGTTGGCCATCCGCAACTGCTGTGGCAACAAGTTCATCGAGCCGCGCCGCCCCATCAAGCATCGAGAACTCGGTGTGAACATGCAGGTGGGTAAATGAATCAGTCACGTGGTCGAATGAAAGTGTTAGGCGAAATCTGTTGGCGGGTTACACCTGAATTACAGGCGTGTGATCTATCGACTGTACCAGAGCACCGTAGAAGACCCGTGAAGGAGAATCAGAGATACGTTCCGTTTTGGTTGCCAGGGCTCACGCCATTTGAGGGCAACTGTCGCATCTGCTCAAACTGTTGCGTCGCTGCCACCTGCTGAGCGAACAACGCTGCTTGGATTCCATGGAACAGGCCCTCAAGCCAACCCACGAGTTGAGCCTGAGCGACGCGCAATTCAGCCTCGCTCGGGATGCCATTTCCATCGAACGGAAGCGCAATCATCTTCAACTCTTCTTGCAGGTCAGGTGACAAGGCCTCAGAGAGTTCAATCACTGACCGCTCATAGATTTCTGCGAGTCGCTCTCGGCTCGCCTCATCAAGCGGCGCCTGGCGAACCTCGTCGAGCAGTTGCTTCACCATCGATCCGATCCGAAGCACCTTGCCGGGCTCTGTAATCGCGCCTTCAATCTCGCTGTTCAGCGTCTCGTTGTCGTCGACAACTTCTGGACGTTCTACGTCGCTGTCAGCCATGACATTTACCCTTTCAACAGTTTCAGCGGCACTTTTTTGCTTGGCGTGTTCCATGCGCCCAATCTCAATTCTACCGAAGACCGTGCCCCGCAATAAATGGAACAAGAACCTCGTGTTCGGTCAGCGATCCGTGCCGACAAATCAGTTCAAAAGGACCGGTGTCAGCGGCTTCAAACAGGCTGACTGGCTCAAACGGCGCGACGACAACATCTCCCAGTCGAGCCACCATTGGCGTCGGAAAATGAGGGCCGAACCAACCTTCATCAATGACCTCCGAACGACGCTTCACCCATGCGATATGGCCAAATTCTTCGAGTGCGGCATCGAAAAGCTCGGTCTCGGCTCCTGGCCGAGAGTGAAACCATCGCATCCGTCCCTCACCCGATTGAACTTCTACCAATCGAAGAAGTTGATCGCTCGGGTACACCAACTGGTCCCCCACCTCGACTTGACCATGGTCAGCGGTCACCACGACAACCGCATCTTTCGGTAATCGCTGTAACAGGTCACCGATCATGTGATCGGTGGCTGCAAGTTCGGCATCGTAAAACTCTCCGAAGCCACGCTCATGAGCAATCTTGTCAATTCCAGGGTAATACGCATGAACAAACGAGGCTCCACCAGCAACGAGTTCAGCTACCACCACTGGCAACGAGGACAACGCTCGATAACCATGCGGTACCCCTCCGTACAGGTGAGCATCAGAGAATGAGGAACCAATGAGTTCCTGGCTCGTTACATAAGGAACGCGCTGGCCGCAAAAGGCACGAACCGGCTGGAGCTCCCTCGGCGCAACGTCGTGTCGGCGATTCCCAGCGTCGGTCGCCCAACGCAACATGTTGGTAACCGCCCCTCTCATCAACATTCGATATCCGAGTACACCATGTTCAGCTGGTGTGAGTCCGGTGGTAATCGATGTCAGTGCCGTCGCTGTGGTACTCGGTGCCACAGTGGTGATTGGGCCTCCGATCAACGAACTGAGGTTCGGTGCCAATTCATGACGCTCAGCAAGTTGGTTCCAGCCAAGACCGTCAAGCACGACAAGCACAACCGCTGAGGCGTTGGCAGCGATCTGAGGCACCCAACTCGGAATGGGAGCACCACTCAAGAACGCCGGAATGATGCCCGCTACGTTTGCGCCTTGGTAGTCGGGTAGACAGGGAGTCGGCGAGGAGCTTCCTCCACCGAGAACTTCTGGCGATCGTTCCTCTGTTCCCATCCCCACAGTCCACCAGTAGACATCGCCAACACCACCGCGGTGTAGCAACACTCGTCATTCTCCTCTTTGCGCCCGCTTGGAGCCACGGAAGCCACCTG
>Ga0075480_10003123_pt1 | contig 10651 bp, 12 predicted proteins | sample DEB08_DNA_7_FD_81590 | JGI IMG/M metagenome (GOLD analysis project Ga0075480, IMG submission 81590) | Aqueous microbial communities from the Delaware River and Bay under freshwater to marine salinity gradient to study organic matter... | ecosystem: Environmental > Aquatic > Marine > Coastal ...
CACCACCCACCAAACTTCTTGAGAGTTTGGACCTATCGACACCACAAGTGTCGGCTACCTGGAGCGGTAGTTCAGTTGGTTAGAATACCGGCCTGTCACGCCGGGGGTCGCGGGTTCGAGTCCCGTCCGCTCCGCCATTACTCTATTTAGTTATGTTTCGAATGCTCACAGTGTTGCGGAGATTCAGCATTCATGCGGCTATCGGCATTCAAAGGTCACTGCCCGTTTAAGGGGAAGCCTAAGCTCCCCCGTCCACAAACTCTACTTAAGCGCATAAGTGTGAATTGTCATTTTATTGGTCATTGGGTCAGTAACAATTTTTTCAAGATTCTGCGAGCCGTCATTCATCATTACGACAATGCTCATGACCACTTTGTCGCCGTCACGAGTCCAGACTCCATTCGCGTAGCCAGACACTACCTGCCCAGTAGCGAAACCGCGCCCGCTAGCTTTGACGCCGCCCGAGTTTCGAGTGGCGTCATAGCTCAAGTCGTAACTCGCGTAAACCTTGCCGTAAGACCCCATGTCACCCTGAGCTGAGATGGTCGTCTCATCTTCATGGAAGTGAATTGAGGTCACCTCCATAGAAGAGACAGGCTGGCGTAGTTCCAGATTGAGGGTATTCGCATGGTCGTCGGCCAGTGCGTGGCTCGGGGCAAACATCAAAGGTACTGCAAATAAAAACTTTTTCATTGTGACTTCTCCGGTCAGTTAATCGATTTGGTACCGTTGCTAACCTGCCATGGAGCAAAGCCCGCGAACGATTGCTTTTAAGCTACTGAACAAAAAAGTGACATTCAAGCTACAAACTTATTTGGTGTCTGGCAGGTAACTACGGCTACCGGACAAATGCGATAGCCCCCGGGGGCTCAATCCTCTCGCAGCTTGCAGTTAGGTCGTACCCGAGCATTCATTGCAACTGGATTAAAGGGAGGTTGATCTATAAAACTCTGTAGACCACGTACTTGACCCATCCTGGTATCTGGGGACTTGGAAATACGACCTCCTCCATCTCTCCAATGAAAATAAAATCGTTTAACCAAGCGTGTCTCTCAGATTCTGTGCGAAAGGTGGGCTGAATTTTGAAGTACACCTCTGAGCCTTTGATGATTTCCTGCGCGGCAGCTTTTCTCTGATATTCTTTAGTCGGAACAGTCCGCCCTCCGTAATTCATTTGAAGGTGGCTACCGTCTTCCATACATGCAGTTAGTCTGACGTTGCGCTCGAGCGTCCCTGTCTTTTGAACCACGGCTACGTCACCCGATGGCGCTATAACATTACCAGCTAATTTACTCTCAAATGCACCGATACCCAGCAGGGATCCGCCTTCAATGTTCACGGCCAATCGTTGCTCACCTATTGGGTATGGCCCTCTGATCTGCAGTTCAACTGCCATTACTGCCTCAAGCTTAGCCATATTTATTCCCTTTTTAATTGTAAAGCAGACTTTTAGAGCGGCTCATCTGATTACGTATGAGCCTAGCTCAACAATTTTTGTTTTTGAATTGGCTTCTGATGTAGCCGGCAGGTAACTACTTCTATCGGAACAGTGGGATAGCATCCGAAAAGCTCGGAGCATAGGCTGGCTCCATCTTTACAACTGAGATCGATTTGCGCGAGGAAGCCACCGTAAATTTGTAACATAATACTTATATCGTTGGCTCGTGATTGCGTGATCGTCACGTTACAGCCCAATCATTGCGCCGATGTCGTCGCTAGCAGTTCTAGTTGCACAAACAATCTTTACCCGGAGCAAAAACCCCCAAAACCAAGAGGTATAAGTATGGTGAATGAAGTCACAATGCTCGAGTCAAGATTTAAAGAAGCTTTAACCTCCGGTGATCAAGCTAGGCTCTATCAGGTACACGTAAGAGCCATGGCACTCGTTTCGCGGCGCAAGCATCCACCGGTAGTTTCGGCCAATAAAAAAGCTTACGAGCAACTCATACTCGGCTACATATGTCATGTAGCCTCCAATGACGCGCGCTTACCTTATTCACTTTGGTGGAGAGCGTATTACGGAGAGCAAAAACCACCGAAAAAGCCTCAACACTCAACTGAAAGAAGTCGTTCACACTTGCGGGAAATGAGAAAGCACTCAGAGTTCACGTCTAGGCTCTGCAGCAAATATAAAATATTTGCGTGATCAAACATTAAAATTGCTCTTGGGTGTCTCCTGACAGTGTTGAGATAGATGCTAGGGTTTGTGAGCTGACATGAGTTCTCAGCAGGTGTTAGCGTTCGGGGCTCGCGTAGTGTAGGTTCTACATAGTTGGTTTTTGTCGGAGCGTATATGAAGCAGCTATTTTCCGGGGTTCTGGCTTGGTGGGCTTTCCTACATGTGTTGTGGATGGCATCGACTTTTTTACTTTTCGGCGTGCTCGTCATTTCCGACGATAATCCTTTACAGGCGATGTTCGAGTGGCTTTACGATGCCTACGCTTTTGGTGTGTTTCAAATGCGGGGTTGGGTAATTCTCGGATTCGCCCCTGGTTGCTGGCTTTTCAACTACATAGCCACTGGAAGCTTTCGATTTCTACCCTGGAAACTCGCCAGATGATTCTCTGGTAAAGAATTTCGGGTAGGGGCCGCGCGTTCAAAAAGCCCCATAGAAAGTTGCTAATTGGAAGTAGCTTAAAAGCGTTAGACAATCTAGAGGAATTGTTTTTGTGCTCTTGCTAACCAAACCGTCTATGCTGGTAAGTGGAGCCGGCGGTGCTACGTCACGCGGTACTTGATCAAGCCCCGTGAAATAATAAAAGGAGCAGTAGGATGAAAAAAATTAGAAGTATTGTCTTTGCCTTGACGGCTCTATGCCTAGCACCTCTTGCTTTTGCTAACGATCATCAGGCGGCCAGTTCTTCAACGGTGGAGCTATGGGTTTGCAACTTTCAGGATGGAAAATCGATTGACGACCTGCGAGATTGGTACAAAGACTTCAATACACTGTCCGACCAGATGAAAAATGGAGAGTTCCGATCTTGGTTATGGACGCCATTTTTTGTAAGTGATCTTGAGGCTGCAGATGTTATCGTTGCTACAGCGTTCCCAAATCTGGAATCCATGGGGCAGTCCATGGCAGAGTTTTTTGGAGGGAAAGAAACAGGGGCTCTGTTCGCCGAGTACCAGACAATTGTTGATTGTCACGGTCGTGAGTTGTGGACAGTGGAGCAAACGCGCAAATGATTTAGACGAAAAAGTAAGCCCTCTCAAGCGGCTTTCAATTCGCATTCCGTGTGATCAGAGCCTCTCAAATGCCTTTCGCGACAGGAGAATCAATCTAATCATTGCTTTGGGTAAGTAGCCTTGGATAACTGTGGTTAGCGTGGGAGTTGAACTATTAGCGAGAGAGGGTGCTTATTCCCAAGTTCAGGGTGATCAGGTTCCACCCATGATAGCGAGGTGGTCTAGTGCAATGAAAGGCTGTAAGCCCCCTAAGTTTAAACAAATTTTAGTTCGTAGCACTGATCGATAATTTAATGCGACAAAACGACTAGCGAACAAGTCTGTGCGGAGTTCTAGAGCGGACATGGAACACCTAGCGAATAATACTTAAACTCAGAGTGGGTCCGAAATGTACGATGCTATCGAGTTGGCATACCTTCGATGTATGGCAAATTGAAGCAGACTTAAGTAGCCGGTGCTTGAGCTTGCCCCCACAATGAATGCAGTTAAGAGTACTCTCTAGCAGATTTGTCGGCTTTTTTTCTAGCTCTTATATAAAAGACGGCGTTAGCGATAACTAACAAACCAAAAAACATAAATATATAAGTCATTCGGGTTGGCCTACAAGCGGGTCGTATCAGCTTACTCTGCCTGATGTTTGGTGTCCGTCACCCAATGCCCTCTTTATCAGGCCCTTTACGACTCCTTTGAGGCCAGGACTTAGCTGTGAAAATGCTTGGTATGCGGCATCACCATCAATCGACAAAGCGTTAGCCGACCCTCGGAGCTCGAAGGCATCGTTTGCATTGACATCCGCAATGGCCTCAGCCAACCCTAGGATGCCGCCGCGCCTCAGGATAACCGTAGAGCCACTTTTCCTTATCGCAACCTCTCCATCGGTGATTACTATTCCCTTGCCAGTTTTTAGAATGTCACTCAGTGTTCCATTGTCTGATACGTAAACAGAGTTCAAGGCTCTATTGCTCTCAAGCGCCTGAAATGCAAGCGCACCAGGAGTATTTGGCTCCAGTTTAAACTCCGCTTGATTTACCGAAGTTTCAACCATCTCTGTCACAAAGTTCTTTTGTAATAGTTGTAACGTGAGAGCGTCAAAAGCGCTTTTTAGTCTTGGAGAGGCGCTGTCAATTTCACTGGCTAACATATTTGCCGGTATTTCAAGACACTTAGAGTCCATCAGTGCTTTTGCAGTCGCCATACGGTACTTCGTTCCAACAACTGCCTGTTCCCCAAAAGATGCACCTCTGGACAAACTCGCAATCAGCGTCGTGCCGTTTGAGACATAGATCCCCATTTCTCCTTCAAGAATAACGAACACAGAGCTTGCCCTGTCTCCTTGTTCAAACAGGGTGACTCCAGCGGGTATTGTTAATTCCATTAGTTTTGGGTTGCTAGCGGATGGTGCTGAGGTGATGCCTGACACAAAAAATCCTTATTGATGGTTTCGGCCGATACCGCAAACCTCGAGCGTAAATTATTTACACAGGGTGGCAACCAAGTAAAGCACTTAGACACATCGGAGTAAGTTTTTTTGTCTTACATCGCGGGTTACTTATCAACTGATCTAGATGGTTGAAAGCCGATTGATTAAAAGTTCTCGTTTCTGCTGATTAATTTCGCTAAGTTCTAAACAGTGTCACCATGCATGGCAATATTATATTCTCGGGCCTGAACCCTTGACTTTATTTACTAGATTGTCATTGTGTTTTGTGAGCATCATAAAATTGTAAAAAATAACCGATAGCTTCATAAAAACGGCTGCTGAGGGGTCAGCTCTTATGGAAAGAAAAATTGTTAACGCCATTCTTGGTGTTGTGTTGGCAATGACGATGTTTTCGTCACCATCTAGTTGGGCACAACAGTTCGTGACAGGTGTTTCTCCTGCTGGCACTGAAGTGAAAGTGTTGATTAAACGTACGCCGGCTCTTGAATATCCACGCAGAGCAATGCGCCTTGGCGTCGAGGGCTTCGTAAAGGTCGGGTTTGATATTTCAGAGAATGGCCGCCCATGGAACGTTGTCGTTGAAGACAGTCAGCCCAAACGTATGTTTGATAAGTCGGCTACCAAGTTGGTCAAAGGAATTCGGTTTGAAGTTCCCGAAGAAAATGGTGAGGTGGTGCCGCTGACCGGTGTGTCAATGACGATAAGCTTCGCATTATGATTCATTTTGAGGTGCTTAAATGTAGAGAACAAAACCTTCGAAAGGAGATGGGCCGGTGACGATTAAGGCACGCTTACTATTGATACTAAGCAGCGGTATTCTCTTGCTGTTCGGGGCAAGTTTTTACTCGACCCAGCAGTTAAGTGAGGCAAACGCAAGCTATAATGCAGAGGCGTCCATTACTTCATACACCTCGGCGTGGTTCGGAAGCCTTGATGGTGGTTACGTAAATAACCTGGAGGTCTACGATCCTACTGACGGCTCTTTCTCAAATATAGATTTCTGGGATTTTAAAAAAGACCCCTATACGGATGGGGACACTAACCCGCTGCATACGGCATTCCGTGATGGGGACGATCAGTCGGTTAGTGACTTTTTGGATCAGGTATTCCTAGATGCAATAGATAACGAGACGATCACATTCGTAACGGCTTATGCCGCCGACGGAAAGCTTTTTTACTGCAACTCAAGTTTGTATCTGGTCGGTGCGGATCCGTGTTCGGAGGAAGCGAGTCCGGATTATCTGGAAGATTTCGACGAATTGTTGTCCGCCGCAGGGCGTGGGTCTACGAGAAGAATTTCTTTGATAACGGATACGACTGGGGAGCTTCCGGTCTCCGTAAATGACACGATGGTTTTTGGTCTTGAGGTGCCGGCAGACAGTGCATCCGGTGAGTCCGAAACCGTTGGTTTGATTGTCTTAGGGATCAATATTGTTGACGGTCTCGAGATGTTTGCGGAAAATTTTGAGATAGAGACAGCGATCGCCGTGCAAGACAAGGTTATCACTGTCTATGACTATTACGAAGAAGAGTTGCCTGAGGGCCTGCGCGACTTAATCAAATCTGATCTCAGCGCGTCTCGAGCGGAGGGATACACTTACAGCACCATTGTGCCCGAGCTGAAGCACAGAGTTTCGTCAATACCTTTTAGCCGCGAAACCAGGGCTAGTGAGGTTCGACTTCTCATATTCGATGATCAAGCAGAGCTGATAGAAGCGCTTGAACAGTCCAGCTTTCAGAACCAGTTATCGTTTGGTCTGGTTGGAGGCGCAATCTTGTTGGTGGTTTTTTTTATCACGACGGTTTCGTTCAACCGAATCAATAGCTCTATTGTGGCACTGGAAAAAATTGAAAGTGGAGATCTAGAGAAAGTCGACGAGAAGGAATACACATTATTCACGTCCGACAATGACGAGGTGAGCAGACTGCAGCGTTCGATAGAAGAGTATCGAGATCATCGGATTGAGGCTGAATCCCAGCGAAGAGAGCGCGCTCGACGCCGGGATGAGCGCGATAACATCATGTTTGAGAAAATGTCGGCGCTTTCGCAGCAGCTTGAAGGTAATGCGCGAGATATGCTCGTCCAGGAAATAACGGAGATGAAGGGCAAGTTATCGTCTGGCAATGACGAGGACAAAGAGCAGGCTTCGATTGAAATGATGTCAAGAGCGTTTTCAAAGATGTCCGAGGAAGTTTCGACATTGATTGACGCCAGAACCCAGGAGCTGGTGGTGGCGCGCGATGAGATAAGTAGCTCGATTCGCTACGCAGCAAAGCTTCAGAAAACACTCTTACCAAAATCATTTCCTGGTGATATCGACATAGAGGTCGAGTGGAGGCCCCGAGACCTGGTGGGCGGAGACATTTACTTCATTAAAGATTTTCCTGACAGAGTCTACATCGCTGTTGTTGATTGCACGGGGCATGGTGTGCCGGGTGCATTTTTGTCAATCCTGGCGCGCAGTCACTTGGATAAAGCTATTCGCGAAGACGGGAATCAAACAGCAGGAGAGTATCTGTCTGAAGTCAATGCACTCCTTCGAGCAACCCTCAGCAGGGCCGATCAGAGCAACACGAGTGAAGAAGGCTTTGATGGAGGGGTTTGTATTTATAGACGAGAATCTAGAACCCTTGAGTTCGCTGGAGCCAAAGCATCTCTGTTTAACGTGGATGGTCGAGAGGCTAGCGAGGTTGGAGGCGATAGGAAGTCGGTGGGTTCCAGTAGAATTCCAGACGGATTTGAATATGCGACTCATTATGTTAAGAGTCCCACGGGAGCGTTTGTAATGCTCACCGATGGTATCACCGACGTTATGAGCCCGGATGAGAGGCCTGTTGCCTTCGGCCGGCGCCGAGTTCTGCGAATACTCAGAGATTCAAAGAACGCCACACCGAGTAATATAGTAAAAGAGATCATTTCTAGTGTTGATTTATATCGAGGTAACGCACCGTTACGGGATGATTTGACATTACTCGCCTTCTCTTTGGAAGACCCGACCCAGGTGACTGAAAACTTAGCGATTAGTGGAGACTCGAAAGGATGAGGTTTGAAAAAACGCAACGCACCCCTCTAGTGGAAATGAGCAACTCGAACTGCCTTATAGTGGGCGAATGCTATCCCGAAAATATTTCGGAGTGGTCGCAACCCGTATTGGCGGCGCTCGAGGATTGTGTTGGCACACAAAGCTCGTTTGATGTTGACATAGAGCTTTATTATTTTAATAGCTCCTCTGCAAAGTTCCTTTTTGATTTCTTCGAATTCCTCGATGACAAAGCAGATGAAGGAGTCAGTATTGTTATCAATTGGCGCTACAGGCCGGAGGATGACACGATGCAAGAGGCCGGTGAGGATTTTGAGGAAGATATTGAGAACTGTACCTACAATCTAGTGGAGACGGAGTCTGCGGACGCGTAAACCAAGGCATTAATTGATACACCACTTAATTGCTCGGAAGAGGGTGATAGGAAAAAAATATGACAAATCTTGACACTGTGGCCCTTCATGAATTTATGCAGCGTAGAAAAACTCTGTTTTGTTATTCGGGGCCGCTGACAGAAGAGTTGTTAACCACAATATCTAATCCAGTGAGACATCAGCTCACGGAAAACGAAACGCCAGAAGCTATCGCCAACCGCGTTTTCGGAGTCTTTATTGAACAGGCTCAGAATATCATTAGGTATTCCTCACAGAAAACCAGGGTGGCGGGTGACAGTGTGGGAACCATAGCCATTAGTTACATCGACGACACATTTTTGATCGAAGCCGTAAACCAGATTTCTTCAACCCAAAAAAGTGCCTTGGAGAAGACTCTGCTTGAACTCAGTCTTAAAGATCAAAAAGATCTGCGTAGGCTTTACCGCCAGCGATTAAAAGACGGCCCTCCAGAGGACTCAAAAGGGGCTGGCCTTGGCTTCATAGAAATGGCGCGGCGAGTCAAGCGCTTTGAGTTTGACTTCAATGACTCAGACGATAACCCGATGTTTGTTTATAGAGGTTGGGTAGAGTGATACTTGTTTAGGGTTGTGATAGAAATTAATGATCGCCAGCCCTTAGCTTTTCTTAAGTTCCTCTAAAAGGTATTCAGCGCTTCGTCGTGTTGCTTCTATCTGATCGTCGGTCATAGACTCCAAATTCATCGTAAATGACCGGTCGCCCAACTTTAGATTAACGGATCTCGAATCAATAGCACGTATTACCCGACGTGCTCTATACTCCCCAATCCCTTTTAAGTGTATTGGAGGGAGTTCATCTGCTTCGATGTCCTCCTTTACCAAATTATAGGTATCTTCAGAAATTAAAATTGAGCCGTTTTCTGCTGCAGATTCCAGTCGAGATGCTCTATTAACGGCCGCTCCAATTGCTGTGTAGTCAAGCCTTGATTCACATCCGAAGTTCCCCACAGTTGCAAAGCCAGTATCGATGCCGATTCGCATCTGAAGCTGATCCTTAAGGCCATACTTTATCCACTGATCAGAGAGGTTATCCAGCTCTTGAATCATCTCCAAGGCCATTCGCACACATTTGGAGGCATCTTCTTTAATGCCATCAGACTCTGGATCACCAAAAAAGAGCATGATCCCATCACCGATGTATTTATCGATGGTTGCACCATATCGTAGTGCAATATTGGTCATAGTCTCGAGGTACAGATTTAGCAAATCTGTTACGTCCTCAGATTCCATATTCTCAACAAAATCAGTAAAGCCACACAGATCCGAAAAAAAGACAGTCAGTTTTTTCCGCTTGCTCACTCTAGCGGCAATATCTTGCGACCCGGAAAAGATTGAATTGTATAGCTGCGGAGAGAGAAACTTAGATAGCTGGGCCGACATGCCCTCAAGTTGAGAGTTAGTCTGTTGGGCCTCTTCCTTGAGTTCATTTAGACGCTGCTCATTCTTGTCACTTAGCTTGATTATCTTTCGTGTCGTCCGAAGTAGCTTCCCATAATTTGTTACCAACTCTGAGTAGTCAGATGCCGACGACAAACCAGATGCACTTAATTCCTTGGACTGCTCTAGAATTTTGGTTTCTTGAACAAAGATGTCATTTGACATTGATGCGAGCCTCCGTCCCTAGCTTATGGCTATGGCGTTTCGTCTTAACAACTAAATGAGCCTAATAAATTTACGCGGTATTGCCTTACAAGCTTCATAAGTCCCCACGTATTAATCGCCGGAAGTTATAGTGCTCATTGATTTAACCTCAATTTTAAGTCTGCGATGTTTCGTTGCTTTTGCTGCTCATACAATTGGCACCCAACATCACTTTGCCAAGAGTGGCGTTGCATCAATCCTAGAGATATTGGTAGAAAATCGGTGAAGTCTATCCCAGCCTCGCTGGCGACAGCTTCAGTCTGAGCCCAAAAACACTGTCTGCCTAAATTCGATAGATCAGCATCTAAAAGATATGGTGATAGGTCTGTATTACTGATCTGTGCGCATTCATCCATTAAAAGTGTCGTGTCAAGAATCATATGCTTCACGGTTTTGATTTCACTCTTTGAGTAACCTCCCGTGGTCGACATTGCTTGGGAAGCAAGTTCAGCACCGATAGGCTCGTTGAGCGCTTTTTGATGCAGGAATCCCGCGTCATGATAAATAGCAGCAACGATGAGTAGCTCTCTCTCCCTCTCTGGAAGCTGTGCCAAATCTGCGAGACACAGCACTTGACCTAACACGTCCAACGTATGGTCAACATTATGATATTCGAGGGAGGGGTGAAGATCATTTTTGAGCGTAGCTAGAATGCTCGTGATAGAGTCAGGCAGGACCTCAAGCTCTAGCCGCAATCTATCTTCACACCCTTCAATTAACTGTTTCAAATTAATATGCATTAGCTGTCATTCTCGTGGACTTTATGACACTGAACAGCCTAGTTGCTAAAAGCTTGAATCTTGTGCTCGCAAGCAACACGCTATTTGGCTGATGGGCCTGCAACCCATAAAAACTCTATAAACCACCTATTAGTCACCTGCTGGTAATAGAGCTTGTAATGAGCGTCTCAATTTGGGGTGATCTGGGCTG
>Ga0075480_10003124_pt1 | contig 10648 bp, 6 predicted proteins | sample DEB08_DNA_7_FD_81590 | JGI IMG/M metagenome (GOLD analysis project Ga0075480, IMG submission 81590) | Aqueous microbial communities from the Delaware River and Bay under freshwater to marine salinity gradient to study organic matter... | ecosystem: Environmental > Aquatic > Marine > Coastal ...
CCTTTACCAACTCCCTTGCCTCCGGGCCAGCTTTTGAAATCGCATACCGGAGTATCATTATACATACAAGCCACCGTTTCAGGATGAGCTTTTGCCCATCGGTACACATAAAGCCCTCCCCTACTCACTCCTTCGAGAATAACTTTCCTATTCAATCCATGCTTCTCCGTGAGAAGGGTATAAAACTGCTCCCAAATTTTCAGTGCTTGGGGACTGCCCAGTCTTCGACCCGCATTGATGTAAGCAACATGATATCCATCCGCTAACAACATTTCATCAATTTCAGTATGAAAAGTGGGGAACCTTGCACGCCAGACCCAAGGCATGCCCTCTGCTGTTTTATTCGGCTGAACCACAAAAGCCTCATGCTCACCGACATTAAATGTAGTTTTTTTAAATCCCTTCCAGTCAGATTGTTTTCCAGTAAACTGAGCATTAACAAGTGAGCTCAATCCGACAATTGAAACGAATGAGAGAAGTAAAAATAAACGGGAGTGTTTCATACTAGTTCTAGGTGGATTATTTATTTTATTTTTTGGTTCTTGAAGGATTTCCATTCACCGGGTCTTCCGGCTTCGACCAGATAATGTCCCTTTTCAAAAACTTTTGGACGGAAGCTGTTCCCCGTCACTCTTCTTGCATAAACTAAATCGCCTGATAATTCATTGATAACGCGAACAATAAAATTCTTCTTTTTCATCTTGATAGTCGGTAAATAGCCGATGGGTTTACGATTATATTGCTGATCCACTGAAACGGTGATTGGCCACCCTTTATGCGTTTTGTACCTGGAAATTTCTGAACTCATATCTTCATAGATTGGCCAGCTTTCAAGTGTGATCTCTTGTTGCTCCTTACGGAATTTAACAATCCCGTATCCAGAGGCTGTATTATTTAACTTATCAAGCATGGTCTGTGGGCCATCCTTGATTCGCTCAGGGAATTGCTTGTCCATCCGATTAGCCGCCGCCCAGACATTAATTTTATTATGAAAGCCATCAAGAAACTCACCGGTATAGTCCGGCGAATTGGGTCGGCGATTTTTGCCCGCTTCCTTTGGTGCCCACAACCTCGGATATCCATTATAAATCCCGGCACCCGCAAAAGAAAAACCCGCATCATTCCAATCATCCACTCCATGATGAACCACCGTGGCGAGGTGTTGATCTCCATGAATCATGATCGCGTGTCCCTTTCTTGCTAATTCAATCGCCCGGTTACGTCCGGACTGTGGCCATCCATTGGAGTCCAGATCGGCAATCAATATATTATCTTCATTCCCTCCTCCATGGTGAGTGGCAACGGCACAAAATGGAGACTGGGAAAGTATTGCCTTCATCGATGCATCTCGATAATCGCCAGCCCACTCTTCCAGAAATTTCTCCTGTCTTTCTCCCAGTAAATCTAAACCTGGTTTGTCCAAAACCATGGGATCAAGGTTTGGATCGCGAACATGATCCACTCGTCCCTTATGTGTTTTCTTATCAACTGCCTGAGCTGGACCAGACTTAAATTTTCGATCTTCGAGCACCGCCATGCTTATTCCTCCATAATTAAAATCAGTGTAATAAACTCCAATATTTTGGAGGACGGGAGTCGGATCGTATGGATCTGGTAAATTGGAAACTTGGGTGCGTTCAACCATTCGAACCCATTCCGGGTGCATTTCATATCCACCGTCGCTTCCCTTGTTGCCACCTTCGGGAACGGGCCCTCCTCCTAATCCCCAAATATTTCCATGATACACATCATGGTCATCCGGAATCACGATGGATGGTCGATCCCTCATCGCATCCCGGAAACTCCATCCGAAAATCCAATACTTCTGTAAATAGTTCAGGGAAGCACGGGCAACATCTGCCAACTTATAAGCCCGTACGATCCCGTATCCTCCATTGCCCTCATAAAGTTGATCACCTGCAAAAAATAAAATGTCGGGATCTTGGGCTATTACATTTTGTTGCAAATAATGATTCGGGAAGGCCCCATCCTTCATACATGACATAGCCACTAGCTTGATCATGTTGTTTTCCTTCGGGTCTTTGCGAATCGCACCTTTCCACTCTCCGGTTTTATCTCCGTCCTTTAGGACAACCCTGTATGGAATTTCTTGTTTGTCGTCCCAGTTTTCTATCCGAAAATGGGCCGTGCTCGCATATTCATGAATAGCTGAACTTTGTACCCGTTTCCATTTACCCTCTTTCAAAAGTTCGAGATGGGCTTTTTCCTTACTCTCTCCCATTGGTGCCACCTGTGCCGTCATTTTCATAACCCCCCGATGCAATGTATATTGAGTCCATAGAATAGGACCAAAGGTTTGATTCGAATTCTCTTTCACTTTGTTTCCTGAAATTTGCCAGTCGCGGAAAGTTACATCCGTTTGAAATTCCTTAAGATCAGCAGGAATGGCAGGGGCATGATTCTTTTGTGCATAATCTGCAAATAAGGAGAGATTTCCGAGTAATCCTTTTTTCAATCGTACCGATTTTTTAATAAATAGGGGACCCGAACTCTTAACCTCATTGCTACGGTTAGTGGCTTCCAGGATAAACTCAAAACCATTCCCCTTATGTTCTACTGTAAGGCTTAATTGAAGATCTTCCATAACGGACTTAGGCAAAGAAAATTTGCTTTCAATACCTGGACCAAAAAGCTTCCCCGCGGATGTTACTCCTACCAGATACCCCGAGCTTTGAAATAAATTGGACCGGTATTCCTCCGGCATCGCACCGACCACTCCAAATTTAAACCCGGCCCGTTTAATTTTTTTGGGGTTAACATCTTTAAAACTTAATTGGACCGATTGAGAAAAACTTCCTGATTCAGGTTTTAATTGATGGGTGAGCAAATGAATGTCGTGGGTTTTACCAACTTTACTAATCATCACCTCCATCTTCCCCATCTTCAATTGCCAGTCCATTTGAGGATTAGGCCACAACTCGTTACTTATATAGGGACGCGTTACATCATTTCTCAGATTGGATTTATAACTGGCTCCATCTAAAAAAATAAAACTCATGAGCAAACTCCAAAACCAGCCGATCAAGGGCGATAAGAGTTTTGCAGGCATGAACTTCAGAAATAAGGGATTAGTTCCTTTTCGCATAAGTTGAAATATTCAAATCTAAATATTTTTAATACCAATCCCAAAAGGCAAAAATTGATAATTTAAAATCTACATGCAGTCTACTTGCTAAGACCTGAACCAATCAGTTTAGGCCGATCGGTGGTGATCGAGTAGATATTTCTTTTTGCCAACCCTTTTGCTGTTATAACATCATTGATAGTCCACGCATGCCACTCAAACCCTGCTGCTAAAACAGCTTTGGAAAACTCCGGTGGTATCGAGTGATGGGAATCCAATCCATCCGCTCTACAAGCTTGAAGAGTGCCTATCACATCTTCTAACGTAGGTTTCCACGATCCATTCTTTTTCTTGAAGCCAGTGAGCCAGAAAGCCTTGTAGTCAGGCATTGTTTCTTTAAATACTTTTATTACTTCCTTGTTAAAGCAAATCAACCGCACCTGATCCATTTTCAGATCAGATTTCTTAATTTCTTTGATTAAATAAGGAATGATCTCAGGACCGCATTTTACCTCAACAAAGAAAATCTTTCCCTTCGGAACAGTGGCAAAAACTTCACTTATGGTGGGTATCTTAGTCCCTGTATACTTCTTATTTTTCCATGAACCCACATCGAGTGTCTTCAATTGCTCAAGAGTGGATTCTACCACAACCAAATTTTGCTCGGCCAACCTCTTGGTCGTTTTGTCATGAATGCATACAATCCGATTATCTTTGGTAAGAAGGAAGTCTCCCTCAATTGCATCTGCGCCCTGTTCCCATGCCAATTCAAAGGCAGGCAATGTATTTTCCGGAGCATCAAAAGAAGCACCCCGGTGAGCTACAATCAGAGGCTTACCTAAAACGAGATGACCTGCAAATAAAGTAAGGAATAGAAAAATGCCTCTTCCTATAACCATTTCTATAAAGTATTAATAACCCTTAAATCCTCAGACAGTGCTTCGAGGACAAAATGACCGTCGGTACCTCGCCCATTAACCACGACGAGCAGGTTCTGTTTTCCTGCTTTTTTGAAGTCAATCAAGAGGTCGGCTTGATCACCCTCAGCGGGAATCTCCACTTCCTGGTCACCAAGAAACAGATTCAAGTCACCTAAATTTCCTTTTAACCGCACCTTATGATTTCCTTTTTTAACTACATCGACTTGCGTGCGTAAAACTTGGTACTTGTCTCCTCTCCGATTAAGAGCCACCGGTACTTCTTCAAACGGGATTCCTCCGCCAACCATGGCATAGAATGGTCTCCATTCATAGCCGTCAAATTCCTGTGTAAACATTTTCGCACCATAATGATGGATGGTTCCTGGATTCGGAGAATTGACAGGTAAAACATCCCATTTGCGGGCAAAACGCTGAGTAGTGGTTTTGAACTTTCCTTCTTTTCCAAGCTCCACCATGAATCGTACAAGATCAACAAACTCATCCTCGCGCAATTGAGTAGTCAACCCGACCGGCATCAAAGAAACGGGTGAAATCGTCTGGCTTGTGATATCTGTCTTTGCAATGCGGTTTTGTTTCCCGGTAAGATCACGAATAACCACTTCCGTGTCGGTCTCACTCAGAATACCACCAGCATAAGAATCTCCATTTTTAAGGGTAATCAGGTTGGTGTGATAACCTTCCTTAATTTTCTTACTTGGATCAAGAAGTGACTCGATCAAGTAGTCAACCGGGGCACTGGCACCAATCGAAACTAAGTTCGGCCCGATCACGCCGCCCACCTCACCAATTGCATGACAGGCAATGCACTGCAAATTTTCACGTCGATAGACGCTCTCTCCTCTCGCCGCATTTCCCTTCGAATTGACTCGTTCGATCATCGCAATCATTTCCTCTTTCGAAAGGCTCATTTTCATCGGCTTCAAACCTCCGGCATTTTGCAAGGCTTTGATAAGAGCCTCTGGCCGGGTGGGCGCACTTTCCGCCAACTGCATGCCCTTCAATGCCACATCCTCAGGTAACTTACCATTCTGCAGTTCTTTGGTCAGTGCCTGGGTGGCCCCTTTGTTGGCAATGAAGGCAGCGATTAAATCATTAGGTTCCTTCCCTTCCGGAAGATTCCGCAATAGCGTGACAGCCCGACGGGCTGCCAATATTGGCTGTATTTTCATCTGACCTTTAATCAATATGGACTTAAGTGGATAAGAAACCTCTGGATTTTGAATGCGCTCATCAAAAAATTTGCGCGTCTTTTCTCCACCCATTGCGATTAAGGAATTGATGGCTGCATTCTTTCTCACCTGCTTGGAGTCAGTTTGCTTCAAAATGGTTTCCAAGTTGGGACGGGCGGAATCCAGTTTCCATAACCCTGCCAATTCAACGGCCGTGCTCCACACCGTGTCATTTTTGCTTTGCAAAAACTTCAATACCGCATCCAGACTTCCTGATGGATTAATTTTTCGAATCTTCTTGGCAGTAAGCATAGCATTCAAATACGCATGCTGGTGGCTAACCGAGCTTGTTTTCTGAGCTAAACCAAGCAATTTTTGGAGATGAGCTGGAGTACCTTTATCGGCAATCCAATTGGCTACCTCCCAAACTTTTTGGTCCTCTTTAATCTTACCATTGGCAATCGAAGCTAAGATTTGATCAGCACCCAGAGGTTCTCCGATTGCAGAAGACGCAAAGAGAAGTTGGGCCAGGGTGTCGAATGGATTCTCCCCTTTCGTTTTCATCTCATTCACCCAACGGTCGCGATGCTCTCTGCATATGGACCAGACGGCAAAGTCCAAAAAGTCATCAACCACAACCCCCTCGAGTGCACGCAGAGCAATCGCTACGGTTTGGGGGTCATCCAATTGAGCCAACAAGCTTACCCCCCATAGACGGACATGAGGAGAAGGATCCGAGACAGCTACTTCCGCAATGGAAAGGATATTTTTATATTTCTTATTGGATGCATCATAGTAAATAGCACGCAGACCGGCTGCCCTGGCCTTATGTGATTTCGATTTGGTCAATTGTTTAGCCAACCCAATATCCAATTGATTCAAAGCCTGGGTTGCCCAGACCCGCCGGACTACATGTATATCATCCTTCAATGGAAAAGAATTTAAAGCTGACAGCATTTCATCAGGTTTGCGGGTTCGTAATTCAGCCGTGGCCAACTCCCTGACAATATTCTCTTCGGAGAAAAGTAACGCTTCTGCCAAAGCATTGGAATTCATTTCGGCAGGCTTGGTAAAAGGGGCCGGAGGATTTTCGGGAAAACTAATCCGCCAAATCCTGCCATGTTTATGATCCCGCCGTGGATCCCGAAAATCCACTTCTCCATGTTGAATAATTGGGTTGTACAGATCAGCCACATAAATGGCTCCGTCGGGACCCATTTTGACATCGATGGGACGAAACGCCCCATGCCTGGATGCCAGTAATTCCTTATACTCTCTCGATTCGTAAGCACTTCCCTTATCACTCAGGCGGTATGTTTTAATTCGATGACCACGAAAATCAGGTGACGCCAAAGCACCCCGCCAATGCTCAGGAATATGACTACCCGACAAGACTTCCAACCCGCACAACTTGGGCTGTCCCGGATTGAGTCCCTGCACCCTACGAGGTGCACCTGGGGAAGCAACAAAAACGGAACGTGGATAAACAAAATTGATTCCCTGTCCGCCAGCTCCATCCGTCATAAAGCTTTGTCCCCACTCATCAAAAGCATGCCCCCATGGATTGACTAAGCCTTTCATGAAGACTTCTGATCTTCGGGTTTCCGGGCGGTAGTGCCACATTCCTCCTCCAAGTAGCCTGCGAATACCATAGGGTGTATCCAAATGCGTATGAATATAGATGGATTGATTGAGCCACATCATGCCTTCCGGGCCCCACCTAAAAGTATGTACGATATGATGTGTATCCTCCGTGCCAAAGCCGGAAAGAATCACCTCCCGATGATCCGCTTTCCCATCACCATTGGTGTCTTTCAAAAACAGGACATCATTACTATTGGCTACATAGACACCACCATCCCCGGGGAGTACCCCTGTTGGGATATGGAGGTCATCCGCAAACACCGTATGCTTGTCTGCCACCCCGTCTCCGGTCGTGTCCTCGAGTATGACCAACTGGTCCGACTCCTCCTGCCCCGGTTTAATATGTGGATACAAAGGACTGCCCACTACCCATAATCTGCCCTTGGAATCCCAGTTCATATGAATGGGGTTTCGCACAACCGGCTCGCTCGCAAAGAGATTGATCTTGGCTCCTTCTGGAAGGATAAACGCATCCAGTTGCGCCTGAATAGATGTGTCAGGGATCTTGGTTAATCCACGCTGGGCATGCAAAAGACCCAAAGTGATAAATAGAGAGAACAGGATGAAAACAGACTTTTTCATGATTTGGGAAATAAATATTTCTAGTTGATCGCTTCTTTTTTGAGTAATTGATCCCTTATTTTTTCAATTTCAACTTCCTGCTTTTCAATAATGGGATCAAACTGTGGGATCTCCTTAGCATTGTTACCCTGCTCATGCTTACGGAAAAGGAAAAGGTATGTTTCATTGGCCGGACGCCAGCGATGAAAAAACAAGCGGTTTTTCTCAACAATGGTATCTTTAAGTTTTTGGGACAATGGATCTGAAAAAGCCAAACCCTCCTGGGCATATCCCAAACCCGAAGCCAAATGTTTAGCCAAGACTTGGTAACCATAATCCTTAAAGTGTAAACCATCATGAGTAAGAGATTGGGTTACACTTTTTTCACCCGAATTAGTGCCACCCATGGCAGTAAAAAGATCAACAAACCTGATTTTATTAGTGCTGGCAAAGTTCCTCAACAAATCGCACATTTTAGCCATTCTCTGGTTTGTGTCTTGATGGTTCGGAAGAGGTTCTCCTAAATTTTCCAAAGGTGGGGGTGCAATAACTACAATCTCTCTGAGTCCATCGCCTGCATTCTCACGAATTAATTCTATCAGTTTCTGATAGCCTTCTAAAAAGATATCCACACTTTCTGCCCAATCACCTGCCGATCCTTTTTTGACGGATGGTTCGTCTGTCCATGGAACACCTTTGGACAGCACGACCTCTGCTCCATAATTCAAAAAGACCACATTGGGCTTCCATTCCGCGATGATTTTCGCCATTCGATCCCTACCCTCCTTTGGCTTACCGAAGTAGGAACGGGCATCATTGAACACCGTATCTCCGCTCCACCCAAGATTACGAAACTTCAGTCCGCTTACTTTTGACCCTGCGGCTTTGGAAAGCGTAGCCTCCATGTATCCGTTCAATCGTGCCCTTTCGATGAGTCCCCCTCCCACAAGCGCGACGCGATCCCCTTTTTGAAACAGAGAGGCTGAAGTTTTTGCATGATGATCCGCATACAACGAAGATGACAAAGTCACAAGAGCACAGAAGAGTACGTTTAAATAGAATAAAGAAGAGGGCTTTTTCATAGAATTTATATGTTTTCAGTCTCTCGTTTCTTATGAAAAAGACAAAGGTCTTTTTACAATCCTATTAAAAAAACCACCTCAAAAAAATCTTTTCCCCATCAAACACTCCAAACGATTGTCTAATCCGAAACTTTTCTTTAAATACTTCCAATGACTAAACAACTTTTAACCCCCACCCAAATTGGTGATCTAAATTTAAAAAATCGAGTCATTCTTGCACCGATGACTCGAACACGAGCTACCCCGAATGGATGCCCCACAGAACTAATGGCAGAATATTACGGGCAGCGCGCAACAGCTGGCTTGGTCGTTGCCGAAGCAACGGGGGTAGACAGTAGTGCCATTGCCTGGATGAATATGCCTGGTATTTACAATGATGAGCATGTCGAAGGCTGGAAAAAGACGACTCAGGCAGTACACCAAAAAGACGGTAAAATATTTCTGCAACTTTGGCATCCAGGTCGAGCCACGCACAGTCTATTGATAAATGGCCGGCAACCCGTAGCCCCTTCCGCCATTCGCTTGGAAAATAACGAAACTCACACCCCGGAAGGCAGCAAGCCCTACGAGATTCCCAGAGCTCTCGAATTGGAAGAAATCCCACAAATCATCGCAATGTTTAAAAAAGGTGCAGAGCTTGCAAAGGCTGCCGGTTTCGATGGTATAGAAATACATTCGGCCAACGGATATATACTCGATCAATTTCTTCAGTCTAAAACAAATCATCGAACCGATGAATATGGTGGATCTATCGAGAACCGTTGCCGATTACTCGATGAGGTCGTCCGAGCGGTTGGTGAAGTTTTTCCCTTCAATCGGATAGGCGTCCGCCTATCACCCAATGGGATATTTGATGATATGGGTTCTCCGGATTATCGGGAACAGTTCACTTACACGGCTAAACAACTCAATCAATATGGATTATCTTACTTACATGTCATGGATGGCCTTGCTTTTGGCTTTCATGAGTTGGGTGAGCCCATGACCCTCCAGGAATTCCGTGCGGTTTTTCAAGGGCCGATCATGGGTAATTGTGGATACACCGAAGAGACTGCCGAAAAAGCCATATCTGAAGGTCACGCAGATATGATTGCATTTGGGCGTCCATTCATCAGTAACCCAGACCTTGTGGAACGATTCGCTGCCGGTGCACCCCTCGCTGAAGATGCGGATCCTTCGACTTGGTACAGTTCCTCAACTGCCGAAGGGTATACCGACTTTCCATTCAACGCTCAGTAAAACAAAAATTTAAGTTAATCCTTCATGAACGATCTAACCAATAAGCAATCCGGACTTCTCTTTGGTTCCTACTCTGCAGATGCCCTTTCTTTGGGTGTGCATTGGATCTACGACACCAACGAATTGGCACAAAAGCATGGTAGAGTGAGCGAGTACAAATCTCCAGGAGCAGATTCATACCATCCCCACAAGCAGGCGGGTGACCAGGGGCATGTGGGGGATCAGTCGTTATGCCTGTTAAAATTTCTGGTGCGGGAAAAAAAATGGAATCCATCTGGTTTTATGGATGACTGGCTTGGGATGTGGCCCGAATACGATGACTACATAGACGGTGCGACAAAATCCACTTTGGCAAATGTGCAAAGTCAGTCAGACAAAACCATGGGAGGTAGTGACTCCGTGGAAATTGCCGGGCCTGCCAGAATTGCCCCGCTTGTTTGCCATCTTGCAAACTCCACTGAAGAAGAAGTTGTGCGTGCATCTGTTGAACAAACCATTCTCACCCATCGTTCTCCAGAAGCCGAAGAATCCGCAACCTTTCTCGCTAAAGCAGGTTATCGTCTTATACACGGAGCCAACCTGCTTGATACCCTCAACGAAATTGCACCTGGGTGGGCGCTCAAAAAAGCAGACAGTTTACTCTCAGAAAATGCCGTGGATGCAATCGGTAAACTTGGGCCCGCCTGTTCCATTTCATCCGCCCTCCCCTCGGTTCTTTACCTTGCCCTGAAACACGGAGATGATATCGAGACTGCATTTATTGAAAACGCGATGGCAGGTGGAGATAACTGTGCTCGAGGGTTAGTTTTGGGCATGCTCTTGGGTGCAGCTAATGGAATGGCATCTATTCCCAATTATTGGGTTGAAAATTTAAGGGCCCGGAGTGATCTGGTTGATTTTCTCAACCAAACTTAGCTATATTCGCCG
>Ga0075480_10003128_pt1 | contig 10641 bp, 9 predicted proteins | sample DEB08_DNA_7_FD_81590 | JGI IMG/M metagenome (GOLD analysis project Ga0075480, IMG submission 81590) | Aqueous microbial communities from the Delaware River and Bay under freshwater to marine salinity gradient to study organic matter... | ecosystem: Environmental > Aquatic > Marine > Coastal ...
CGATCTAAATTTTGTAATTTGTCGTTAACTTCTCTTAAACCTATTTTTTTTAAATCCAATTCCATTAATTTCCCCAAGAATAAACCATTCCTGGCTCCGGCTCAAAAATTTTAGCATTGTTTACATCTGGTAAATGAGCCATAGCTTGAAATTCTGAAGCAATAGCAACATAATCGTCTGTCTCAGCAATAACAGCTGGTTTACAAGCAATTTCATCTCTTAAAACGGCAAAACCTTTTCTAGTACCAACAACAAAAGTATAAAACCCATCCAAATCTTTAAGGGCACCCTTAAGTGTATCATTTAAACTTTTTTTATTTGATAAATTTTTGGATATATATCCGGCAGCTACTTCTGTATCATTTTCAGAGTGAAAATTTATTCCTCCTTTTATTAATTTTCTTCTAAGATTATTATGATTTGATAATGATCCATTATGCACTAAACATTCATCTTCACCAGTAGAGTATGGATGTGAACCATCAGTAGTAACCGCACTTTCAGTTGCCATTCTTGTATGACCAATACCATGAGTACCACTAAAACTTTTAAGATTAAATTTTTTTACAACATTTTTTGGCTCTCCAACCTGTTTAAATATTTCTATTGATTTACCATAGCCAACTATAGAGATTTTATTAAAATTTTTATTTATTATTTTAATTACATCGCTTGGTTTATTTTTTGCTTTTATGATCACATGATCAGAATTTTTTTCGATATTTAATATAGTAATTTTATTTTCAATTTCTTTTTTGAATTTTTCGTAATCAATACCATTTAAGCACAGTGAGTATTTAAAATTTTTTTCTTTATCTTCTTCTTTATAAACAGCAAAACCAGCACTATCTGATCCTCTAGAGCTCATGTTAACAAGCATATCAGAGAGCATACTTCCTAAAGAGTCTTTAAATTTTTCAGATTTTAGATAAATTCCTACTATTCCACACATATCATCTCTCTAGGCATATAAAAAAACTAATAACGCAGCTAAAAGAATTACAAAAATAGTTACTATTAACAACGTGATCATTTAAATGTATTTTATTTCCATTGCTTCTCCTCTAAGGTCCATAAACTACCAGGTAATTTTTTTTCTTTTGAAAATGCATCAACGACATTTTTAAGAATTGTTGATGTGTTATTTTTAAAGTTATTACAAGGTAAAGATTGACCAAAACCAATAGAGCCAGTGCAGAATACTGCACCTTCGTTAGGAGCTGTAAAGTAAGTCATATCAGCACGAATTCTATAATCTAATGATCCAACTAAACCTGCATATGCATAAAGAAGCTCTTCTGTTACAAGTGCATAATTATCGCTATGACCTCCAGATGATGCTATTATTTTTGTATGAGGTGGAGTTCCTAAGGAAAGATCATATCTATCCAACTCAATACCTGCTGCTCCACCGTATGCTAACCCGTGATCACCAAAAATCTCTCCTTCAACTCCATCTGTAATCCAAGAAACAGTTCTGTGCCATGCATCAGGCATTTTTCTGTAAGGTTCAGCAGTGTCAAAACCTTCAGCTATAAACCCTACACCAGTGAATTTCTGAGGTGCACGACCTCTCATTCTCCATAAACCTCCTCTTTCACCTGTAGTCTGCATGTAATACTCTCCAGGCTTGGCAGCCCATGCTCTCATACCCGCATCTAGTTTTCTTACTTCTAGACACCACGGCTCATTTTCATAATGACCTACAACCCAATAGAAACCATTACCGCCCATATAAATAAATCTTCCTCCATCAGCTACATAATCTTCAAAAGCATCTAGCATTTTTTCAGAGGTGTATTCAGGATGAGTTCCAGAAATAACACATTTATAAGGACTTAGTGCTTCAATACCCTCAAGATGAATATCTTCATCCGTTAAAATTTCATATTCATCTTTATAATGATGTTCTAACCAGCCAATTATTGATAAATCAGCTGGGAACTGCCAGGTAATCCCCATTCCTGAAGTTCTGTATTTAGGTCTCATATTGACAACTGGTCTTCGATAAGATGTAAAACACACTCCAGCACCATCGGCAAAACTATCATATGTCGATAAACCAAACTCAGGATTTTTATATTGTTCAACATCAATATCAGTAATTGTTGGTGGTTGACCTGTCATTGGTTGAATTATTTGAGCTTCAAAACTTAATTTTTCATTGGCATAGGCAAGATAACTTGCTGTTGGAAATAAAAAACATATTTTTGCTTTTGGAACTTTTGCTCTTACAAAAAATACAATGTATTCTTCACTAAGTTGATTTCCATTTGCTCCTGCTTTTAACCTCATTGCATATGCACCACTCTTTAAGTTGTCTGGAATTATTAATGAATTTGTAACATCCCATTTTGCATCAGTAATAGAATCAGGGTGGAAATCAATTCCACCATACTCTTTAGGCGCAAGTCTAAAACAGTCATTTTTACCGGACCAATTCCAACCCGTCATTGCTCTAACGGGATGATTATAACCAATCGAATTTAATCTATTTGGACCAATGTCAATTACAGTATTGCTGATACCATTTTCATTATATCCTTCAGTAGTATCCCAATAAGCAACTATACTTTCTATTGGTGGCATTTCGCCAAGTTTCATTTTGTCTAATTCATCTTTTGATAAAACTTTATTGCAAACACCGTGTCTATCTACTTTTCCTGCAAAAGTTCCAGAGACAAAATCACCTCTCAATTCATGATTATCTATTGCCCCTGAAACTATAAAAGGTGTTTTGGGATTATTTTTTTGTTTAAATCTAAAAGTTGTTTTTGTGTGAGACCTGTAATCATAAGGCACAACTTTACCAAGCAATGAATTATATCGATTAACTACACCCTCTTGATATAAAGTTGCTTCTTTTGTCTTATAATTAAATGTTGCAGCAACAAAATACCAAATCTTTTTAACCATTGGTAATTCTGAAACTAAGTAGTCAACTTCTTTTCCGTCACCAACAACTAATTCTAAATGGCCGTCTTTATTAATTCCTATCCCATAACCTTCGTTTGTTTTATTATTCCATCTGCAAAATATCCATTGATGAGCCCCAGTATGAGGTGTTGATGGGTTTATATATCCAAAAATAGTAAAATCTCCATCAATAGCTAGGTGATTATTTTGATCTTCAACCTTTAAAAATGAACCAAGTTGAGTAAATTGTTTTTTTACATCCCAAACTCCGTTAAGCTCGCAACTGACTTCCTCATCCATATAACCAGGACCATTAGGATGTTCATCTCCATGAATTAATCTTACTAACTGTGCATTCGCAGTTTTAGTTCCATCTGCAGACACATGAAAATTTATCTTATCTCCAGGTTTAACTGAAAGCTTATCAGTATATCCAAATAATTTTATTTCTGCCATTTTATGCCTCCATTAAATCTTGAATTCTTCTTAAGAACAGTCCATGGTAAGCAGCTTCAACAGTATCATATACCCTGTCCTCAACTAGTCTAGGTGATCTTCCTCTTACTCCTGAAAGTGCCATTATTTTATATTTTTTAAAAGGTACCTCGCATTTTACAACGTATTTATCATTCATAGCACCTCTTCTAAAATAGTAACAAACTCTTTCCAATGCCTCACTGTGCTGTCCTAAAGGTTTTTGTTTATGTTCTTCAATTATTTCATCACAAATTAAGGTTTTTAAAAATTCTCTTTGCATTTTGTCAAACCTTGTTCTGTATATTTCATCTTTATTGTCTGTTTCAGTTGCTTGCTCTGGTAACATTTCTCCTCCTCTTTCTAATCTTGATGATCTTGCTTCACCCTTTTTTTTATCTCTCCAATCTTTAAATTGTTTTCTTATTCCAAAAAGTCCATTCTTTAAAAAAAGAATAGTAAACATCATTAACAAACCAATTATGATATATCTCCATGGACCAAGTTCTATTAGAACTCTATCTAAAATTACTATGATTAAAGTACCTCCAACAGCACCTTCGGATCTTCCAATACCGCCAATTGTAATCATTGCTAAACCCATGATTACTGTATTAAAGGAGAATACATCAAATGCACTACCTCTATAATAAGCAGCATAAAATCCTCCAATAAATCCTAATGCGATTGATGATATTAAAAAGACAGCGACTCTTGCCCTTTTATAGTTAACACCTGCTGCCTCTGCAAATGCTTCTTTTTTTTCAGGTGCCAATTTTAGAATTCTACCTAGTCTTTTCCCATCCACAAACCTAAACAAAAAAAGTGCTGCAATTAATAATGCAAATGCGGAATAATACTGTGCTAGAGTTTGTGTCATAGGTGTCCAGTTTTCGTTAATAAAAGTATCAGCTCCATATAGACCACCAGATGCAGCACCAAATTCTTGTGAGGTAGTGATAAATACTCTGCAAAGTTCATTAAGACCTAGAGTTAATAATCCATAATAAAACCCATCAAGTCTTAAAGCCGGTAGAGCTATAATAACTCCAAAAGCTAGCCCAACAAACATGCCAATCAAAGGTAGCATCCACCACGGTAAGCCTAAATTTATTGATAACCAAGTAGTTAAAAATGCTGACATTCCAACTATGGCATATGTAGCTAAAGAGAATATTCCTGCAGTTCCTATTACAAGTGTCCAGCAAAGATTTATTGATGCATATATTCCAAATATTCCTCCAGCAGTTAGCAAGCTATTTTTATAACCCTCTGGTAAAATAAAAGGCATTATTGCTAAAGCCAGTAAGCTTAAAAACCAAAATATTGGTCTTTTATCTTTTCTGATTTTTTCTGGTTTAAGACTTTTCCTATTATACACACCTTGTGTCCATAATATTGTTCTTCTAGTTGGCCACCATCGTAGTCTGTTCCAAATTTTTTCACCATGATTGCTTGACTTATATTCGTAATGAAATCTTCCAATTTTAGTAGTGGGAACCTTAAATGCTTTAGTGTCTCTCCAAATTTGATGTGGATTTTTCCATTCAGGTGTTGGAACTTCATGATTACCACCTTTAGCCCCCCATACTGCCAATGGATTTTTCCAAATTTTTCTTTTTTTTGTTTTGATTTCGCTCATGCTTCCCTCGCCTTATCCAAGATACCAGCAATACCTCTTGGCCTAATAATGAGTACAATTATAATCAATGCAAATTGAGTCATTAAAACATATCTTCCACCTAAAAATTTTGAAGTTAATGCCTCATTAAAACCAAGAATAATTGCAGCAATAACAGCTCCTCTAACACTTCCTAATCCGCCCATTAAAGCAATACTTACACCTTTAATCATTGGTGTGAGACCACTAAATGGAGACAGATAATATGTTTGAGATAAAAGAACAGCCGAAAGACCTGTCATAGCGCCAGTCACTGCCATTACATATATTCCTGTTTTACGCACTCCAATCCCAACGATGCTTGCTGCATGAGGATTCATCATCATCGCTCTAATTTCTAGCCCTCTTCTGCTAGATTTCATCCACCTTACGACTATTGTAAGCATTAAAATTGATGAACAGATTATTCCAATTTTATCTGCAGTAAGTGTTACGTCTAAAATTTTAATTTTACCATAACCAAAAAATTCCGGGAGAAGTTTTGCTTTTGGTCCAAAATTTTGAAGTAAAATTTGGCCACCAATTAAACTAATAGCAAGTGTTCCTATCATTCCTCTAATTGTAAAATTAGGCTTATCGTGTACTGGAATAAATACAAGAAGACAAACCATGATGCCTCCAATTATTCCTGCTGCTATACCCATAAACATTACAAAAATTGGTTCACCAATTATGTGTCTTTCAGCTAACCATGCACCATATCCCGCAAATGAAAATATGAAACCATAACTTAAATTTAATAAACCTAACGCTGACCAAGTTATTGAAACTGCAACAGCAATTAATCCATAAATAGATGCAACCGTAATGCCATTAATAATTAAAAAAATTATATCGTTCATAAATTAGTTTTTTAAACCCATTGATAGTGATGATGACGCCTCTCCTTTTAATTTGCCAGCATGCATTCCAATTATTCTATCTACTTTTCCTTCTAATAATGCCACATTTTGTTCAGCTATTATCATAGCAGAGTCTTTTAAATCAATTTTCATTAATGCTTCCAATACACCTTTTCCAATTTTTGGCGCTAAGCCTAAAGTTGGTTCATCTGCCATATACAGTTTCGCTTCTGACATCATGCCCCTACCTATAGAAACCATCCGTCTTTCACCTCCCGAAAGTCTTCCTACGGGAGTGTTAATTAATTTTTTTAACGGTTCAAAAATTTCAAGAATTTCCTCTCTTTTTTGTTTTCTATTTTTCCAGGACTCAGGAGTGAATGCACCGCTATCCAAATGCTCCTGTACGGTAAGACCGTGGAAAATTTCATCTCCTTGAGGCATAATTGCTAAGCCTTCTTTAACAACAATATGAGTATATCTTCCAGGTCCCTGACTTCTAGTTCGACCAATTTCCTTTCCACAAATTTTTATTGAGCCTCTTTGCCAATGCGTAAGTCCTGCAATGGCATAAAATAAAGTAGTTTTTCCGTGTCCATTTAATCCCACAATTCCAACACGCTCACCAGACTGAATTATAAGATCTAAATCATGAATTACTTGTAAAGGCCCATAACCTGCTGACAAACCTTTAATTTCTAAAATATTAATCATCAAATTTAACCTTCAAAGTATGCTTCTTTTACTTTTGGATTGTTAATTACATCCTCTAAATTTCCTTCTGCGATAATTTCACCTGCATCCATTACAACTACTCTGTCTGCAATCGTCTCTAGTAATTCAATCCTATGTTCTACAATTAAAATTGCTATATTCATTTCTTTTGAAAGCATTCTTAAAGTATTGTCAATTTCATCTATTTCAGCATTTATTAAACCAGATGCAGGCTCATCCATTAGAATAATAGATGGTTCTCTCATTAAGACACTAGTCATTAAAAGTTTTCTTCGATTAAATGATTCCAATTTTGTATTAGCCATATCCCAGCTAACTTTAAATTTTACTAAGTCAGCAGCATACTCTGCATCAGTGACTGGCAAATAAGGTTTTGTTGATTGTCTTACAGCTTTAAGAGTTTCTCCAACTGTTAATTCTTCGGGCACCACAGGAGTCTGGTAAGTTCTTCCAATACCCATTCTTGCTCTCTCATATAAAGGTTTATCATTAATATTTTGATCTTTATAAATTACATCGCCAGTTTTTTGCTTATACCTTCCTGATAGTATTTCTATCAAAGAAGTCTTGCCTGCACCATTAGGTCCAATTACACCCAAAACTTCTCCTGGTTTTATATCAATATTTATATTTCTTAAAATCTCTCTTCCACCAAGATCTATACTAATGTTTTTACAGGAAAAAAAATTTTGGGTTAACTCTTTACTCATTTTTTATTACTTATGTTATTTGATTTTATGAAAAAAGAGGGGGAAAATATTAACCCCCTCTTTATCTTTTAAATTTATTAATTAGGTCCTACCACCAATCACAGCCCTCTAATTTAGATTCACTGTAATCGTTTGGCCATATAATCTTGTGTTGAACATTTTGAACCTGAACAAACAATTGTCCCATTCCAGTTTCGTGAGAACCAGATTGATTTCCAAATCCATTGTCAGGGAAGTGTAGTGCTTCTTGATATTCATTATTCATGTCTATCATTCCACAAACACCTCTGAACGGGTTCGATCTTATCCAATCACAATTTTTCTTGAAATCGCTATCATTAAGCCCAAGAGCTTTTGTTGCGTTCCAAGATGCAGCTAGATAATTAACTATATCATAACCATTACCTGTGTAGACAAGTCCCATTGTATTTTTTTTATATGTTCCAAACTCAGGGAATCTTTTTAGATAAGCTTTTCTAAAATCTTGCCCCATTTTATCTCCATATACCCCGAGAACAGTACTCCAACAGAAACCTTCCATTGCTCTTCCACCAAGTTCTAAAAACTCAGGTTGTGAGGCACCATATTGAACATAAACTAAAGCACCAGGTACTGGATCTGCTCTGAATTGCTTACAAAAAGCAGCTTCTTCAGCAGCCATCCAGTGGTTACACATAATCGCACCAGCCCCAACTTTCTTCAACTCTTGAATTACTGGAGCCCAATCATTAACTGGGTATTGTATTTGAGTATCACCAGCTAGTTCCCATCCAGATTTTGCTAAAGCTTCTTTAGCTGCTTTAAGAATGGTTTGATTATAACCAGTTTGCTCAGAAATTATGTGAACTTTATTGTTAACAGGTTTCCAAGTTCCGCTTGCTTTCATTGCATCTAGCCAAATTGGATAAGTCCATCCGTAGTTCACCTCTGAAGGGTCTGTTTGGAATACGTGACTATACTTATCAGGATTCTTTTTAAATTCCTCGGTAGCAAGTCTCTGTGTATTACCCTGCAGATATGGAGCTTTCCATTTCGTTGATGTATCCATTCCAGGAATTGGAGCAAAGGTAAATGCATTTGATATTGCATGAACTTTTTTATCAATACAAGCTGCAATGGCTGATTGTGTACTTTCAGCTGAAAGCTTATCATAATCAGGAACAAAAGTTTTTAACTCCCTCCCTTGAACTCCACCATTGGCGTTAATTGCTTCTATTGCCAATATTGTACCATTTAAATGATCTTGATCGTCAGCAACTCCGTATGGTGTTGATAGTGATGAAGGCACACCAATAAGCAAATGATCTGATGCGTCTGCTCTTCTTATCCATGGCATTGGTAAAAAATTTGAGGCACCAGCTAATAAAGCAGCAGAACCAAGAGTTTTTAAAACTTTTCTTCTACTCCTGTTTTTAACTACTTTAATAGATTTATTATTTTTTTTTGACATATATTTATCCCCTTATCTATTTTGTGAGATTAATATGTCATGTGTAATATAATTTAGCAATAAAAATTAAATATTTTTTCTATTAAAGATTGAATTAATCATTTTAAAAATTTTAATAAATAAAATTTATTCTTTTGACGAGTATTTTAATAATTTTTATGTTAAATAAATTATATAATAAATAATATTTTATAATTTAAATAATATTTTAGTATTTTCAAATGCAATCTAAAGTTGAACACTTTACTGGCTTTAAAGAAAAAATTAATAAACAAATTAAAACAAGAAAAAAAATAATTTCGGATTTTCTTAGAGATTTATCCTTAAAAGAGAAACAAGTAATCACTTCGCAAAAAACAGGGATCAATGAAAATACTATTAGTAGAATTAAAAATAATTCAGATTTTATAACATCATTTGATAATGTAGTTGCGCTATACACTCTATACCCAGAACTTAATAAAAAATTTTTAAATCAATGGATTGAACTTTCGGGATTAGGATCAATTAATGAATATGAAGTAAAAATTAATGGCAATATAACTAAGAACTATGACATACTTCCATTACTTCCTAATGAAGTTTCTTTTATCAAAATTCCACAAAATATTTTTATTAATTTCAAACCAATGATTGTTTACAGATGGCTAAGAAGTTCATCATTAATTGATAGACAAATTTTTATTTTTTCAAAGAGAGGTATTGAAAAAAATACTTGCCATAACTTTTTTAAATTTTTTCCAGATAAAATCTGTTTAGCAATTTCAAAAGATAACAAGCAGTATGTAGGGTATTTAATTAAAAATCAAAATGATTTTTTTATAACAAATCCAATAACAAGAAAAATTTATAAGGACTCTTCATCAATAAATGAAGTTTATAGACTTATTATGACAATTAATGATGACTGGTCCATGAGTGCTAGCTAATTATTAAGACTAAAGATGTAAAATTAGATTTTTTATTATTAGCTATATTTAAAAAAAATTAAATAAATACCCGGTGCTTAATTTGCTTTAGCCAAAGTATTTAGCAAAATAACTCCAATTATAATAAATATTATGCCTAATACTCCATATAAATTTGGAAACTGATTGTATTTGAAAATTGAAAAAATAGTAACCCCAGTGATTGTTAATCCTCCATATGTTGCATAAGCAAAACCTACCGGAAGAATATTCATAGTTTTTGATAAAAAATAAATACATATAACTATTGATAAAATGCAAAAAATTGTTGGTATTATAATTGTAAAATTTTTAGTAGTTTTAAGATAACCACTCGATAAAATGCCAAATAAAATTGCAAGAAGTAAATAAAAATAACCACTTAAAAGTTTCATAAAATAATTATATTACCAATCAATGTTAAGTTTATTATTATAGCATATGGAGTGAAGGATACTAAACATTAGTGGAAACTCGTTTTTATCAAATTCATCTAAAATTTTAGGACCAATAGCAAATGCCAAATCAGCTCCTTCAACGGTGATTTCCTTCATGTAATTTTCTTTTGCATCTTTAAAAGTATAACCTTGTCCCAAATAATAACCCATCTTACTATTACGTCCTCCTGCTGAACTCACATGAAGATCTCCTAATCCTGCTAAACCATAAGCTGTTTCTGGCTTGCCCTTGAGTTTTTTTGTTAAATATTTCATTTCAGATACCGCCTTATAAACTAAGGATGCAGCTGTATTTAAGTAATATTTCTTTTTAATCTCATCACTCAATACCTCACTACTTAAACCTTCTGATGCACCAATTAGCATTGAATAAATATTTTTTGTTGCTGCACAAACTTCAACTCCAATTAAATCATCTGAATATTCTA
>Ga0075480_10003136_pt1 | contig 10620 bp, 8 predicted proteins | sample DEB08_DNA_7_FD_81590 | JGI IMG/M metagenome (GOLD analysis project Ga0075480, IMG submission 81590) | Aqueous microbial communities from the Delaware River and Bay under freshwater to marine salinity gradient to study organic matter... | ecosystem: Environmental > Aquatic > Marine > Coastal ...
CAGATGGACAAACTGCAACGGCTGGTGAAGTAGCCGTACTTCGGGTACTTCTCGGGGAAGATCTGGCCCCGGTGGGGCACTTTCTACCCGGAGAAGGGCTAGCGGCTCTGGCGGGCCCGGACATAGTCGGTGACGACGTAGTCACCGAGGCGCTCAGCGTCGACCCCGAGAACCCTGCCACCATTGCGGCGCGCCATTGCGTCGAGGAACCGCTCCAGCCGGGGGTCATCGCCGAGGCGGAACCACGAGATAGGAACACCGCGGCGGGTGAGCCGATCCACCTCGTTGACGGTGAGTTCCACGGTCTCCCTGTCCGGCGGCCACATAAACCACCAGTCGCCGTCCGGCATGAGGTGCGCCGTCGGCTCGCCGTCGGTCACCACGAGGCAGACCGGCTGCGCACCCCGGTGACGATCGAAGAAGCGCCCCGCGAGCATCAGCGCGTGGTGCAGGTTCGTGCCCTGGATATCGGCAGCGTCGAGATCGGGCAACTCGTGTGGCGCGACGGTCCGCGCGAGATTCGCGAAGGAGATGATCTGCAGCGCGTCGAGCGGAAAACTCGTCGAAGCAAGTGCGTGCAGCGCCAGGGCCGTGGTCTTCGCGGGTCGCCACGTATCGTTCATCACCATTGAGAACGACTGATCGACGAGTAGTGCCACGGCCGCCTGGGTGCGCGTCTCGGTTTCGCGCACCTCGAAATCCTCGGCAGACAACTCGATCGCGCCGGTTGATCCCGAGGCGACGTGGCGGCGAACGGCATTGGTGATCGAGCGCACGACATCAAGCGGCTGCTCATCACCGAAGCGCCACTCGCGCGTCGACCCGGTCAATTCACCGGAGGCCCCGGTCGCGTGGACATCGTGGTTTCCGCGCGCGCCCGCGTCGAGATCACCGAACACCTTGCGCAGTGCCGTCTGCCCGATGCGCCGGATCGCCTTCGGCGTCAACTCCATCCGGTCGGTGAGATAGCCCTGTTCGCGCAGGCGTCGTTCGATCTCGCGGAGTCGCTCGACATCATCGGCAGCCGATCGGCCCAGAGCGCGCTCTACGGCCTCGACATCGACATCATCGAGGGTTGCCCCCGGATAGGTCTGTCCGAGTTGGGCATCGAGTGATTCGAGATCCGCGAGTTCGGCCAGAGCCGACGTCGCGTCCGGCATGCCCATGCCCTCATCCCCCGTCATGCGCTGTCGTCCCTGCCACGGCAGATCTGGTCGCAGGGCCTGAAGGTGATCGCGCAACTGGCTCATCTGCGATTGCAGATCGAGGTCCCCCATCGCCTGTTCCATCAGTTCAGCGAGTTGCTGCCGCTGCTCGGGGCTCATCGAATCGAGCATGCGCTGCATCGCGGCAGCCCGTCGGGCGAGATCGTCGAGGAGTTCTTCGAAGGTCTCCGGATTGCTGGGGAAGAACTCTCCGTGCTTGTCCATGAACTGCTCGAACTGCTCGGACACGTCCTCGCCGTTGCGATGCGCCGCCATCATGTCGTTCAGGTCGGCCATCATGTTCTTCAGTCGCTCGAGATCGTCGGGCGACTGCGGATTCTGCAGAGCCTGCGACATCCCCTGAAATTGCGCATCGAGCACTTCTCGCTGCAGGGTCTGCTGAATCCGCTCGTATGCCTCGCGTGCTTCCGGTGAACGCCAGTCGTAGTCGGCGAGTTCGCGGACGGCGCGCGCGGTGTCGTCGGGAAGGTTGTCGAGCATCGCCTCACGGAACCGAGCATCGTCACTGGGATCGGGGAACAGGGCGTCCTGTTCGGCAGTCACTGCTTCGTCGAGCAGTTCGCGCACCTTGTCCAGCGTTCCACCGAGCCGGCCGCTGGACTGCAGCTCCCGTCGGCGCTGCTGGATGCGACGGCGTAGTTCGGCCAACCCCCTCAGCGATTCTGTGCCCGACTGCATCAGATCGCGCAGTGCCTCGCGCACGCTGCGACCCTCGAGGACCCGATCGGCGAGATCATCGACCGCGCCACCCGCGTCGGTGGGTGGAGCGAGCGGATCGGGGCCCCCGCGGTAGGCGCCGTAGCGGTAGCGGCTCACGCGTCGTCGGCCTCCGGGCCCGGAACCGCGCCATAGCGCGCACCCGAATCGGTGTCGTCTTTAGCGATGCGTCGGGTGAGCCACAGGCCTTCAAGCGCGAGTTCGAGGCAGGCGGCGGTGGTGCCGATGGCAATCTCGCTGTCGGGGCCCTCGACCGCCTCCAGGATGCGCGCGAGTCCGTCGACCTGTCCGACTGCCTCCAGCAGGGCTGCCGCTGAGATGAGGTCGCCGGTCTCGATGACGACACCCGAATCAACTCGCTCGATCAGGTCGCTCATGTCGACCCCGCCGAGACAGGAACGGAAAGTCTCCGCGGTCGCCCGTCGCGCGAGATGCTCGAGGATCTCCGCCTCCCGACCCTCCTCGCTCACCTCGAACTCGACCTTGCCGCGCAACGTGGACACGACGGGTGCGAGATCTCCGATCCGGGCAACAGCTGGTTCACCGGTCACCGCGGCACGGCGCAGTGCAGCACCTGCGAGGGATTCAGCGCAGGCGATCGCGAACCGGGCCGAGACACCGCTGCGCGGGTCGATCGCGGGGGATTCACGAACCTGGCGAGTGAAGCGAGCCACGACCTCGAGCAGATGCCGAGGAACCTCGGCAACGAGATCGGCTTCGCGAACGATGAGATCGATCTCGTGGTCGAGGTCGAGGGGATAGTGGGTGGCGATCTCGGCCCCGAAACGGTCTTTCAGCGGGGTGATGATCCGCCCACGGTTGGTGTAGTCCTCCGGGTTCGCGCTTGCCAAGACGAGCAGATCGAGCGGGAGGCGCAGCGAGTAGCCGCGCACCTGGATGTCGCGTTCCTCGAGAACGTTCAGCAGGGCAACCTGGATACGTTCGGCGAGGTCGGGAAGTTCGTTGATGGCGAAGATGCCGCGGTTCGTCCGGGGAACGAGGCCGAAGTGGACGGTCTCGGGATCGCCGAGACTTCGTCCCTCGGCCACCTTCACCGGGTCGATGTCGCCGATGAGATCGCCGACGGAGGTGTCGGGGGTGGCGAGTTTCTCGCCGTAGCGCTCGCTGCGATGCACCCAGACGATCTCCATGTCGTCGCCCTGCTCTGCCGCGCGGCGGATGCCGTAGGCGCTGACCGGGGCCAGCGGATCGTCATGGACCTGCGACCCGGCGATGACGGGCATCCATTCGTCGAGCAGGCCGACCAGGGTGCGGATGAGTCGGGTCTTGCCCTGGCCTCGCTCACCGAGCAGCACGAAGTCATGGCCAGCGAGCAGGGCCCGCTCGACCTGGGGGACGACGGTCTCGTCGAAGCCCACGATGCCGGGGAACGCCGGCTCCCCGGCGGCGAGCCGAGCGAGCAGATTCGCGCGAATCTCGGCCTTCACCGTGCGCGGGGCATACCCACTTGCCCGGAGTGCGCCGAGGGTGCGTGGCAGGTCATCGGGAGGCGTCGGGATTCCGGCGGAGGCTACGGCTGAACTGGACATGCTCCGACGGTACGGGAGGATGGGGGACATGGCCTCCTCGGATGTCCCCGCGAACAGTCCCGCCGCCCCGGCGGCGCGCTGTTCTGTGGGGTTCGCCCAGGATTCCCTGGAGTCTGGGGTCGTCGAGGCGGTGCGCCAGGCCCTGGCCGGCCTCGGCACGACCCGGCCCGATCTCGCGGTGGTCACCGTGGCCGCTCCCGGGGATGCGACGACCGGGGGACGCATCCTCGGTCATGCCGGGGCGTTGCTCGCCGAGGCGGCTCCGGATTGCGCGATTATCGGAGCCACCGCCCACGGGGTCATCGCCGGGCAGCGGGCGGTGGAGATGGAGCCTGCGGTGAGTGTGTGGCTGGCGGCATGGCCGGGGGCTGCTCCCCGCCCTTTCCGGGTGGCGACGCGACCGGCGGGGGATTCTGTGGGACTGACCGGTCTGCCCGAGATCGACGAGGACGACAAGCTGGCGGTTTGTCTAGTGGATCCATGGACAACACCGATCGATGAGGTGCTCGCCGGATTCAGCCGGATCGACGGTGATCTGCCCCTCGTCGGGGGATTCGCCTCAGCCGGGCAGCGCGGGGAGAACCGGCTGCTGCTGGGGAGTGCTGTGCTCGACAGCGGTGTCGTCGGTGTCGTGCTCGACGCCCAGGCTCCCGTCCGTGCTGTGGTGTCCCACGGCTGTCGTCCGATCGGCGCGCCCATGACGGTGACGTCCTCGAGAGGAGCATTCCTCATCGAGATGGCCAGCCACCCCGCGCTCGAACGGGTCCGATCGATCGTCGAGCAGTTACCGCCCGAGGAGCAGGCGCTCGCGGTGCGTGGATTGCAGATGGGCATCGCGCGTTCAGCCGATGTCGAGGGAGGCGCCGAGGACTATCTGATGCGGGCGATCATCGGTGCGGATCCCTCGATCGGTGCCATCACCGTCGGTGATGACGTGCCAGTCGGCTCGGTGGTGCGGCTACATCTGCGCGATGCCGACTCTGCGGACGCCGATCTGCATCGTGCCGTGGAAGCGATCGCTGAAGACGGGCAGAGTGCAGGAGCCCTGGTCATCACCTGCAATGGTCGAGGTCGGGCCATGTTCACCTCGCCCACCCATGACGGTTCGGTGATCGCGGAGGGACTTGGGACGGACGCCGTGGGCGGTTTCTTCGCCGCTGGTGAGATCGGCCCAACCGCGGGGGCGAATCATCTGCACGGCTTCACCGCGGTGGTGCTCGTCGTCGATCCAATCGTCGGTGCCGATGTCGAAGTCGATCGAGTTCCTCGGATGGCCATGGATGAAGAGGACCCGATGGCGGCGTCCCTCGACGCGGAGCTGGCCCTGCTGCTCGAGGGCGGTTTCGACGAGGATCGAAGCGAGGGGACAGGGGAATCCTCGACCGAGTAAATGCTCCGTCCACAGTTGAGCGTGGCGAGGTGGCGCACGCAGAGTTCGGCGGCCTACGGTGAACCGGTGACCTCATCGACTCCGCGCGATCAGCATCGCGGCGCTGTGTACGCGGCTGAGGATGCCCTCGCCCGTGCACTGGAACGGGGCGGGTCCGTCGAATTCTTCGGCTCCACGCTGACATTGCCGATCGAACGCCGTTTCGCCGATGTGGCGTCGATCCAGGACTACGTCGATCGAGTGCTCTTCGTGATCGATCCCCATCTTTTGCCGATCATCGTGCGCGAACGGAGTGGTGCGACGAAGGCGCACTACGAGTATCCCCGTGATGAGCGCGCAGGAGTGATCGCCATCCCGCTCATGCTCCAGGGAAGTCGGCGTTGGGCAGCACGCGAATCAGTCGTGCTGCACGAGATCGCCCATCATGTGACCCACCACGATCCGATCGGAAGAAGCGAGGCAGCCCACGGAGCGACCTTCTGCGGTCACCTCATTGCCTTGCACGAACGAGTAATCGGGCCAGAATCCGCGCTCATGCTTCGCGCCGCCTTCGACGCTGCTCGGATTCCCATCGCGTCAGTGGAGCCCGCATGAGTGGGGCGGAACGGGTTCTCGACCGCATTGCGGCGCTCCTGGCCAAGGCCGAGCGCACCGAGCACGCGGCCGAGGCGGAGACCTATCTGGCGAAGGCGCAGGCGCTCGCGACTCAGGCGAGCGTCGACCTCGCGGTCGCCCGCGCTCGCACGGCGCGTCGCGAGGCCCGTGAACAGCCCACTCAGCGCACCATCACGATCGGGGAGCGCGCCAAGCGGGCGAATAAGCACCTCGTGACCCTCTTCGTCACGGTCGGGCACTGCAATGGTCTCCAGGTCGATGTGGCCCACAACTCGACCTATGTCATCGCCTACGGCATGCCGAGCGATCTCGATTTGTCCAGCGCCCTGTTCGGTTCGCTCGCGACTCAGATGACCGCATCGGCGAACGCGTGGTTAGCCGTGGGGCAGTGGCGAGATGACACATATATTTCCCGCGAAGGCTGGCGCAAACCACACACATCTCAGACCGCTCGCGCGGCGTTCTATCGCGGCTTCATCGAACGGATCGGTCGTCGACTCACCGAAGCGAGGGATGAGGTGATGGCAGCCGCCCAGGCTGAGGTCGTCGAGGTGGCGCAGGACATCGCGGAGAGCGGCACCACCACCGGCGCGCTCGTCCTTCGCGCGAAGGAGGCCGAGGTCCGCTCCTTCTATCGCTCAGCATCCTCGGCACGTGGCTCGTGGGGTGGCTACTCCGGCAACGTCACCCGCCACGGGGGCGCCGCCTCGCGGGCAGGACGTCAGGCGGCAGCGAACGCCCGCCTGTCCAGCCCGCGGGGGATCGGGCAGAAGGGCCCCGGGCTCGCCGGATAGGAGCTCAGGCGCGGCAGAGAGATTCGGCTAACGACGGCTCAGACGCATAGCGATCCCCGGCTCCGGGCGCAGGGTCACCGCGGGGGTCGGGGTGATCGCTCGACCGGGAACGAGTTCGGCATGCCAGGAGCGTGCCAGCGTTGCGAGCACCAGCGTCGCCTCCATCCAGGCGAAGGCCTCCCCGATGCAGCGACGATTCCCCCAGCCGAAGGGAAACCAGGCGCCGCGCGGTTGACCCGGGGCAGACTCATCAAAATTTCCGTCGGCATCCAGCCAGCGCACCGGTTGGAAGGCACGGGCCTGGGACCACCAGCGGTGATCGCGGTGCGTCACCCAGGGACTGGCGAGGGTGATCGCCCCAGCCGGCACCAGCCAGTCGTCGAGGCGCACATCGGTGAGCAGTCGACGACCCATGATCCAGGCCGGCGGATACAGACGCAGCGTCTCAGCGATGATCGCCCGGGTGCGAGGTAGATCCGGGTAGTCCTCCGGACGAGGATCTCGATCCGACAACACCGCATCGAGTTCCTCCTCCAGCCACTCGCGATCATGCGGATGCTGCGCCAGGAGTAGCCACGCCCACGACAGCGCCATCGCTGTCGTCTCGTGCCCGGCGAGGATCAGCGTCATCGCCTCGTCGCGCACCTGCTGGTCGGTCATGTGCTCGCCATCCTCCGCTGACGAGATCAGCATTCCGAGCATGTCGGAGTCGCCTCCATGTGCGCGGTGATCGTCGATCATGCGCTGCACCACGGCATCAAGTCGTGCGGAGGCAGCAAGCGCTTCGCTTCGCTTCCTTGACGGGATACGCAGGACGGACGGGCCCAGGATCAGTCGCTGGCCGAGTCCGCCGAGCACGATGTCGAGTGCCGCTCCGACCTCAGCGGCGTCATCACGCAGGTCCGCACCGAACAGGGTGCGCCCGACGATGTCGAAGGTGAGCGAGGCCATGTCATCGGAGATGTCGAACTCCGATCCATCCTGCCACTCGGCGGAGCGACGAGCGGCCGAGTCGATCATCGATTCGGCATAGCCGTGGATACGCTCGCGGTGAAATGCCGGCTGCACAAGTCGTCGTTGACGCAGATGGACCTCACCCTCACTGGTGAGGAGGCCGTTGCCGAGCACGGCCTTGGCGCCCTGCAGTCCGCGACCCTTCATCGTGTCGCGGCCATGGACATGCATCACCTCCACGATCAAGCCCGGGTCGTTGAGGAGGTAGATGTGCTCACCGGGGAGGCGAAGATGTGCGATGCGGGGATGATCGGCAGCCAGGTCATCGAAGAACCCGAGGACATCGCGACCGGTGAGGAATCGTGAGGTGAGCCTGAATCCTGAGGGTCCCGGTGGTCGATCGATGTCGCGGCGGTCATCCTTCGGCGGCGCGATGTCGGTGTGGGAGATCCGCGCGGTGGAGATTCGGGCCTGCTCTTGCACGGACGCTGGCACGAGCGGGGACCGGGTCATCAGCCCAGTATTGCCCTCGGCGTCAGACGCAAGCATGCCAGGATGGCGCGCGTGACGGTTGACCCAGTGATGGCGCTCCCCACTCTCGCCGATATCCAAGCGGCGGAGTCGATCGTCGAGCCGGTCGTACGCCAGATCCCCCTGACCTCATCCCGCTGGCTCACCGATCGAGTGGGTGGGCCTGTCTTCCTCGCATCGGAGAACCTCCAGCGAGCGGGATCGTTCAAGATCCGTGGCGCCTACACCCGCATTGCCCGCCTTGGCGATGAGGCGAAGCAGCGGGGTGTGGTCGCAGCGTCCGCGGGCAATCATGCGCAGGGTGTCGCTCTTGCCGCGCAGCTGCTCGGGGTTCCGGCCACGGTCTTCATGCCCGAGGGCGCGAGCATCCCGAAGGTCACCGCGACCCGAGCGTATGGCGCCGATGTCCACTTCTCGGGTGCCACCATCGACGAGACGATCGCCGCGGCGGAGGCGTTCGCACAGGAGTCCGGCGCCATCGTCATCCACCCTTTCGACCACGCCGACATCGTGGCTGGCCAGGGCACTCTCGGACTGCAGATGCTCCGTGACCTGCCCGAGGTCCGCACCATCGTGGTGTGCACCGGTGGCGGTGGCCTGCTCGCCGGCATCGCGCTCGCGGTGAAGTCCCTTCGCCCGGACGTGACGGTGATCGGGGCGCAAGCATCGGGCGCGGCTTCATATCCGGCCTCGCTTGCTGCGGGCGAGCCCCGCGCCCTGGAGTCGATGCGCACGATGGCCGATGGCATCGCGGTTGGCCGCCCCGGTGACGTGCCCTTCGCACTCATCGAGAAATACGTCGATGGCATGCTCACGGTCAGTGAGGATTCCCTCGCCCGCGCCCAATTGTTGCTGCTGGAGCGCTCCAAACTTGTCGTCGAACCCGCGGGAGCGGCTGCTGTCGCGGCGCTGCTCGATCAGCCCGGCGAAATCCAGACTCCCGTCGTCGCGACACTGTCGGGCGGCAATGTCGATCCGCTGCTGCTGATGCGGGTGATCCGCCATGGCCTCGCTGCTGCCGGGCGCTTCACCACCCTCACCGTGCGGATGCCCGATCGGCCGGGAGCGCTCGCCGGGTTGCTCGGGGTCATCTCCAGTCACGACGCGAATGTCGTCGATGTGCGTCACACCCGGACAGATCCGCGGCTGTCCATCGACGAGGTCGAAATCGCGGTCGAACTCGAGACGCGAGGGCCCGATCACCGGGATGCGGTGGTCGCGACGCTGCGAGCACAGGGCTACGCCGTCATCAACTGAGTTGGGGTCTAGGGTCGGGTGCTGTGACCAATGTGATCGAGGCCACGGGCCTGGTGAAGACCTATGGCGATGTCGTCGCTCTCGACGGGCTCGATCTGGTCGTCCCGGAAGGACAGGTGCTCGGCCTTCTCGGACCGAATGGCGCTGGCAAGACGACAACCGTGCGAATTCTCACCACGTTGCTGAAGCCAGATGCGGGCGAGGCGACGGTCGCTGGATTCGACGTCGTCCGTCAACCCGATCGGGTGCGCCGTGTCATCGGGCTCACCGGTCAGTACGCGGCAGTGGATGAATATCTCACCGGCCGCGAGAACCTGCGGATGTTCGGCGATCTCTACCACCTCGCCCCGGCCTATGTGCGCGAGCGAAGTGTCGAGCTACTCGAGCGCTTCGACCTTGCGGACGCGGCTGACCGCTCCCTGCGCACCTACTCCGGCGGCATGCGACGTCGACTTGATCTCGCCGCGAGCCTCATCGCCAAGCCGTCGATCCTGTTCCTCGATGAACCGACCACCGGGCTGGATCCGCGTTCGCGCCTCGGCCTGTGGGAGGTGATCACCGACCTGGTCGCCGAGGGCACGACCGTGCTGCTCACTACGCAGTACCTCGAGGAGGCCGATCAACTCGCCGAGCGGATCGTGGTCATCGACCACGGTCGCGTTATTGCCCAGGGCACCTCCGACTCGCTCAAGGACGAGGTCGGCGGTGATCGTCTCGAGATCGTCGTCGTCGATCCCGCTCAACTCCCCGCGGCAACCGAGGCCCTCGCAGCAGTAGCCACGGGTGAGGTGATCGCCGATGTGGAGGAACGACGCGTCTCGGCACCGGTGACCGGTGGATCGGCGACGCTCGTCGAGGCGGTGCGCCGTCTGGACGCCTCGGGGGTGGCGATCGCCGACATCGTGCTTCGCCGGCCCACGCTCGACGATGTGTTCCTGTCCCTCACCGGCCATGTCGCAGAGGAGGATGCCGCATGAGCGTCACCGATCGAATTTCCGCGGCCCCCTTGCGTTCCCGGCCCCTGCTGGGCTGGGGGATCCATGACGGGCTGGTCGTCGCACGTCGCAACCTCATCCAGACCGTCCGGGTGCCGGAGTTGCTGTTCTTCTCCCTCGTTCAGCCGGTCATCTTCGTGCTGCTGTTCGCCTTCGTCTTCGGCGGTGCGATCCCCATCCCGGGCGCTGATCCGACGTCGGCTCCGGACACGAGCGTGTATCGGCAGTACCTCATGCCGGGCATCTTCGGTCAGACCGTCGCCTTCGCCGCCGCTGCCTCGACGGTCGGCCTCGCCGAGGACATGCATCGCGGCCTGATCGATCGGTTCCGTTCGCTGCCGATGGCCAGCGGGGCGGTGCTGTTCGGCCGGACCTTCGCGGATGCGGCCCGCCAGATCCTCGTGCTCGCGGTGCTCAGCATCACCGGATTCCTTGTTGGATGGCGGATCAATGACGGTGTCGTCAACGCGATCGGTGCGTTCGCCCTGCTCCTGTTGTTCGCCTACACCGTCGCCTGGATCGGCTCCTGGATCGGGCTCTACATGCCGAATCCGGAGACCGCCAACACTGCCGGCCTAGTGTGGTTGTTCC
>Ga0075480_10003140_pt1 | contig 10617 bp, 7 predicted proteins | sample DEB08_DNA_7_FD_81590 | JGI IMG/M metagenome (GOLD analysis project Ga0075480, IMG submission 81590) | Aqueous microbial communities from the Delaware River and Bay under freshwater to marine salinity gradient to study organic matter... | ecosystem: Environmental > Aquatic > Marine > Coastal ...
AAAAAGCTGCTCTTCAATCTTATTGAGTAATGTACTTTGAAACTCTTTCTCTAAGCTTCCAATGTCGTGTAAACGGACATCACCTTTCTTTTTCTTAGCTCCATGACAATCAGTGCAGTACCTTTCAAGGATACCTTGCACATTAGCTGGAACTCTTACTTTTTGGTCTGCATAAAGGCAGAAACTAATTAAGAATAATATAATAACAACACGCATAACTTACTCACTTATGAAATATTTGGATATCATTTTTGAAAGTAAAATATTTTTGGTCATACAATATTAAAAGTACCCCACTTACGTAAAGCGAGGACCTTTTACGCACCTCCTCTTCTAATGGTAAAAACCAGCAAAGTAATAAATGTTTTAGAAGGTGAACGGCTTTCTAAATAGGGAATTCAAATTTCTATACAGACTTGTAACTTCTTCATTAGATATAAGGCAAAAATAAACCTCAACTTCTACAACAAGTACTTAAATTACTTCTCATAAGAATACCTGTGTTTCTTCTAACATTGTACAAAAACAATGAAAACTAATGTACTCTCCAGCAGCACTTATTTTCTATTTAAAAAATATTAATAGGTCAATTAAAAGGAACAGTTTTATCTTCCGTAGAGCTTAAAATGATTAAGGGTATTGCTGGGTTTTATTTCGTATTGCCTAAGGCTTCACTCAGAGAAATTAGTTTAGCTGGATTGCTGTCAGCTTTTATTTTATCCGCCATTTTTTTCCAAGGTCCGGCAAAGCGGCCTTTGTTATACCCAGGGTTCAACTTCTCCAATTCAGCAAGTACTTCTTTAGCATTGCCACCGTACTTCGGGAGAGTTTCACAGATCATACGAACCTTAAAGCCATGCTTTCCTGGAGCTTTCCAAAGTTTGATAAAATAAGCAAGGCCGTCTTTAATATTGTGCTTGGCCATAATCGAAAGAGCATTACCCAAAGTACCACCAATACTATGATAAGATTCATATGTAGGATCTTCATTTTTGGCTACATGAATCACATCGCTCATTACTAAATGGAGATCATCGAAAGGCATATCCATAAGCATCGCTAGACCGGATGCTCTACCAACAGATCTTTTATGTTTTATTAGTTTTAGAGCTGCTTTATAAAATGCTTTTTTATCTGTAACTAAGCCTTTAGAAAAGGGATCTTTACACAAAGTAGACAAGCACATTCCCAAGTCCTGATCGATATAACTGGAGATCTGATTATTTGGGCGTTCTTGAGCAATTAAATTGACAATATCCATATAATAAGGATAAGCCAGCTCCTTAAAGTATGAGAGACTTTGTGCTGCGGCAACTCGAACACTAATAGGCTCGCTTGAGTCCCTAAGAATAACTCCAATTTTAGAAAGTTTATCCTTCTTAAAATCTATAGGCGTATGCATTCCATACATAGCAAGTGCTAGATTTTTTTCTTTTTGCTCACCTTTTCCTAAATAGGAAACCCATTTATCCGCCAGCTCATTATTTCGATACTTTACAAGCTCCCAGTTTGCTCGGCGACGTATTTGTGGAATGGGATGATCCATAGCCAATTTTATAAGCTCGTCATTCTTTTTTGATTTATAATCAATACTTTTCATCATAATCGTCTCAGTCGCTACTTCAGGCTTTAACCAAATAGATTTATCTGAATCACGACCTGTAATGAGAAGTGCTCTGCGATGTAAACAGTAATTTAGAAGTGCTACCCCAGCCTCAGGTCCTTCTTTCATCTTTTCTCTACCATAATCTCCATTCCACCTTCTTTTAAGATTATGAAACCATAGTGATTTTTTAAAAAACTGTTTTGTTACCTCTGGCCCAGCTAAATTAGCTCCAAGGGAAGTCCAAAAAGGATTAAAATAATTACTTGCATGCCCCTGCTCTAAGGTATCAAATCCTGTTGCAGATAATTTTGCAAAGAATAAGGCCCCATGGGAATTATCGATTAGTGACATACAAATAGCCGCAGAACCACTCATTCCATTATTATTAAAATTCCGAGTCTGAGGCCCATGGACACCGTAGGGAAAAGTTCCTCTTCCTATAAAATACTCAAAATAGCTGTAGGTTTTTGCTATCGCAGCATCTAGTTTAGGATCATTTATTCCGCACTTTCTAGCAAATAGCATTCCCATAAAACATGACAAACTGGATTGATTCATCTGAGCGTAACCAGGTAAGCGTCCACCGCGTTTTTCGGTAGCCATTCTATGCCCCCAGAGACCTCCACCATCTTGCCCTCTGGCTAAGCCAAGTGCATAAGTCTTAATTGCGGGAAGAACACTTTTGTCATTAGTTAGTAAGTAGTACTCACCTAATGTAATTAAAGCATAACCCCAGTACCAACCTACATAGCCCATATCAATATCACCACGCAAAAGAGCATCTACTTTTTGAGGGTCAATCTTAGTTAATTTACCTTTCTTGATCAACTCTGCAGCTGCGTCTAAATACTTCTTCTCTCCGGTAGCCAGAAGACCAAGGATTCCTGGGTTTAGGGCTCCTCCACCAGCATTCTTTGAGAGTAGAAGTCTATCTGCTAATTGAGTGATTATTTTATCTGTTTTTTTACAATTATAGGGTGCTGTTGGACTGTAACTACCTAATGTGGGTATATTCAGAGCAACGTTCTTATTGCCTTTAAGAGTTAAAACCAATTCCCCTTTAATTTCTGAGACCTCAATGGCAGCGGCAAGTTCAAGTTTCGGGCTCTTGCCAAACTTCTTGCCATTTATGCCAATGATAATATCGCCTTTTTTAAATTTACCTTGTGCCGGTGAATTTGGATAAGTCTTCGATACTTTAATTGTATTCTTAGAGTCATTTCCCTCTATACCTGTTACACCATATAAAATCGGACCTTTACTAGCAGCCTGTATCTGAATGATTAGTAATAGGTTCAAGCTAAAAATGATTAATGAATATTTTAAAAGCTTCATACTCAACCTTAATATTTTTAATATCTAGTAATTTGGTTTATTCCCAACTTAGAAAAGTGCAGCTCAATTAATTTAGAACTTTTCATATGGCCTTATTTTTAATTCTCTCTTCAATTATGTACGGCAGCTTGCTTTAAAGGTCACATTTTTAATTTCGTTCACCATAATTATATTAAAATGTGAGATCCGGCAAAGCAAATTAATACCATCCAAACTGTTCAATCATTGCTTCAAAGTAAGTCTTACCACTAATTCTCATAGCACGGCTGTAATTGGCCCTTATTCCTTTTTTCCTTGTTTTGGTTTCGTAGTTAACTATTCGTGCACTACCATCAATAAATGAAGTAGGGTAGATCATTTTTGTTAGACTATGCCAGCTGTGGCTCGCCCTAAGTTTGGGATAAAGCCAAAAAATCTGATTCGCCCCTCTGATGTTTTTGTTAAAAAACATTACTTTCTTATCTGCTTGAATGAACTTATGAACTAGTGTTTTTACAGTTCTTGGTGATGTCGAAAAGCCAACAGGGTACTGTCCTCCTGCCCTACTTTCAGTTGAAGCACCCCAATAAGCTGCATGATAACTATTTCCGTTTTTTTGGAAAGAATTGTCATGATCTTCTCTTGGATGCCTAACGGTTTTCCATCCTTTGTCTGATGGGCATTCAGCAACGCCAACACCATGTAAATAATTATTTAATAATCTTTTATGATTCTCTCCTCTCCTATCCTGACCTGCAAAATCTGAAGCTGTGTAATGATAAACAGCCACGTTATTATTATTGGAAGAATACAAATGGTAAGCAGCAGCCAGCTGTTTATGGTTACTCAAACAAACTGCTAATCTTGCAGATTCCCTCGCCTTCTGTAAGGAAGGCAAAAGTAAAGTTATTAAAATGCCTAAAATAGCTACGATTATTAGCAACTCCATTAATGTAAATTTATTTTTTATCAAAGTTTATTCCTCTTAACTATTCAAATCACAATGCTTGCTTAATTATGTGACCGAGCTTATTTGCTATAAACTAAATTGAAAAGCTTTATCGTTTGTTATAGTTAAACCTGTGACATGATATTGAATTCATATTTAGGCATAACAATTAAATTTTCATCTGAATCAAAGCCTTTAGCCGATTTAGCAAAATCGAGAACGCTCTTTTCGATTTCCTTTTCCTTAAACTAATGAGAGTCAATTTCTCGAAAGGTGTAAGGAGCAATATCTGACTTGGACTATTGCTTAAGAAGAAGCATTTCTAAAGAAGGTCTTCACAACACGCATTGTTTAACTCATTTATTAAATTAACAAATATAATTTGTAAGTACGATATTCTTAAGCGTGCAATTTTTAAAGAGCCCCCAATGCGCAATACAGGGACATTTTACAAACACCACAAAAAAGTAATAAACTGTTCATTTAAAAGGATAAACAACTTTAAATTACAGTAATTTCACAAATAGGATTCTGACAGAATATAAAACAAGCTATTAACGATTAAAAAGCTTCAATACTTCTTTCTCAGTTAATGGGCGACTGTATATTCGAAGTTCATCAACAGCACCGTTAAAAGGGCTCCAATAAGTAGTAAGGCTTTTACCAATGTGAATATCTTGACTTCTATATGAATACTTAAAGTTTTCTGTCAGAATTAACTTTCCGTCGACATAAAAAGAATAATCTCCAGTATTACTCCTTATAAATACTGCGTGATACCATTTATTTTCGACAAGAGGCAAAGAGTTCCCCTTATTCATTTTTAAACGGTTTTTCAATTGAAGACTCAATTGTTCTTTTTTGTTTATAACGATATTAAAGCCATTGTCAGAGTTATTGATTTGATGTTGACCCAAAATACTCTGAGGCTGTTTATCAAACTCATTTACCTTAAACCAAAATGAAACACTCTCTTCATGAATCCTACCAGAACGTGGAATAATAAGCTGAGAAGCTCCATCAAAGTTAATAGCACTTCCCACTATTCCTTTGACCAAGCCTGGAGAACCTTTAAAATCTAAGCCATCGAGCTTTTCAAAAGAGTAAACTTTTTCCAAACCATTGATTACATCTCCTGTATCCAGAAAATCTTTTGATGCAATATCAAATTGATTCTCTGAGAGCTTGATAACCTTGCCATCTTTTATAACTTCCACACTTCCTTCTTGAACAGAAACATAAGACTCTTCAGAATCACACCTAAGAGTGAAGGTTGTTCCTGTAACTTTAACAGTACTGTCAGGCATTGTGAAGAATAAAGGTTTCTTATTCTTTCTGCTCTCAACATTTACAACAACATGACCTTTAGTTAAACGCAGAAACTCTTTATCATTGTTAATTAGTTCGTAAGTGGAGTCTTCAATAAGCTTTACTACCACGCCTTCAGGAAGCTTGACAATTTCTTTGTATTTTTTTGTCTGATTTCGAGTAGTTTCTGGATTATCCTGCTTCTTTGATGAAAATTGCCAAGGACCTGTATTTAAGTTCATTAGGACAAAACTTAAAGCTAAAACCGCAGCAAGTCCGGATACAAAATAAATGACGCTATTCTTTTTCTTCTTATCTTTATAAATTGTTTGCAAAACATTTTCAGCCAGATGAGGCATATCAGCATCTGATTCTTTAACTGTTTCTAGTACTTCATCTGATACATCAAGTTCATCAAAAGAAAGGGAAAGTAAATTATCTATTTTACTTTCTTCCATGAATTCAGATGTTGATTCATTTATGAGCTCTTCAGACAGTTTCTCTTTTCTTATAGAATCATCTTCATTTATGAAATCTTTTAATTTATCATCCATGAGCCACTTTCCCTTTGATGCACTTCTTCAATGATTCTCTAATACGAAGTATTTGCATCTTTACAGCTGAGGGGCTTTTCTCAATTTGAGAAGAAAGTTCTTCGATACTAAGTTTTCCCCAGTACCTCAGTTTCATTAACTCTCTTTGAGTAGATTCCAGACTGGAAAGGCAAATTTTAAGAGCATCTAACTCTTCTTCTGAGTTTTGATCTGAACTTAAATTGGATAGCAAAGTTTCTTTCGCTTCTTCGCTCAAAGTTTTTCGACTTCGAATGTCATCTCTGAGCAAATTAATAGCGATAGTTTTTAACCAAGGGAAAAAAGGAGAGCCTTCCTTAAATTTATTGAGCTTTTTGAAAGCTTTGACAAAGGCTTCATGAAGGTAGTATTCAACTTCCTGCTTGTTCAGGCAATGACTACTTAAGGCACTTTGAAGCCTGCCTTGGTGCTTTTTTATCAGCAATCCATAGTCATCAATTGTGCCTTTAAGTATGCGATTTATTAATTCCTGGTCTTCCAAAATAAAAACTTTTTTATTTTATTGTACGCAGAAAAAAACAGGTGGTCACATCTTTTTAAATATTTTTTTTAAGGAACTAATGGGAGCTAGGAAATAATGCTCCCATTATCTTTAATAATTTACTTACGAACCTTCAAAGAATGGTCGTCATAAATTTTTCCGTTTAGAAGAATTGTTCTAATTCTCAGAGCTGACTCACTGAAATCTAAAACCATAACGTGGTGTTCACTTCCGGTAACACCGCCTTTTAAGTACCAATGATCTGTTTTAGGCTTTCTTTGTCCAACTCCAAGACCTCCCTCACCTACGTATACCGTTCCTGTAGGATCTGCCTTATTGGCTTTGATAGGAACTGTTCTTTTAATGCAATGACCATCTGCTTCTAAAGCTAAATCGACTTTATATTCATCAAATACTGGACAGAAAATCTTAGTGTGAGCTGGTGGACCTTTTACTGCCGGATAAAGAGGTCTATGATACTGAGTTAATAACCAAGTGGATTTCGGGCGTAACCTCTTAAGCTCAGACTCCAACCAGTCTTTTTGCTTACCAGCTCCTGAAACATTTGTATCGAGAGTAACGATTGCGACATCTGTACCAACAGATGTTGTGTGCCAATCGGGGTTTTTAGGGTCTACATTAAAAATCTCTTTGTAAAGAGGCCCACCATCGTGATTCCCTCTTGTTGGAATGATAGGTAAAACGCGACCATCTTTACCATTGGTTAACTCATGGTGACTTAACCAAAGGCGCCATTGCTGCCATTTTCTACCAGAAACGATGTAGTCTCCGCCATGTGCGAAAGCAATTATTTTAGGATTCTTGTCAATAAGGTCAGCCATCATAACATTGACCTTGCAGCGTGCAGTATGACCACTTCTTGAATCACCACCATGAATGATGGAAAATCCGGTACCTTTTTCAGGTGCAGTTATGAAGTAAAATGGCTTAGACTTAGTGCCATCACTTTCCATAACGAAGTGATATTTAGTTGAAGGCTTTAATCCTTTAATGACAGCATGATGGTAAAAGGCCTGCTCTAACTTACCTTTCTCTTTTTTATCTTGAGTGTATTCACCATTTCTTTGACATTCCTGAACTTTACCAAGTTTTGCAGTTTCACCAAAGTAAACTTTATGTGATTTACCAGCTACTGCAGTACTCCAGGAAATCGTAGCTTCTCTTGCAGCATCACCAGTCCAAATAACTCTCCACTGAGCCGGAGTTGATCCTTTTAAAGGAGTTAGCTTTGAAGTTAATTTAATTATTTCTTGTTTATCTTTGGATTCTTTCTTTTTCTTAGATTGAGCTCCGACTGATAAGACAGCTAAAAGCATTAAGGTGAGAAACATTCTCAAACTCTTATTCATAAATCATCTCCATTTTTTGATTGTTTAATTCAGGTTCCACAACAGCCTGTTTTTGAGTTTTAAAAATTAAGAAAAGTCCTAAAGGAATTGCACAGTTTGCTATACGCATAGCCAATTCCGGCCAGGCATCGAAGCCCATAGTCAATGGTCTACTGAATGCAGTGATGATTCCCCAAAAAGCCATCCATAAGAAAATTTTCGGTTTGTGAAAAAAGAAGATCACAGCTGCAAGAACTAGATCCATACATCCAACAGCTCTGAGAATACCAAAGTTAACTGACTCTGGTAAGTTGATTCCAATTAATGAAGTAAACCTATAGATAAGGTCCTGAAAAGGAGGATTAAGGTTGAAAGCTTCCCAGCCATGAACGGCAAATGTTAGACTACTGCAGATTATAGCAGTGGTATACACAACTTTATTCTCGAGTATATTGTGGCCCTTCTTTTTCATGTAGAAGACCAACCACAAAACCAAAGGTAAGCCCCATCTGGTAGCGTGAGCCAAGATTGCTAGCTCTGAATATCTTTTACCACCATTTAGCATAGACCCTATTGAAAGGCACAAAAGCCATAAAGATATAGGAATTAAAATATGGTAGAGGTGATACTTCTCTAGAATTTTTGGAACAAAAAGAAGGAGGGATAAAATAAATAAGGTTACTGCAATAAAAGAGTCGTACTGAAAAATAATGTTTATTGCTTCTGTTCTTTCAGCTTCTGAGTAAACAGGTCCATCAACTTCTAAAGTCTCAGAACCATCGCCAAACAAAGCAGATTCCATATACTCTTCGACATTTTTTTCCTGAACCATCTCGAGCTGCTTTTGTTTAGCAAAGTATTTTGCTAAGGAACTTCCTCCATTGAACAATACCGGTTTAAGAGCACCCAAAAGGCCGATAAAAACAAAACAGGAAAGTAAGACGATCAAAGTCTTATCTTGTATTTTTAGATTCATTTTCTTTCCTCACATAAACGTCATTTTTAAGTGAGTCGTGCGAAAAAAGAAAAGATGTCAAAGAAATTTAACTTTTTGCAAAAATAGTTTTATTGCTGGGCTGGATCCCAATGCTCAGAGTTACCGGTAATTGAGGGTCTACTTTTACTTTCCGTATGCCCATCTGCAAAAAGAATGTTGATTTTTGAGCTATGGATAAAATCATTTATCTGGGGAAAATCCCAATGATCGCGGTGACTTATTGTCCAATGATAATAATTAGTGTCGCCTGGAGAAGAGTTGCGACCATCTCCGAAAAGAATCATCTTTGCAGGATCTTTTACTTCTGTCTGCTTTTTACCTGTAAGATCCCGGTTCATACCAATGGTTCTGTGAAAAACTCCACCTCCTTCTGGAAAGTCCCCTGGATAAATACTGTCAGTTACAGGACATTCTAATACTTTCATTTCTTCATATGAATAGGCATAAGGAGATGTTTGATAAGTAAACATGGTGAACCATGCATTTAAATGGCCTTGATCATATGAGTAAACATAAGTCCCGTCATTATCCAATGAGTAAACTTCACTCATGATATTAAGTTGCTTTAAGTTGCTCTTACAAACAGCACCTTTGGCTTTTAACCTAGCCTTACTCAAGGAAGGTAATAATATTGAAGCCAGAATACCAATAATGGCAACAACGACTAATAACTCGATTAAAGTAAACTTCTTCATTTCAACCCACACATTTATCTTCACAATACTTAATGTAGAGAAAAAAGAAGATTGGGACAAGTTTTTCAAAAAAATTTTACAGAAGCTCAATCACTTCGTATTGGGCTTTCATTTTGGCTAGAGTTCGCCCCTCATAAACACCTTTTTTTACGATGATTTTTTCCAGTGTTTCGTGATTCAAAATATTATTTGTCGTTATCCTCATTGGAGAATGCTCTGAAATATCAAGCACGGTAATGTTTGCTCTCTGTAAACCGGTCAAATTACAAAAGTTACCTTTTAAAACTAACTTATCTAAATCAAGACAGGAAGTGAGAAAGAGTCGCGGTGGTGGAATCTCCTGGTCCGAACTAACTCCATTTAATACTAAGGTCTTACTTTCTTTATCAAGTTCAAAACTAAAACTGTCTAAAGCCTTAGAACCTGACATAAAATATGATTTCACAACTGGAACATAATCCCCTACTTTCAAATTTCTCGTACGTATTTCATAATCATATAAAATGACTCGCTGAGCCAATATGTGACCGTGTGTGTTATACAACAATGACTCTATGAAAGAAATTAATTCTGTCTTCGTCGGTCGCTTGGTATCGGAGAAATGAGTTTCATTACATTGTTCGAAAACCTTTAAAAGCTCTAGAGCTTCAGGTGTGTAATGTTTCAAAATTTCTTTGGTTCTAGCGGTATTCATCTGTATAAAATGAACTTCAGCTATCTGATGCCATGCCCAATGTGAATTATTATCTAAGGTAAGGCTAAGTTTTGAAAGGCTTTCCATCGCGTTTACCGCTTCAATTGTTTTGAGGTACATCGTCCTTGCCTTTATAGTGGCAACGATATCATTGAGCTCATCTGCTTTCGCTTTTCTTGTGCTCTCACTCTCGCCTTTCATCTTAAATATTTCGTCGGTAATCCTCTTAATTTCCACAGCTGCTAAGTCCACTTTCTCTTCTGCTTTTTCTGCCCTCTTCTGCTGTAGCTCTCGCTGCTGAACTTCCAACTGGATCTTTTGACTAAACCACCATAGTCCTAAACCCAAAATCAAAATAGCCAGAAAGCCTAAATTACATAGAAGGTTTTGACGCTTGTAAAAAAGAAATAAACACCAAAGCTTATCGTCTTTTTGTAGGCTGGTTGGCAGATCCTGTTGATAAGCTCGAATGTCTTCAATTAGCTGTTTAACACCTTGGTATCTATTTTCAGGTTTTAGCTGTAAACACTTTAATATTATTCCATCAAGAGTCTTGGGAACATTTAAGCCTTGAAATCTTTCTTTTAAGCTACGGACTGAACCTTTTAATGTATTCTGAATTAATTCTTTG
>Ga0075480_10003144_pt1 | contig 10610 bp, 7 predicted proteins | sample DEB08_DNA_7_FD_81590 | JGI IMG/M metagenome (GOLD analysis project Ga0075480, IMG submission 81590) | Aqueous microbial communities from the Delaware River and Bay under freshwater to marine salinity gradient to study organic matter... | ecosystem: Environmental > Aquatic > Marine > Coastal ...
CTTTTGTACATATTCTGCAAACCTAATGAATGTTTTGAGCTGTTTTCGGTGTAGATAATATACCATGAAAGAAGCGCAATTCATTACGTACAAGAAAGATATGAATCAATCAGTGAGCCCTATTTAAAGGCTTCTAACTTAACAAAAGGACTACTTGTGAACTTTGGAGCTAAAAGCCTTACAATATAAAAATTAGTTTTAAACTATTAAAAATAATCCTTCAAATCTGCGTAATCTGCGGATGTAAAAAATTCTCTACTCTTTACCAAAAGCTTCACTATCAGTCATTGAGATCATTTCTTTGAACAGGTCTTTGCGAGTACATGGTGAACTTTCATGTAATTTTTAAGACTGTTTCTCTGCATCCAAGATCGTCAACGCAAAATAAGCAGGCACCAATTGGCACCTGCCCTGTTATGCTTTGTGATGAGAATTAGTTTTTCTTAAGAAATTCAGCAATGTCGCGGATATCCTGATTCGATAAACCCAGGCCCTGGCCTGAGATCATAACAGATTGCTTCATTTCTTTTCTTGACGCGATGTCTTCAGCATTTATGTCGACAGTAGCTCCGCCCATGACGCGAACGCTGATGATGTCACCATCAGCAACGATGAAACCCTGGATAGTTTTGCCGTCTTTAGTTTTGATCTCAACTGCTGTGTATCCGTGAGCTACATCAGCATTTGGCTCAACAATGGCTTTAACAATAATTTCCATTGGTTGTGCTTTACCCCATCCATTAAGAGCTGGACCAAAATCAACTCCCGATCCATTAACCTGATGACACATCTGGCAGGCGGCAACTTTAACCTTACCGTTCTTTGAATCTCCTGTGAGTTTCAGAACATCAGCAACTTTTACTTCTTTACTTTTGATAACAGGAACAACATTATCTGTGTAAGTGAACTTTTGTTTTCCTGCGTAGTCTTTCCAGATTCCTTTTGAGTTATGAACCTCCCAGTAAACAGCTCTTTTCTTTAAGTTTCCTTCAAATTTTGAAGCCAGTTCTTTCGAAGCTTTATAAGCAACGATAGATCTGTTAAAACCTATTCCGTCGATAGCGCGGTAGCGTTCAAGGATATTTTTAGATTCGTCTAGAGCAACTTTCTTTAAATCCTTGACTGCAATTGTCGGGTGAAGTCTCCAGGCGATCATAGTCATTTTTTCATTCCAACCAGTAGAGTTTTTAACTGCTTGGTAAATTTCACTTGTTTTATTATCTGAGCCATAACCAAATGCTTCCAAATAATGACGGTCTTTGCCATCCCAGCGTTTGATCATTTCAACAAGAATATCTTTAGCCTGAGCTGCAGGAGTATAGCGAAGAGCAAGAGCGACCTCTCTCCTAACTTGTGCGGAAGAGTCTTTAACCATTTTGGCAGAAATGTTGAGGAGATCATGATTAACATGTCTTAGAGCTCTGAAGGCAGTTACTCGAGTGAGTTCTTCTTTAGCATCGAGAAGCTTTTCAACTTTTGAGATTCCTGAAGGTCCAAGTTGAGCCAGTAGCCAAATAGCACGGGCCTTGATATATTCGTTTTTATCATCCAAAAGTTTTGCAACTGCAGGAACGGCCTTTTCGCCTTTTTCTTTTAGTCCATAAAAACCAATAGCGCGAACATTTACAGCCGGGCTTTTTAGAACTTCAACTAAGCCTTCAATTGAATTTAAATCGTACTTTGGAATTTGAGGTTTGAATCCTTTTGGTGCTATGCGGTAGATTGTTCCGTACATTTTTTTATCAAATGTTTGGTGACCGCCAACACGTGTATCAAACCAATCGGCAACGTAGATAGCACCATCGGCTCCGACACAAATATCTGATGGACGGAAAAGGTTTCTTGTACCGACATTTTTATTTCTGTTGCCGCCGTTAAAGTCACCGCCTTTAAACTCTTTTGGTTCAGTCGTTGCGAAGTCAAAACGGTCCATAGAGAAACCTGCACCCTGAGGTTGTGGCTTATAGCCAAAGACTACATTTCGAGCTGGCTCACAGGAAATTAGTAAGCCTTTCCATTTATCTTCCATGACTCCGTTTTCGTAGAAGGCAATTCCAGTTGGAGAACCCCCACCGTAAACATCACCTGCTGGTGCTACTCCAGGATCATCCTGTCCCCATTCTGCTACGGCAGTTGTTTGTTTGCCGGTCATGTCGAAGTTAAATCTTCTGGTCTTTCCCCAGGTCCAGCGACCATCATATTTGGTGTATCCCATGTTAGAGTATTCCATAAGATAGCTGGTTCTTGCTGCTGGTGGATCATCGTTGTCATTTTGGAAGACATCGCCAAATGAAGTAACTGTCTGTTCGTATGAGTTTCTGAAGTTATGGCCAATGACTCTCATGCCTGTACCATCAGGGTTAATTCTAACAGCCAAACCACCGATGTAGGTGAATCCGTCGGATGACTTTTGACCGCACTTTTTAGTGCCGCCAGCATAGAAACTCCCAGCAACTAAGTGGAATCCATCTTTTCCTTTGACGTCAGGGTTACCTGCATTTCCGGTATTGAAATAGTATTGGCCGTTAGGCCCAACTGTAACAGAGTGAAGACTATGGTCGTGGTCTTTACCACCCCAACCAGTTAGGAACACTTCTTTTTTGTCAGTTCCTTTATCGAATACAGCATTATCATTTACATCTGTATAAACATACAAGTTTGGCGGTTGAGCAACAAGAACTTTGTTGCCTATCACAGCCACACCTAAAGGAGCGATTAATTCTTTGTCTTCTACGAAAACCCAATGTTTATCAGCCTTGCCATCTTTGTCAGTGTCTTCAATTACGACAATGCGGTCAGTTTTTGGAACCCATTTATTTTTTCTAAAAAGTCTGTAACGACGGCCTTCTGCTACCCAAACTCTACCTTTATGGTCGATATCCATATTCGTCGGGTTATACAGCATAGGAGAAGTTGCCCAGGTAGTAACCTCAAGGCCTTCTGGAACTTTAATTGTATCTGGTGGAACTAGTTTACTATCGTGTAAATCTGCTGCACTTACTGAGCTTAGAAGCAGTGTGCAGGTGCAAAATATTTTACTTAAAATTTTCATAATATTTTCCGTTATTTTTTCTTAGCTTTCATTTCTTCTTCGCTCGGGGTCGCAGAAGGGGCGCCACTTTTTGGAATATCTTTTCCTTAGGCCAATTTCTTTCTTCTACAACTGTAGCTTTTATGCCTAAGCCACTTTCATTGAGCTTCTTGGCAAGTAGATGGCAACCAGCTCTGAATTCATGAGCTCCGTGCCCATGACTATCTTTTCCAGCGGCACTTACTGCCATGCATAGTAGAGCTAAAATTAACAATAATCTCTTTATTAGAAGCTCAGGCAATCGCTAACTTCTTAGCCATTAAGTCACGGCAAAAGTTGATTGAATCTCTGCAAAGCTGGATCCTGCTTTCGAACATCGGTCTCCAGACATGAGCGACTTCTGAAAATCCAGGAATGTCATGAGCAAAAGCTTCGATTGCTATCCAGCCATCATAGTTGATACTTTCAACCGCTTCCTTGGATTCCTGCCAATTGACACTGCCGTCACCACAGACTCCTCTGTGGCTTTCACTGAAATGAATATGATTGATTTTTGAGCCATGATTTTTAAAAGCTCCAGAGATGGATTTTTCTTCTATATTGGCGTGATGCGTGTCGTATAGAATTCCAACATTTTCTTCCCCAACAAGGTCAATATATTCTGCAGTATCTTCAGTGCAGTTTAAGAGGAAAATCTCAAAGCGATTTAAGAACTCCATACTGAGATGAATATCATATCGTTGAGCGTGTTGAGCAACTTTCTTGAGTATTTTTGCAGACCTTTGACGGCCTTCTTCTATGGATCCTTCAATTTCAAAGTATCCATGAGCCGCGAAGTAAGGACCAACGATAATTTTTGCACCAAGGATGTGAGCCATATCGACAACCCATTTTAGTTGAGTTAAACCAGCTTCCTGGATTGCTGGGTCTGAACTTGCCGGGTTAGCGTCTGCTCCAACACATGTCACTACAGAGCATTCAAGATCAGCTTCTTTAATGGCCAGACCCATCTTTGCATAGTGATCGGCATCGCCTTCAAAAATGGGCACTTCAACACCATCGTAGCCAAGATATTTTAATTCCTGAAATAGATGGAATTGTTCTTCACTTATGTGCACACCCCACAGCAACATGTTCATTGAAAATTTCATAACGTTCTCCAACTCTTAATTAATACTTTGCAATATTTTTGGTTTCCTGACTCAACTTCTGAAACATTTTTACAGATTCGGCAGGAGAGATTTTATCTAGATTGATCAATTCCATATCTTTAAACTGGATGATCATATGGGGCCCTTTGTGAACTTGAAGAGCTAAAGTGCGGCCATGAGATTTAGGGTGAAAACTTTCAAGTTTTACATCGATAGTTGCATAGCCATTTATGATGTGAATGGCGCGGTTCTTATAGAAAACGAGCTTGTAGTCCTGCCATCCATTATTGGCTTTGCTCTTATCAACATCTTCTGGAACATTAATCTTTCCAGTTACATTTTTTTTGCCATTTTTATCAACAGTTACTGCTGTACCTCTTTGAGCCATAATTCCCCGGCCTCTTTCTTCATAGAGAATGCCGGAATATTTATTTCCCGTTTCGAAATCAGCTTGAGGCCCACCGACGATAAATTTGTCTTTGTTGAGCACCGCTGAGTGATACTGCAACCCAGAGTTTCCATTGGGGGTTTTGAAGCGGTATTTGAAGTTGATGACGTAATTCTCTGGAAGTTGTTTATTCCAAATTAGAAAGGTATTCTGTTTTATTGGAGCATCTTTAGGGTTCTCTCCAGTAATAGCTCCATCTTTAATTGACCATATTCCTTCTTGTCCTTTCCAGCCATCTAAAGATGTTCCATTAAAGAGTATTTCCTTTTTTGTATTTAGTGAATCTTTATTTTGGCTGTTTACGACAATTCCGAAGGTTGATGTTACAAATAGATATAACATAAATTTTAACATACCATTTGCACGCATAATCTTTATCATCCTAATTTATAAGTATTAAAGTGATTAACTATATATGTTAAGGTACTTATATTTATTGTCTCTCAGAAATTATTTTTTGTATTTTTACGACATTGTTGTGGCGTATTGAAAACACAAAACTGTTATAGTTCTATTTTTATGAAAATATATATAAGTTCCTTATGTTAAGGTAGTTGTGATATTTTTGTATTTGGCGAATTTGTATTGGAGTGACATCTTTTTGTATTTTTACGACACAAAACTAATGGTGTAACTCTTAAATTAACATGTTTTGTAACATTTTTTAACGGAAAATACTTTTGTAAAGTGTTTATATTTAAGATAAAGTAAAAATGTTTGCTGTGTATTTATAAATTATGAATAAAGAGTTCTGTTGGTTAAAATAGTATGTATACGACAAGAAGTTTAGTGAACCCTGTAGAGTTCAAAAGGTCTTTCTGGAAGAAGGCTTTAGACATACCTATGTGTCATATTTCTGATCAGGTTCCAGGTTTATACCTCTTTGCCAAAGATAGTGATGGTCGTCATGTATTAGGTAATATGCGAACATTACAACGATGTGGATGTAAAGATGAATCAGAGTTGCTTGGAAAAACAGATTATGACTTTTACCCGCAAGAGTTATGTGCCAAATATGCAGAGGATGACAGGAAGGTTTTGGAAACAGGAGAGCCTATTTTAGAGCTTTCTGAATTGGCTTTAAACGAGAGTGGGGTAGTTGATTGGTTTATAACAAATAAATTTCCAATCAAAGATAAAAATGATAAGGTTATTGGAATGATAGGAACGACTATTGAGTATAGTAAAAGCCATGCTTCTTATACCAACTATTCAGAAATTTATCCGGCTGTAAAGCATCTAAGAGAAAACTTCACGGGGAATCTGACTATTTCGGAACTAGCGGACAAAGTAAATTTATCCGTTCGTCAGTTTCAAAGAAAGTTTAAGGCTCGATTTCACATGAGTATTCGCGAATACATTATACGTTTGAGAATCCATAAAGCTTGTGAACTATTGAGAAATACAGATATGTCTTTGGCTGATATTTCTTATGAAACCGGCTTTTATGACCAAAGTGCATTTACTCGACAATTCAAAGTTCATGTCGATGAATCACCACTTAGGTATAGGAAGAACCTTCAAAAATAACAGCACTGAATATTGAGCAACATAAAATGCTGACTTTGTTACAAAAGTAGTTTACCTTGTAAGTTAAGTTGTTAAAAAAGTGAGTTGTTTATGAAAGTGTTACTGTGTTTAATTGTACTTATTTCCTGTGTTTCTCAAAAGCCTCAAAAGACCGTAGTTTTAACATTTGATGATTCTGTTAAGAGTCAGGTTGAGTTTGCTGCTCCCTTACTAAAAAAGTATGGCTTTAATGCAACTTTTTTCATAACAGAGGGTTTTTCTTTTAAGACTAGAAAAGATCTTTACATGACTTGGGAAGAGATTAAAGGACTGCATGACGATGGATTTGAGATTGGAAATCATACTCAGCATCACAGAAATGTTCGAAAACTGACTGAAAAGCAACTTCATGCTTCTCTAGACCATATTGAAAAGCAGTGTAAGAAATATGGAATACCTAAGCCGGTTTCATTTTGTTACCCTGGATATGCCACTAGTGAAATGGCGATCAAGGTTCTTAAAGAAAGAGGATACAAATACGCTCGCTGCGGTGGAGAGAGAGCCTGTGTTTTAGGTAAAGAAAACCCATTTCTATTACCTCAGGCTTTCGATGGAAAGCCAAAAAGCACCTTCGAGCAATTTGTGAAAGCTGTAGATAAAGCTGATGAAAACCATGTGCCAATTCTCACTTTTCATGGAGTTCCAGATATAGAGCACCCATGGGTAAATACAGATCAGGATAAATTTTTAAGGTTCATGAATTACCTAAAAGAAAAGCAGTTTAAAGTAATTGCTTTAAAAGATATGCCTGAAAAAAAATAACTTTCTAATTCGCTTAAATGTTCCTCAGTTTGACTTTAAAAGCTAAGTAAATATTAGAAATCTTGTAAAACGAGAGAGTCCGCGGTACTCTAATTTCACTGATTGAATTTATGCTGTTTTCTTGCTTACAAGATTCAGATGTTTAAAATTAAAGTGTTGTCTTTGTTATGTTTGGTAAGTTCTGCCTGTGCCTGCGTGGCTTTTGAAAGAGTTTTCCAATTTTAACAGTTGTCTTGGAAAAGTCTTTAACTGCGAATGATTAAATGAAAATTAAGTACTTTTTAGGAGTAGCCCTCCTGTCTTCAGCTTTTCAGGCTAATCTTCTCTCCGAAGAGATTAGTTTTAACCGTGATATAAAACCTATTTTATCTGACCGTTGTTTTCATTGCCATGGGCCGGATACAGAAAGTCGTGAAGCCAAATTAAGGCTTGATGTTACAGAAGGGAAAGATGGCGCTTATCGAGTTCGCAAAGGAAAAGCCGCCATTGTTCCAGGTAAACCAGAAGAAAGTGAAGTTTACAAACGGATCATAACAAAAGACGAAGACGATGTTATGCCGCCGCCAGATTCTCACAAGCTGGCTCTTTCTGAAAAAGAAATTGGCTTGATAAAGCAGTGGATTAAAGAAGGAGCAAAGTATGCAGGGCACTGGGCTTTTGAAAAACCAGTGAAGCCAGATGTTCCTAAAGTTGCTAATTCATCATGGGTTAAGAACCCCATAGATGCCTTTACTCTTAAAGACATGGAAAAGAAAGGTTTTAAGCCGAGTCCAGAAGCACCGAGATACAAACTGATTCGCCGTTTGAGTTACGACCTAAATGGACTTCCTCCAACACCGGCAGAAGTTGACGCATTTATCAACGACAAGTCTCCGAATGCCTATGAGAAGTTGGTTGATAAACTCTTAGCGAAAAAAGATTACGGTGAGAGAATGGCATTGCCATGGCTGGATATGGCCAGATATGGTGACTCTTCAGTTTATCATGCTGATGGCCCAAGAACCATGTGGCCTTGGAGAGACTGGGTTATCAATGCCTATAACGAAAACAAGCCTTTTGATGAATTTACAATTGAGCAGTTAGCGGGAGATCATATTAAAGATCGAACTCCTCAGCAACTTATTGCCACAGCCTTTTTAAGAAACAATGGTACAACTGACGAAGGTGGAGCATTCTTCGAAGAGTACAGAGTTGAGTATACTGTTGACCGCTTGGTAACAACTTCGAAAATTTGGCTTGGTTTAACCACTGAGTGCGGTCAGTGTCACGATCATAAATACGATCCATTTTCACAAAAAGAATTCTTTGAATTGTATGCCTTTTTTAATGTGGCAGCCGACCCTGGGCGTCAAACGAGAAAGGGAAATCAAGCTCCAGTAGCTAATGTACCTCTACCGAAATCTCGACTTATGTTGATCGATGTAGTTAAGGGTGAAATCGAAGAATTAAAGAAAAAGAAAGCCGCTCATTTAGTTAAGCTAAAACCTAAGCAGGAAAAGTGGCTTGCAGATAACCTTGCTAAGTTTAAAGACAAGTTCGATTACACAGATCTAGCTCATTACATTCCTTATCAGTCTTCCTATCTTATAAATGACGTAATCGATCTTTCTGACCCAGCAACACGTAAGGGAAAAGAAGATGATGTCAGAACAGCAAATGGTCGTCAGATAAAGAAGAATCCAAAAGATAAAAAAGAGAAGGGAATCCAAACCAAGGCTCTAAGTTTTAATAGAGGAAATGCTCAACTAACTTACGGCCAAAAAACTAATTGGATCAACCCAAAGCAGCCATTCACTATTTCATTCTGGATTAACAGTTCTGGTGCAGACCAGTATATAGTTTCAAAAATGGACCAAAAGACAGGTAAAGGTTACGGCGTTTTCATGAACAAAAAGCAGCTCAGTTTTACAATGGCTGCAAACAAGAAAGATAAAATCACCGTAGATGCACCAGATAGTTTACAGAACAAAAAATGGCAGTACATCACACTTACTTATGATGGCAGTGGTAAAGCGGCAGGAGTCAAATTCTTTGTAGATGCGAAAGAAGCTAAACTGAAAGTTGTAAGTGATACACTCAAAGGCGGCAGCATTGAAAACAAAGCTGTATTCATGCTTGGATCTCCAAAGAAAAAGCTTACGAGCCCGATTGCTCAGCTTAAAATCTACAAACGCAATATTGAAGTAGAAAGAATTGCCAAAGCAAAAGAGGCACTTCCTAATGCAGTTCTAATAAATGAAAAATTTACTTCAAACAAAAAAGTAGCAGAGCAAATAGCCAATCATTATTACTTTGATCTCGATAGAGATTTCCAGGTGATGAAAAAGCAGATTGCAGGCAAGTATAAGCAAATTGAAGATTATAAAAAGCTGAATGTTATGGTCATGGAGGACATGAAGAATAATCCTCGTAAGACTTACATTTTAAGCCGTGGAGCTTACGATCAGCCGATCAAGGACGAAGAGATTTTCCCTGATACACCAAATGTTCTGCCTCCAATGAAAAAGGAATTTCCAAAGAACAGACTTGGATTAGCGAAGTGGATCATGGATAAAGATAATCCATTAACTGCTAGAGTAACTGTAAACCGTTACTGGATGATGTTGTTTGGCCACGGCCTTGTTAACACTCCAGCGGACTTTGGTAACCAGGGTTCATGGCCAACACATCCAGAATTGCTTGATTGGTTAGCCGTCGATTTCAGAGATAATGGCTGGAATGTAAAAAGAGCAATTAAACAAATAGTCATGTCGAACACTTACAGACAGGACTCTGTTCTATCCAAGGATTTATTAGCGAAAGACAAAGAAAACCTTTTCTATGCTCGTGGTCCTAGATTTCGATTAACAGGTGAGCATATTCGAGACACGGCTTTGTATGTGAGTGGTCTTCTGAACAAAGAAATTGGTGGAGAGTCGGTCAAACCATATCAGCCGCCGGGACTTTGGAATGAAGTAGCTCTAACGAATGCCCGTTTTGTACAGGATAAAGGTGATAAGAATTTCCGTAAGAGTATGTACACATACTACAAACGTTCTGCTCCGGTACCAAATATGACGACATTTGATGCACCAACTAGAGAAAAGTGTGTTATTCAAAGGTCGAGAACGAATACTCCACTTCAGGCATTGATTACACTGAATGATCCGATCTTTGTTGAAGCCGCTAGATTCTTTGCCGAAAGGATTATTCGTGAGGGCGGTAAAAGTATCGATGAAAGAATAGAGTTTGCCTTCAAAAACGTCATCAGCAGAAAACCTGAGACAGATATCCGCGATGCAGTCAAAGAATTATTTAACAGACGTCTGGCGGCCTTCAAAAAGGATCCAGAGGAGTGTAAGAAGTTCCTGGCAATTGGCAGTAAGCAGCGCGATGAGTCTGTTGACTTAGCAGAGCACGCTGCCTGGACGGTCATTGCCCAATTGGTTTTAAACTTGGACGAAACTTTAAATAAAGAGTAATTACGATGATAGAGAAAAATCGCAGAGAAGTACTTAAGACAGGTTTCGGACTTGGAGCAATAGCGCTAGCTGGCCTGAATAATAATTTGTTTGGTAGTACATCAGGATTTCAACACGACTTTAGATTGCCAAAGGCGAGAGCAAAAAGAGTTATTTACCTTTTTATGGCGGGTGGACCATCTCATATA
>Ga0075480_10003149_pt1 | contig 10601 bp, 7 predicted proteins | sample DEB08_DNA_7_FD_81590 | JGI IMG/M metagenome (GOLD analysis project Ga0075480, IMG submission 81590) | Aqueous microbial communities from the Delaware River and Bay under freshwater to marine salinity gradient to study organic matter... | ecosystem: Environmental > Aquatic > Marine > Coastal ...
AGATCATTCTTGTTTGTAACTTTATCAATTTCTGAAACATGCTTACCCTGAACAAAGATAGGTGGATAATAATATTTTTTAAAGAATTGTAAATCAATTAAATGAACATCATAATTTTTTATCCTGTCGGTAATTGTAGTTTGGAATAACTGCATTGCTTCTTCAAAAGTCTTAATAAATAATGCATGAGCCATTAAGACACTAAATTTTCCATATTCTATATCATTTAATCCTTTTTTAGGATGGACATTTATTTTTACCTCACCAGCTTTTGTTATTTGAGGAGGAATAATCCATCCACCTAGATAACAAGATACTGGTGGAGGTGTAGGTAGTTTATCAGATAAAGTAGCATCAGCTTCAAGGATAATGTTGTTATCTGTTTTATTCATGTAAATTGCTAAAAGCGCCTTACGATGAGCGGCGATAGTTCCTAGTTTAGCAAGGATTTTTTTGCCATCCGTATTCCATCTGGTATTAAGATCTTTTAATAATTTCTTATTACATTGAGTCAATTTTAGATATTCTGCTGGAATCCAATGAATATGACAAATTTTAGACTTATAATCTTTAAACAATTCATCAGATTTACTTAAAAAATCTTCTTCGGTTTTACAAATAATATAAATATTGTATTTAGACATAATATATTTATATTCTAGATAATAAATTTAATTTATATGCGATCATTGATGTATTAATTTCTATAGTTAATTATATGAATCATATTTTAATAATAATAGGATTCTTACTTTTATTATATTTTTTAAGCGACGTTAAAGAAAATTTCAGTCAATTATTTCTCCCAAATTTCACAAATACAATCTATACCGGTAAGCATTATCCAAATAATACTGTAGTTGTTAGAGAAAAGCGGGCTAGAAAACCTTCGGCAGTTGAAGACGTAGAACAGCCGCCTCATGCTAGATTTGTGAGTGGATCTGAAAATATTTCAGATTCTCCAGAAGATATTCGTGAAATAAAGAATGATATTGATGAAGTTGATTCAGAGTTAAATATTTTAGCCGAAGTAGATTTAGATTTCGATAATGATCAATTGAATACACGTGCAATATGTGGTGAATCAAATAAAAAATTAAGTCCCGCTAATTTCGCAACTCCATGGAGGAAAGAAAATGAAAATCATAAAACATTAAAATTATTTGAAAGATATATCACACAAAAATTCTCACCGGAAGATGAAAGTTGCTTTTGGGGTGATAATAGTGAAGATGGATGTGGAACACTTGATAATGACTGTATATGTAGATATAAAAGAGTAGATGAAGGTCCAACTGGTCCATCTGTTGGACCGGAACCATGGACCAATAGTTCCGGCGATAGTGGTACAACAGCAACAAGTAATCTGATCCAAGATTGTACTGGTTATAATCCAACCGATCCTATTAATAGTAGCACAGTATCTGAAGCACCTTCTTCTTGTAAAAGATTATGTTGTAATAATTTATTATTTCCGATAAATAATTCAAATGCTGGCGAAAATGATAGAAAAATATATAAAACATATTTGAAATATTTGTATAATACTGCCCAAGAAATACCATATGAAGTTCCATATATAGAAGATTCATTGGGTGGAACTTGTATATCCCCCAGTCCCTCCCCAGTGCCATCACCGGGACCATCACCAGGGACATCACCATCACCAGGGCCTTCTCCGGGACCACCAACTCCACCAGCACCACCGTGTTCAACTGGTCCAGCACCACCACCCGAACAAGATGGTGGAATAGATGTTACCAAGCAATCTGATTCAACAATACAGATAGTTAATTTAACAACGGAACCTTGGTTACATGTGTTTTTGGAATATAGTGATAGTGATGTGATAAATGACCCTCAAGGTAATGCTTGTGGATTAGCTCAGGGGGGGAAACAAGGTGCTGTTAATTTACCGACTCCAAATAATAAATGGGAAGTAAATACTTCATATGGAGATTACGATTTAAGTGATCCAACTGAGCCAAACGATATGGATTTTACTGATTTAGGAGGGGGGACGAGATGGCAGAAATTAAGTTTAAAAAATAAGTCGTATGTCATATTAAATATTCCAAATTTTACAAAAGGGTGTCCATTTAGAATACAACCTCTTAAAAGTTTGGTTGATACGATAAATCCTTCAAATTCGAATAAAGAATGGTGTAACTATATTGCTTTATATGATCCGGTTCCATCTGGTTTTAAACAACAGAGACCTGATTGTGGGATACCTATTAAAATAGAAGCAGGTAAAGAAGCTGGCGCAAACATGAGTGGTGTTGATGGTGTAAATTTTAAATTAAAATGGGAATTTTCAGACAAAAACACAATGGATAATAATGGTCAATATATAACAACTTTTTTTCAAAAAAATCCATGTGACGAAAAAAATTGTATTACAAAAAATGGAATCAAAAAATGTGGTTGTATAAATCCAGCTAAATTAGTAACTATGGATCCAAAATATAATAAACCGGGTGTCCCTGGATATGTCTCCAACTCTCAGAAATGTAGTAATTCAAAGGGATGCCCAATAATGTTTCAATCAGGTAAGGGACCTGGTGATAATTTAAATGATCTTGTTGGACAACCTTGTTATCATGGTAGTTGTAATTTAACAGATAAGTTTAGAGAATGGGCTTGCGATCTTCAGTATGGTCAGTGCGCTAATCCAAATACTACATATCCAAATATGGAAAGAGCTGCCAGTTGCGGTGAAGGTAAAGGATATACAATATATTCATATGATTTCGATGATGCTAATTCTTTAGCATGGTTTTCAAAACCTTACAAAATGAAATTAACTTTTTATGATTTAAATTAATTCTAATTTTATCTTAAGAATTTTAAAATATTTTTCATGTTTCTTTTATCCTTAAACAATTTATGTCTTTTCCCACGAACTCTAACCAATGCGGGATAAGTTTCGATTTTATACTTTTTAACGAGAAGAGGATTTTCTGATTTATTGAAAATCTTAGTCGTTAAATTTTTCTTTTTTAATAATTTTGGCAATAAAGTAGTTTGAAAATCATCGCACCATTTACAACCATCCATTCTGAAATAGTGTAATTCATAATTAATATTTTTTTTCCTATTTGTTCTGTTTGATTTGGTTTTTTTATGGGTCTTACTCTTATTACGGGATACCATATATGATATAATATATATTATTTAAAGAATCTTTCAGTATTAATAGTAAATGCAAAGTATCATTGACGCCGTTGAACAAGAAAAAGAGAGTAGATTTAAAAAGTCATGGGCAAAACTTGATAAAGGATCTAAATTAAATCGTTTAACACTTTTTATTGAAAGTGAAGTGTCAGATAAAGAACTGAGCGAAGATTCACAGAAAAAACTTAAGAAATTATTATTTCATGTATGTGAAAATGGATCATTAAACAAAGTAAACGATGTGGAATACAGCGAAGAAACATATGAAATAATAAGCATCAAAAATTTAATTTATGATGAAAATAAAAAATCATATTCGTTTAATTTGCCTAAAAAGGTATTAAAACCAACCGCTAAATCTAAATCCAAAATAGATCGACATTTTTCACGCAGTAAGGAAAATAAAAAATAAAAAATTAAAATAATATATTTATATTTATATACAAATATGGAAATTAGTTTAGAAAAGTTGTTGATTGGAATTTTAATTGGTATCTTATTATTTTGTGTCGGTAATAAGATGTTTATGGTGGAAGGGGTTACTGGTAATGATATGTGTAAAAAATTAGATCCCGGTTCATGTAATAATCAAGATCCAAATGCTGGTAATTGTGTTAATATTAACATCATAACTTCACCGGGAAGAGGTGAAGCTTATGTATGTGTTAATAAAAATGCTTCAGGCGAACCTTTAACAAATAGGGATTCTTGTGAAAATTTTAGTCCAGATTTTAGTTTTTGTGAAGGACCTACATATGTAGATATTAAGGGTTCTAAAGCTTTTTGTGATAATATAGATCCTCTCACTTGTAGTAACACTGATCCGGAGGGCGGTAATTGCGTTTCGCCCGTTGTCAATGCATATGGTAAAAATAGTTGCTGGTTATCCGACTCTAGTAAAAAGAGTGAGTATAATTGTGATTCGGAAGTAATTAATGCCACGTGGTGTCCAGGCATTCTTAAAAAACCAAAAGATTTATGTAAAAAAATGAATCTTGCCACTTGCAAATCTCTTGATGGTAACTGTGTAGATTATTCTCACGCCAATGCTTCAGGTACTTATGAATGTATTAGGAAAAAATTAGATCCAAAAAACATGATTTACCCGAGTAATATCATAGACATCCCCGAAGATGAATGTAAAAAAACAGCTGGTTGGGAATGGTGTCCAGGTAAACCCTTTATACCAGATGAATATCGGGCAGATGAAGATATATGTAATAATTTAAACTTAAATTTTTGCAATAATGCTGAACCAAAAGGAGGTAATTGCGTAGATACGACTCGCGTTGATGTATATCGTGATGGAAAAAAGTATACTTGCATAGGCGACATGTGTATGTATCCGAGTGACGATGGAAAACATTGGGTAAATATTCCCATTTGTAATAATAAAGATCCTAGTGAGTCGGGCAGTGATTGCATCGATATCGAAAATGTCGATAGAAAGGAATATGTGTGTAGTCTTTCTCCGAACTCGAGTGAAAATATAAATAAATGTATTCAGGCTGATGCCCATATGAAATGGTGTCCAGGATCTGCGTTACCAGAACCCCCAAGTGGCGTTGATTATCCTCCGGCACCTTCAGATGTACCTAGTTGCGCAGGAGATGGAGATGAAGATAAAAAACCTTTTGGAAAATTGCATGCGACAGAGTGGATCGCAAAAAATATTTTTAAAAGAAATGAGCTACCTGGTTGTAGACGCGACCAATGTATTAATGAAGGTCAACCAATATGTAATTATAACACAATATGGACTGATGGTGAAGCATGTTATGATAGTTGCGAAACTGCGTCCACTATTCCACCTGATAAATGGAATAAAATGTGTGCATTAACAGATGAATGTAAACCTCCTGCCCCACCACCATCGCCATCACCGTCACCATCACCATCAATGTAACTGCCCCCAGAATATCTTCATAACTATCGATTACATATACTCTTTCATTTTTTCACGCAGTAAGGAAAATAAAAAATAATATATATATATATGGAAATTAGTTTAGAAAAGTTGTTGATTGGAATTTTAATTGGTATCTTATTATTTTGTGTCGGTAATAAGATGTTTATGGTGGAAGGGGTGACGGATAATGATGATCCAATATGTAATACGCCAAATAATTTAGAACCCGGTTCATGTAATAATCTAGATCCAGAGGCTGGTAATTGTGTAAATATTAATGAGATAAAAGGTCTCGATAGAGGGAAATATGTGTGTGTTAATGCAAATGCTTCAGGTGAACCTTTAACAAATGAGGATTCTTGTAAGGCTTTTAGTCCAGACTTTCAGTTTTGTCCTGGACCCCCAAAAATAGATATTAAAGGGGATAAAAGTTTGTGCGATAATTTAGATCCAATGACTTGTGGTAATACTGATCCAGAAGCTGGTAATTGTTTTGTCGAAAAAAATAAAAACGATTATGGTAAATATAAATGTATCGGAGGAAACATGAGTGAATATGAATGTAGTAAGATAAAGGATGCAAAATGGTGTCCTGGTGTTGTTCAACCACCATCGTGTAAAAAAATGAATTTACAATCGTGTAAAAATCTTGATGGTAATTGTATGGATACTTCACATACCACTGATGGCGATACTTATAATTGTAATAATAGTACAAAGGGGAGGTGTGATAATAAAAGTGGTTGGAAATGGTGTCCGGGTAAGCCTGATATACCAGATGAATATTTTGGGGATGAAGATGTATGTAATAATTTAAGTTTAAATTATTGTAATAATTCTGACCCACATAAAGGTAATTGTGTCGATGTTACAAAAATGAATGATGGGAAATATATGTGTGATATTTCTTCAGGTTCGAGTGAAAACATAGAAGAATGTATTCTTAGAGATTCTAAATCATTTAAATGGTGTCCAGGATCTGCGTTACCAGAACCTCCTAGTGACGTTGATTATCCTCCAGCACCTTCAGATGTACCTAATTGCCCCAATCGATATAACTACAGTAAACCTTTTGAAAAATTACATCCGATAAATTGGATCGCAAAAAATATTTTTAAAAAAGATGAGATTCCGGGTTGTAGAATTGAGCAATGTACGAATGAATCTGGTGATAAAATATGTAATTATAAATCAATCTGGACTGATGGTGAAAATTGTTATGATAGTTGCTCTAACGCTCAAACTATTCCACCTGAAAATTGGGTTAACATGTGTGCATTAACAGCAGATTGTAAACCCGACCCACCACCACCACCACCAACACCATCAGCATCACCAGCACCACCAGCACCACCAGCACCACCAGCACCACCAGCACCACCAGCACCTTGTCAAACAATATACCGTATTAAGTCTGATGATATATGCCAAGAAAGGAAAATAAACAAAAATATAGATATGTTACAAGATCAAGGATATTCCACAGGGGGCTGTGAAGAAGAGGGATATACATACATAATTCCTTCCGGTTATCAAGAGGTATGGCCGGGTTTCTGCCAAGATGACAATGATGACAATGATGACAATGGTGAAGAAAAATGTTGTCTGTGGGCAGAGTTTAAAAAAGAACCATGGCCATCACCATCGTCATAACTTGTATGGATATGATATTTTAACCCTCTATAGATTATAATGACCAAATTTGTTGATAGATTCACATTCCATCCATCATGATCAAAAATAGTGATTATATGAGTATTCATTTCATGAAGAGATAATTGTAAAGATAATGGGTAAGTTAACTAGTAAATAATACATGATTATACAATTGAATGAGAAAATTTCGATGATGTTTCACTTATATATTATATATTATTTATTATTTATTATTTATTATTTATTATTTATTATTTATTATTTATTATTTATATATATATATATATGGAAATTAGTTTAGAAAAGATATTGATTGGAATTTTAATTGGTATCTTATTATTTTGTATCGGTAAAAAGATGTTTATGGTGGAAGGGGTGACTGGTAATTCTTGTATGTCTGAACCACCGTGTACAACAGAAGCGTGTGTATACGACTTAAAGGGTTGTTCTTACACCCCCAGCGACCCTTATGGGGGGGTTGGTTGTATTGGAAGTACCGGTTGTAGATTCTGTGGCAAACCTGGTCATAAACCGTGTGGAGGACACTCTCCTCCAGCACCTCCTTCGCCTCCGACACCACCATCACCATATCATCCACCATCACCCCCATCCCCTCCTTCGCCTCCGACACCACCATCATCTCCAACAAATAATATATGTAGTAAATTAGACCCTGCTACATGTTTAAACTACGACGATTACGGTGGTAATTGTGTACATCAGGATGATCCAAACAATTTTGGAAATTACATATGTAATAATGGGATCATAGAAGAATCTAAATGTGGTACAGAAGGGGAGGGTAGTACTGGACGGGGTTTTAAATGGTGTAAGAATGGTCCATATAGAAATCCTGTAGAAAACCCTCAAGGTTATAATGTAGATGTATGGAATAACACGGGGAGAAAGGTATATGTTCAAATTAATATTCAAGAAAATTATGGAACTGCTTTTGATAATTACTGGCAGGCATATTTAATTCAAGGGATAAATGGATACTGGAAACAAAGTTTACAATCTAATCATAAACTAGTTAGATGGGATGGAAGAACTAGGGATAAATATTATATTTGGTACACATTACCCAATAATTCAAGTTTAAGATTCAAACCTAAAAGTGGAAATATGTCATGGAAAGCCGGAAACATTACAGTTGTATCAGAACAACCAAGTAGCACAATTGACACAGGTGGACTAACTAAATTAGAATATACCATAGATCCACCAATAATATCTTCTAATATATCAGCCGTGGATGGATTTAACATTGATGTTGAGTTAAGATATTATAATGCGAATGGTGAAAATTTTGATGATACTAATACACTCAGATGTGATATATTAAATAAATTAGACCAAATCCCTGAATTTTGTAGTGAGGATAGTATAAGATGTCATGTACCCACAGTGGAACAAATGGGGGCACAAGAATGGCAAGAGAGCATTTTAAGAGAGGATCCATTTTCATGTGAGGATGTAGATGGGGCTCCTGGTATAAAAAATTGTGCTGGGTGCCCCACTGGCAAAAACTCATGTTATCCTTTCTCCAACCCTTTCGCTAAATGTGATTTAAATGAAAAAAGAAAAAAATGGGGGTGTTATAGATTCTGGTATGATAATGATAAAAATCCAAATGCAAAAAAATGGTTAGACTTGTTTGATGATAAATGTCCTATATATGGTTGGGCATATGATGAAGGATTTCTAGGTGGAAAATTATCTCCATTTAAGGATACAAAATACAATAATTTCTTAAAGGGGTGCCCTGAAGTCTCTAATGATATAACTTGCGACAGTTGGAAGGATTCTAAAGAAGGTCAATGTGCTAACGGGTTATTACCATTAAATGAGTGTGAAAAATTGGATACTTATTTAATTAAATCACCAAAAGATTTACCAAAGCACATTTCTAATATTGATCATACAACATTAATTTCGTTTAAAATAAATAATATCCTATAACTTGTAACTTGTGACTTGTATTTATCTAGAAATCATCGTCATCAAACGATATACTGTTGTTTTCACTGTCAATGTTTGGATTAGCTTTGTTTGAATATTCACCTACTCTCTTTTCAAAGAAATTTGTCTTACCTTGAACCGAAATCATTTCCATCCAATCAAATGGATTTTCACTGTTATAAACTTTCTCTAATCCAAACATGAGAAGTAATCTATCTGCAACATAGTCGATATATTGTGACATAAGTTTCGCATTCATTCCGATTAATTCACATGATAATGATTCAGTAATAAATTCTTTTTCAATTTGGACGGCGTCCATAATAATTTCTTTAATAACTTCTGGAGATGGCTTTTCTAGTAAATTCTGATACATTAATACCGCAAACTCTGTATGTAGACCTTCATCTCTTGAAATTAATTCATTGCTGTGACATAAACCAGGCATTAATCCCCTCTTCTTTAACCAGAATATTGAACAGAAAGCACCCGAAAAGAATATTCCTTCAACGGCAGCAAATCCAATAATACGATGAGAGAATGGTGAATTCTTATCATTGATCCACTTTAGTGCCCAATCAGCCTTCTTTTTGATGCTAGGAAAGTGATCAACCGCATTCAGGAGCTTTATTTTCTCTTCTACATCTTTGATATACGTGTCAATCAGTAAAGAATAAGTTTCACTATGAATATTCTCCATGGCGATTTGGAAACCATAAAAGAACTTCGCTTCAAGTATCTGAACCTCTTGACAGAATCTCTCAACCAGATTTTCATTGACAATACCATCTGAAGCAGCAAAGAATGCTAAAATATTCTTGACAAAGTATTTTTCATTATCATTTAGTTTTACCCAATCATTCATGTCCTTGCTTAAATCTAATTCCTCTGCTGTCCAGAAGTTTGCTTCAGCTCTCTTGTACATTTTCCAGAAAGGCTCATGTTGAATCGGGAAAATGACATAACGATTTTTTTCTTCGTTTAGCATTGGTTCCTTTTTGTTAATTTCCATACTACTCATTTCAATAATTCTATTTATAGTTAATTATTTAAATCCGTTTAATAAAATCAAATTTTATTAATAAATTATTTTGTAAAGAAATAGTTTCACGAACAATAATTGTTCTTAAATATTGCGAAAAAATATAAAAATTTGATTTGTTGTATTCTTCTGTTCTCTATTAGAATAATACAACAAACCAACCAATAAGAGTAAAAAAGCATCTTAAACACCTTAAACAACTACCAGAGCAACCAGAGCAACCAGAGAAACCAGGGCAACCAGAGCAAGTCGTTCTTCGCGTTAGATATGAGTATGTCTCGAACTGTCAGCACTGTCCGTGGCGCCAACGCAGCCACATCTGGAGACACCGTGATGACCCAGATGAGGATGTACAAGGACAAGTGGTGTCGGGATTACCCGTCCAACATGACGCAAACGGATATGTTTCGAAAGTGGGTCCCCAAGGAACCGGTGGACTTCACTGGAGCATATCGTAGCATCGGGTTTGACCAGATCTTCACTTCGGATAAGGTCTGCCTCGAGATGATGGGTCCATACAACTCTAACATGCTTTACCGAGACTCGCTTGGTGAGTGTAAGATTCCAATCTACAGCGATGGCGAGTTCACTGTCCAACATCCTATGGGTATCCCAGGCGTTCATCTTGGTGACAAGCATGGGTCTAAGGCATCTCATCTGATGATTGTTCGGCATACAGAGGATGGACCTGTAACCTTCAACGAGATGCTCCCATCAACACCCGATGAGTCGGCTGATCTGAAGAAGCGTCTGGATGTGCTTGATCTTGCTGTCAAGAACATCAAGGACAATGTGCTTATCTCTGAATGTGGTCCAAAGGTTATGCGTCGGGCAACTCGGGGATGGGCAAAGGAT
>Ga0075480_10003156_pt1 | contig 10596 bp, 12 predicted proteins | sample DEB08_DNA_7_FD_81590 | JGI IMG/M metagenome (GOLD analysis project Ga0075480, IMG submission 81590) | Aqueous microbial communities from the Delaware River and Bay under freshwater to marine salinity gradient to study organic matter... | ecosystem: Environmental > Aquatic > Marine > Coastal ...
ACACCATCTGTTAGGAGGAATAGCAGAATAGGTCGCTTGTTTGTTGAAGTTGCATCAGTCACAAATGGTTTCAGTGAAGAATAAACATCTGTTTTACCATAGCTATTTAGGTCATCAATAAATTCTGTTGCAGTATCTATGTTTTGAAGTGTGTTTTTAGTAAGAGAGGGAAAACATGGCTCAGGCTTTGTTGTAAAATCAATAATATTAAATCGATCGGAAGTGTCTAAGGATTGCAGTCCAGCCGTTAAACCTACTTTGAACTTATCTAATTGATCTGAAGAGATACTTTTGGAGCTGTCGACAAGGAATAAGACATCTTTACTAATTGAGTCGAGGCCGTTTGCTTTGCTGTTTGGAGCAAGATCTAGTCTAAAATAGCCAATGTCATCTTCGTTGTCTATGTAGACATATGGAGTGATGTTAAGGAAAAATTCCATTTCTCCTGGTTGATCTGTTTTGTTTGTCTTACGCGTTGGGTCAACAACAGGAGAGCTAATGTTTCTACCTCCAGCCGTTGGGGTTCTAGCTTTAAACTTGAGGTCCGGTGGAGTAATTCTTGGAAAAGATCTCTTCAGGCCAACTTGTGTTGTACCTGAATTCATATTTTGAGCAGCAGATGCTAAGCTGCCTCCCTTTCCTGGAGCCTTTATTTTTATATCTTCAAAGTTTGTTTTAAGACCATTGTTTGTTTTTGCTAAATTTTTAAGTGGAGCAGTTTTGATATGGTAGACATTTGGTGGGAGCTCTTTTGAGATGCCAACATTTTTTAGATCCGGTGAAGTTCCAAGGATTTCTGTAGGCTTGGTACTTAGTACAACTGGTTTTAAGCTGGCGCTTTTGAATTCTTTTAAGCCTTGCTGTTTTAAAGCCTCAGCTAATTTGGTTGGGCTTTCTTTGATATTGATATCAAACTTGAGTTTTGGTCTATCATTGGACTTTTTTAACTTAATTGATTTTAAGCGTACAGGTTTAAGTTTTTTGACTTCTCGTTTCTTGGTGACTGCAATTGTTTTGAAAGCAGGCATTCTGTTGGCAACATTAAAGAGCAGAAAGTGTAAAAATAAAGACATAGCGATAGATATCGAAAAATATCTTTTGGTGCTGTCCATTTGTTAACTCCTACATTCTTACTACCATAATCTTGCTCTAGACCATGAAACTCTTCCACGGTTTTATGAATTTAGCTTATAATATAGCCTTTCAGCTGAAAAAAGAAACTATCAACATGTCCGGAAATTGTGAAATGGAGCAAGATGAATGATCTATTTCTGCCATAAATTTAAGAGTATGACTTTTAATCAATTAAAATGATGGTTTTCAGAAGCGACATTTAAGCTCTTGCTGTTATGTTAAGGCCTCATTTTAAAAAAGCGTTAAGAGTTTTATAAAATCATGCACCCAGAACTATTTGAAATTTTTGGTTTAAAAATCAGATCCTTTGGGCTAATGGCTGCCATTGGACTTTTGCTAGCATTTTGGCTGATGCGTAAGAGGTGTGCAAAAGCCGGGGAAGACCCTGAAAAGCTCTCCGATGTTTTGTTCTTTTCTATGATTGGTGGTTTAATTGGCGCTCGCTTGCTTTATGTAATTCGAAACTATGAAAACGAATTCTCAAAAGATTTTTGGAAAATTTTTAAGATTCATGAAGGCGGCATTGTATTCCAGGGAGGGTTTATAGGTGCCTTAATCGTAGCATGGTTTTTATGTAAGAAGAAAAATGTTGATTTTGTAAGATCATTAGATATTATTGCTCCATGTTTAGCTCTAGGCCATGCTATGGGACGTATAGGCTGTCACCTTAATGGTTGTTGTTGGGGTGGTTTATGTAAAACCGGTTGGGGGGTTAAGTTTCCTCCAAACTCTCTTCCTTATACTCATCAAATGTCTGCCGGACAAATACCTCCAATGGCTCCTCATAGTTTGCCAGTACATCCCACACAGCTTTATTCATTTGCGGCCAATATAGTTATTTGTTTAATATTGGTTTTTGTTACTGCTAAGATGAAAGCGAAAGGCCATTTGTTTAGTCTATATCTTATGATATATGGTGTCTGGCGTATGTCTGTTGAATTCCTAAGAGATGACCAGTCAAGGCATTTGGGTTTATCCGTAGCGCAATATATTGCACTGGGACAATTTGCCTTAGGTTTAGGTCTATGGATCTATTTTTCAAAGAAATCAAAAACAAGTGAGGTTGCTGACAGTGAGCCAGCCGCAAATTGAAACATGGTCTGTTTCTGAAGAAGATGCAGGTGAAAGATTAGATAAGTATCTTGCTATTGTTTTTGATGAATACTCACGAGTTTTCATTCAGCGTTGTATTAAAGATGGAGCAATTACATTAAAACGTGATGGCTCATTTATTCAAAAATTGAAGGTTGGTGAAAACCTTGTTGCTGGTGATGAGATTTCATTTGAGATTCCTGAAGAAGAGTCTTCTGAACTACTCGCCGAAAAGATAGACTTCCCATCATTTATGAAGATGAGCATATGCTTGTTATTAATAAGCCTGCAGGCTTGGTAGTTCACCCAGGCGCTGGAATTCACAATGGAACACTAGTAAATGCTTTGCTTGGTTACAGTGAAGAAACCTTTAGGCCTATGGATGAAGAAGGCCGCCCTGGAATTGTTCATCGTTTGGATAAAGAAACATCCGGAGTTCTTATTGTTGCAAAATCTCGTAAAGTTAAAGAGAAACTGAGTGCTTCTTTTGCGAAGCGTAAAGTAGATAAGTTTTACCTGGTTCTGGTGCGAGGACATATTCGTATGAGTATTGGCACTCTTGAAACCTTTATTGGTCGCAGTAAGACAAACCGCCTTAAAATGCGTAGTTACGATGAGGATGAGGAAATTGGTAAAGAAGCCATAACTCATTACAAAGTTTTAGCTCATAATAAAGGCGCGTCACTTCTTAAGGTGAAGATTGACACAGGCAGAACTCATCAGATTCGTGTTCACATGTCAGAGATGGGCTTTCCAGTTATTGGAGATAAAATCTACGGAAAGAAAAGGCTTGAAATGAAGGATAGTCCTGAAAGACAGATTCTACATGCATGGCGCTTGAAAATTGATCATCCAGTCACAAAAGAGCCAATGGTTTTCACCGCTCCTATTCCAGATGATATGAAAGTGATTTTAGATAAATTTGATATCGAAATTAACGAGTAATTTAAATTTCTTCTTCTAGAAGCTCGTCATCGTTAGGGATGTTCTTTCCAGTAACCCACTTGTAGAAATACTTAATTGGACCAGATAAAACATATACTGTTACTAAAACAGCTGCTGTAAGTTTTGGACCGTGCCCGAGACGAATATGCTCAGTAATGGCAATTGCGACTATAGAGCCAAGTAGTATAAATTTACGATTCCTCTTAACCGGACTCATCAGCCATTTACCCATGTGAGGGTATGGGATTGTACTTATCATCAATACTCCAAGAGTAGCGGTATAAATAGGTAGAACAATAGTCATAACCCATTCAGGTAAGTTTAAGTTTGTTGAATTGATGATCAATATACTACAGACGGCAGCAGCAGCACCAGGACTTGGGATACCACTAAAGTTCTCAGACTTCTTCTCTTCAATTGCGTGTACATTGTAGAGTGCTAGCCTACATGCGGCACAGGCCATGTATATGCCACAGGACATCCACACAAGCCTATCATAGCGTAAAAATCCATCAGCGATGTATAAAGGATTATCAAGAGCGTTAATGTGTGAACTAGTAGCTACAACGACTGCTGGTGCAACTCCAAATGTGACCATATCAGCTAAGGAGTCCATTTGAATTCCATGTAGGGAGGTGGCTTTAAGTTTTCTGGCAGTCCAGCCGTCGAGAGCATCGAAGATCATTGCGAAAAGAATAAGCCAGGCACAAGATGCAAAAATTTCAGGTAGGAAGGATGGGTCAGGCTGTGCGCCTTGTTTGATGGAACCGCCGTTACTTTTAAGGATTGACCTTTCGTATGCCTGAAGGCACCATAGAATAGCAGTAAAACCACACAGGGAGTTACCAATGGTTAAAAGAGTTGGAATCTTTTTATACCATATAGAATGAACGACGACAGGTTGTTCGCTAGTTTCGGCCATATAATCCATCCAAAAAAAAGACAGGCTCTAATGAACCTGCCAAATTGTAAAAAACTAAGTCAATTAAACTTCAGTTTTAGTTTTAGGTAGACCTAAAACAGGCTCGCCATCATTGTAACGGCCTTCTTTTTTAAGCTTGTCAACTCTTTCGTAACGCTTAAGAACGTTGCGTTTAAGCTGAATCTTAGAGCTACCTTTAAGACTTTTATGTAGTGACATCCTTAAACTCCAAAAATTGAAAATTGTTTAGTGATTACTCTTATAGAGTATCAAAATTGAAGGCCTAATATATGCCTAAATTTTTAAATTCAAGTCAAATTCTATGACTTTAGTGATTGTTGTTGCTCGAGAACTTTTTTATCGACAAGCTCACCAGCCTTATATGAACTTCTCACCATAGGAGAACTAGCTACTGCATTAAAGCCTAAGTTTTCAGCATATTCAGCCCATTCTTTGAATTTGTCAGGGTGAACATAGCGTTTTAGCTTCCAGTGCTTTCTCGATGGAGGAAGGTATTGGCCAATAGTGAGGATATCTACTTTAGAGTTATATAGATCATTAATGCAATCTATAACTTCTTCGTCTGTTTCTCCGAGACCAACCATGATGCCAGACTTTGTGAGTACTGTACCGTTCGACATTGTTTTGGCATCTTCCAAAACCTTTAGTGACCTTTTATACTTTGCTCTTCCACGTACAGGAGGAGAAAGCCTTTCACAAGTTTCTAGGTTATGGTTGAAAACAGTCGGCATTGAATCGAGAACAACCTGAATAAGTTCTTGGCGACCATTAAAGTCAGGAGTCAGAATTTCAATTCCTGCATTTGGAAGTTGCTCACGAACTTTAGTTACAGTTTCAGCAAAGTGAGCAGCACCTTCATCAGGCAAGTCATCTCTGGCAACTGAAGTTATAACGACATAATTTAAATTCATTTTGCCTGCAGCTTGAGCAACCTTGTCTGGTTCATCAGCATCTAGTGGTGCAGGTTTTTCATAGCCAATAGCACAAAAGCGGCACGCACGAGTGCAGTTACTTCCCATTAACATGAAAGTAGCTGTTCTTTGATGCCAACATTCAGCAAGGTTTGGACACTTTGCTTCTTCGCAAACTGTATTAAGATTCAATTCTCTTAAATCGTTTTCTACGTCTTTGCGGTTGTTGCCGGTGTGGACCTTAACCCGAATCCATTCCGGTAGACGTTCTGTCTGAGTTTCACAACCCATTTGTAATACCTTGATTTATACATTCAAAATTTTGCGGCAATATAGAGCAATGCAAATTAAAAGCAATGCTTGAGTGCGTCATCTGACAAAATCGATTTGTAAATGTTTCTCATAAAAGTATGATTAGGGCAGTTTTTTAAAAGGACTGGAATAAAAAATAGAAGAATGAGACGTTCAACTGTCAGAGACATAACCTCCCAATATAAAGAGGGAAATAAACTCGTAAGTCTTTCCTTGTATGATGCATGGATGGCAAAGCTGGCCGACCAGATTGATGTAGATATCTTACTTGTCGGTGATTCACTTGGAATGACTGTTCTTGGCTATGATACTACTGTTCCTGTTACAATTGAGGATTGTCTTAGGCATACAGCGGCTGTCGTAAGAGGTTCAAAAAAGGCTCTTGTTGTAGGTGATATGCCATTTGCAACTTACCAATCATCGGTTGAAGTAGCATTAGAAAATGCTGCAAGGTTTATGCAGGAAGCTGGAGCTCATGCAGTAAAGCTTGAAGGTGGAACTTTTATGGCATCCACAGTGGAAACTTTAGTTCGTTCAGGAATTCCTGTAATGGGACATATCGGAATTTTGCCTCAGTCGGTTAATATCAAAGGTTATAAAGTTGTCGGCAGAAACTCTTCAGAGGAACAGCAATTAATCGCTGATGCGAAAGCACTTGAAGAAGCTGGAGCTTTTGCTGTTGTTTTGGAAGGCGTTCAAAAGGATGTTGCTGAAAAAATTACTCAGTCTGTAGGAATACCGACTATAGGTATTGGCGCAGGAGCCGGTTGCTCTGGTCAAATACAAGTTGCTCACGATATTCTTGGCCTTTCTGGCGATTTTATTCCAAAGCATGCAAAAGTCTTTGCTGATATCGCTTCTCCAATCAAAAAAGCTTTTGAAGACTATTCTCAAGAAGTTCGAGACAGCAGTTTCCCTGCAAAAGAGAATTCATTTGAATGAAGATCATAGAAGCTATTTCTGAAATGCAAGAGCAAAGCCTTGCCTGGAAGAGGTCAGGTTTTAAGGTTGGAGTTGTTCCAACAATGGGAGCTCTACATGAAGGCCATTTGTCTCTCATAGATCTAATTTCCCCTAAAGTTGATAAAATAGTCGTGACTTTGTTTGTCAATCCGACTCAATTCGGCGCCAATGAAGACTTAAGTAAGTACCCAAGAACCTTTGAGGCAGACAAAGATGCTTGTGTGAAACGCGGTGTAGATGCAATCTTTTTTCCATCAAACGATGAAATGTATTCAGCAGACAGTTCAACATGGGTAGAAGAAACTGCTTTAACTGCTGGCTTATGTGGCTCTTCTAGACCTGAACATTTTCGTGGAGTGACTTCAGTCGTAGCTAAACTTTATAATGCTGTTTTACCGGATGCTGCTGTTTTCGGAGAAAAAGATTATCAACAACTGCAAGTTTTGCGCAGAATGACTCGAGATCTAAATTTTCCCATAGAAGTTATTGGCGCTCCTATAGTTCGAGAAGAAGGTGGCTTAGCCATGAGTTCTAGAAATAGGTATTTGTCAGATTCCGAAAGAGAGGCTGCTTTATCTATCAATGCAAGCATGAAAGAAGCAATTTCAATGATTACTAATGGTTCAGACATGGAAGAGGCTATAACTTACATAACGAATGTTATATCTGACTCTGGAGGCTTGGTCGATTACATCAAAGTGGTAGACGCGGAAACTCTAGATGAACTTTTTCAGGTAAGTAAAGAGCCGATGCGTTTGTTGGTTGCAGCTAAATTTGGCCCTGCACGCTTAATTGACAATATGGCGGTTTAAGAGATGTACCCCGTTCTTGAGAAAGTTAAGTTTGTTCAAGGCGGAAAAGTTCTTTTAAAGTTTTCAGAAGGATTTGAGTACAGGGTAGTAGAGAGTGTTTATCTCGACTTAAATTTAGCTATGGGAGCTGAATTAACACCTGAGATTGAGGGGCGCCTTGTGGCGATGAAGGAATTTTCAGATTGCCGCAAGAAAGCACTCGATTTACTATCACGAAGACCTCATTCAATTTTTGAGTTAAATCAAAAGCTTATGCGTAATCGACAATTCTCTAAGGATAATGTTCGAACAGTCATAGAGGAATTGAAATCTCTAAACTACTTAAACGATGAAGATTTTTGTAGGCTTTATGTCGATGATGCAGTTAGGCTTAGACCTGAGCATGGACCAGGAAAGATAAAGCAGAAGTTATTGGCAAAAGGCTTGGACAGGACTTTGATTGATGCTACAATTCGAGAGTTCTCTAAAGAACCTGATGAGGAATATGGAATTGTTAAGGAACTTGCCCACAAGAAGTGGCAAACGTATCCGAAACATATAGAATTTTTGAAAAAGAAATCCCGACTATATCGATTTTTAGCTGGAAGAGGCTTTGCGTCTTCTGTAGTCAGTCGGGTAATGAAAGAATTTACCTACAATGGAAAAGGATTTGACTAAATGAAAGCGATGTTCCTGACTAATGAGTTTCCCCCTTACGTTTATGGTGGTGCAGGAGTTCATGTAGAATACCTAAGTAGAGAGCTGTCAAAAATTATTGATGTGGAAGTGCGTTGTTTTGGTGATCAGGATGATGATACTCCAAATCTAAGTGTAAAAGGCACGGAACTGGAGAATTTTGTTAGTGAAGATTGTCCTAAAAATTTTCAAGGTATTATGAATACTTTGGGGCGTTGTCTTCAATTTAATATGTCTCCGGTTGATGCGAATGTTGTTCATTGTCATACTTGGTACGCACAATTTGGAGGTATCCTCAGTAAGCTTTTATATGGAACTCCCTTATTCATTACAGTTCACAGTCTCGAGCCACTTCGTCCTTGGAAGAGAGAGCAGTTAGGCGGAGGTTATGACCTTTCCAGCTGGATTGAAAAAACGGCTCTAGAGATGGCAGACTGTGTTATAGCAGTATCAGAAGAAACCGCAGAAGATGTCAATAGACTTTTCGACGTTGACCCAGATAAAATGCGCGTCGTTTATAATGGAATTGATACAGAACAATACTCTAAAAGAGAATGTGACGGCACCTTAGCAAAACATGGTATTGATCCAGACAAGCCATTCGTTCTTTTTGTTGGCCGTATCACTCGTCAAAAGGGTATCATTCATTTAGTGAACGCAATTAAATATTTTGATCCAGATTTCCAGGTTGTTCTCTGTGCAGGTGCTCCGGATACACCTGAGATTGCAGACGAAATGAAAAATGCTGTAAGTGCTGTTCAAGCTGAAAGAGACGGTGTCATTTGGATTGAAGATATGATTGATAAAGACGCTGCTATTCAGCTTTATTCTCAAGCTGAGGTTTTCTGCTGCCCTTCAATTTATGAGCCATTTGGAATTATAAATCTTGAAGCTATGTCATGTAAAACTGCAGTAGTTGCAAGTGCGGTTGGTGGAATCAAAGAAGTTGTTGTTGATGGGGAAACTGGAATTTTAGTTCCTGTAGAACAGTATAAAGAATCTCCATTTGAGCCGATTGACCCTGATCAGTTCTCTAAGGATTTAGCTGCTGGTGTAAATAAACTTATGGCAGATGATGAGTTGAGAGCTTCAATGGCAGTTAAAGGTCGTGAAAGAGCAGAATCTAAGTTCAGTTGGACTGCGATTGCACATCAAATAGCAGCTCTTTATAAAGAGTTCGGGAAATAATTCAAAACTCTTAATCGAGCGGCTGACCATCCTTAAAGATTAAAATTTGGTCTTTTTCAAACTTGGTCCAGGTTTCGTTATCTGTGAGTGGCTCTGTTGTTATAACGCATACTCGGTCGTTATCTCCAGTTAAGTCTTTAAAATCAACCGTTATATCTTTATCTACCAAATGGGCGACCTCAAACGGCGGTTGCCTTATGATGTAGTATAGATCCGTAGAGCAACGTGCTGCTAAAACATGTCCATTTGAGAGTAGGAAATTAAATGTTCCATATTCTGCTATAGGTTTACTTAGCTCTTCCAGTTCACGATGTAGAACTCTAACCGGAGGAGGGCAGTCTGGGTACTTTTCAATGAGTGCATTTAAAATAACACAAAAAGCTTTTTCGCTATCACTAGTCCCAACTGGTTGATATCTTCCTGTAATAGTAGGATTGAAATTCCAGAGATCGCCATTGTGGGCAAATATCCAGTTGAGCCCCCAAGCTTCTCTTTGGAAAGGGTGGGTGTTACTCAGGTTGACTTCACCGATAGAAGCTTTTCTGATGTGAGCGATGGTGTTTAAGGACTTTATTGGATACTCTTTAACCAGCTTAGCAATTGGAGATTTGAAAGAGGGCTCTGTATCAAGAAAAGTTCTACAGGCTTTCCCTTCAAAAAATGCTATTCCCCAGCCATCTTCGTGGTCGGCTGTTTTTCCGCCTCTTTCACAAAAGCCTTCAAAAGAAAAGCAAATATCTGTTGGTACGTTACAATTCATACCAAGTAGCTGGCACATAGGTTCTCCAATGTTTATTCCCAGCTACTATATTAATGAGAGCTCAGATTTAAAGTCAAATAAAATCGAATTTAAGACAGAGATTATCGTATATTTTAATCTTGCAGATTTTTCTACAGAGGTATATTTAATTGTGTTTGTTTAGTTTAGTTGGTTTAGGGAAAATTATGGGCAAGATTGATCACCTTTTTGTTGAGTCAGAAAACTTTGTTCTCACCATTGCTGAGGGAGAAATATCAGATGAAAAATTTATGCAGCATATTACTATTCTAAATGAATCTGAAAAGTTGACTAAGAATTATCGAGGAATTGTAGATTGCCGAGGTGTTTCTCCAGTTATGACTCCTTCTTCAGAAACAATTTTTAAAGCCGGACACTTTGATAAAGGAAAGAGTAAACCAAGAAAGGTTGCAGTCCTAGCTGATCATGATTTAATTTATGGTCTGGTTAGAATGTATGACGCTTACACATCTCACGCGGAAATGGAACTTTTCAAAGATTTAGATGAAGCAATAAAGTGGTTATCTGTAGAGGAGCTAAGTAGCAAGATCGATGAATTCTATAGGAATAAATCTGTTTAAGGACTTAGCTTAAGACTTTTGCTTTCTTTCACGTTTTCCAAAATTTCATCTTGTTGCTTTCTTCTCAATTTTAAGTTTTTCCAAGTTAAAAAGCCCATATAAATTATCGGGATCCACAAAGGTAATAATCCAAAGAACGCACCTAAAATGTAACCGTCAAGCGGTAAGAGATTTTTAGTTTTTTTGTTAAACTTTTTCTAAATTTTATAATCTGGAGGGAGAAGTGGAGATTGAGAGTTGATTTTCTTCTGCCATTTATGAG
>Ga0075480_10003158_pt1 | contig 10590 bp, 15 predicted proteins | sample DEB08_DNA_7_FD_81590 | JGI IMG/M metagenome (GOLD analysis project Ga0075480, IMG submission 81590) | Aqueous microbial communities from the Delaware River and Bay under freshwater to marine salinity gradient to study organic matter... | ecosystem: Environmental > Aquatic > Marine > Coastal ...
AGGCGACAGGCATCATGCCTTGTTTCTTGAGGTGCTTCCTTACTGCCGCGACATTCCAACGGTAACTGTCCCTGGAACGAGTCTCCGCAAATGCGGCATAATGTGGGCCGAGCTTCAGGGTGCCGTCATCACGGTACTTGAAGAGCGTCTTACGATCAATTCCGAGGAGTTCTCCTGCTTTCTGGGCAGAGACCCAGCCGGGGTGCTTAGCCATGGGAGTGGCAGTAGTTACTAACGTACCCTACAGGCTGTCAAGAGCATGTCAATGGCTTTAAGCAAATCTTTATCTCTTTTCCTCTGGCGTAAAAACGCATAGGGAAATTAGAATGAATTAACGGCAATCGAAGAGCATGTTTTGCAACCAGCACGAGCCCCTCGCGTTGCTAGTTGAAATCACACCAAAACTTGCAAAGAAACGTTTTAGAGAAAGTATATATCAGGCCTGGGATCATAAGTGTGGCTATTGCGGAGAAGAGGCAACCAGTCTTGATCACATTATCCCTCGCTTTAAATCTGGTTGTTCTAATCGCCATAATTTAGTTCCTGCTTGTTGTAAATGCAATGCAAACAAAGCATCCAGCGATATGGAGACGTGGTACAAACAGCAAGCTTTTTTCAGCCAAGATAAGCTGGCTACAATAAAAGCCTGGATGCAACCAGGGACTGTAAACTTAATTGACCTACAAGAATATAAGGAAGCATCATGATTCGGTTTACAGAGTCACAAGGTATTCTTAAGCCCGTTCTTACTGTTGACGCAACACCAGAAGAGAAAGAAGCGGCTGACTATATTGCCTCACGTCTTAGTGCGGTCCAAAGCAATAGCGCTGGAAACTACAGGCAAATACTGGAACAAATTGATCAAACATTGCAAAGAGGAGGTATTGACACTAAAAAATACATTGACCAAACAACTGTTAACGAGATCTCTTCTTTTTATACAAAAGCAGTTGGACTTAAGCCTTGGGATTCAAGTAAACAAGGTGCAAACCTGGACACTTTTGATGCCAAGTTTTATGCGGGGCTCGTACCAGACAAAGTAGATAATTGGAAGAGCGCAAGCAAAGCGGTTTCTTTTGGCGGTTTAAAAGTACCTGACGTTGATCTGACCGGGCGTTATCAAACGCTTGATGACTACTTACATTCAGATTATTCATTTGTTGGCGCACCAGCAGGCTTGCCGGGTAAGCAAAGGCAACTTACTGAGTACACAGAGAAAGGCCGTGCTCCAACTGACAGAGAAAAGCAGATCCTACGTGAAACTCTCCTAGGTACCTCAACAGCACAGCCGAAATCCCTGGTAGAACTATCTACGCAAGATTACGTGGACCGCCAGGGGGAACAAACCTTTGGTGCTCTATCAGCAGATGTTCTGAAACAATCCTTGGACCAATACTCCAAGTCGCTTAAAGAAGAACAGATGAGCTCATTGTTTAAAGGCATGGGCTTACCTGATGTCAATAATTTCAAACAAGACATTAAAAATTCTATCCTTGGCGATTTAGGAGCAGGAGGTTTTGCAAGTTTTGGACAGGGACTTTCTAAATCTTTAGACAAGAGTTTGGGCATTGGTTCTTCCGTTAAGTACAACTGGCAAAAGTGGTTTGATGATACGCTTGCCCAGCGATATCGCGATATGCAAGAAATACAAGATCCTGCAAACGCTGAGCAAACATATAAGATTGAACAGGAATTCGCAAATAAATTTATTGAAGATTACCTTCGTCCACGTTTCGACACTTCTAAGTCCATATCTGAATTCATCAGTTACATGGATGTAAAAGAAGATGAACAAAACGTTCTACAAACGCAGTTGGCATCTAGTGCGCTAAAGGATTTTGCCAATAAACAAGCCAATGCATTCTTAGCAGATCTAGCAACAAAAACAACAAGTAGAGGTTTTGATCCTAATTTTTACCGAAACCCAGAACTTCTAAGTGGAACAGATGTCACAAATAAAGCAACACTGTATAAAAACCAAAAAGAAGGCGTAGAAAAAGCTTGGCAAGAACGTGAAACAGGACGTCCCTCAGGCATCAGCAAATCCTGGAAACAATTGGCCTATGAGTATGGACTAGATCTAAACAATCAAGATGATTTTGCTAGGTTGCATTATGAAGTAATCGGGAAAATGTCTGGCTATGATCCAGCGGCAGATACGTATACAAGAAAGGATCTTGCTGAGTTTATTCAGAAAGATTTAGCCCAAGCTTTGGAATCTGAAAAAGCTTCTTATAGCAACCCTGTTTTTCTTGATTTTGTTTCAGCTGAATCTAAAACACAAGAACTTGTAGTCAAATTAAATCTCAAAGACCTACCTCCGGAATACCTGGAACAGCTAAAAGGAGTTGGCATGGATCCAGAGGAGACACCTGCCGAACAAGTCAAGGCTTATCTTGTTGAGTTCTTGCGAACAGAACCAGCAACAAAAATACGTGAACAAATTCGAATCTTAAATGAACAACAAATTAAACCTACACAAGAAGAATTGGGCGCCGGTTATATTCAACGTGATTCCGACGAAAAGCCTGACGCACCAGCAGGAGGTACAGCTTTATTTAGCATCTTTAAAAAAGCTGGTTATAACGGCAGTGAATCAGAATTTTATCGTGATTTTTTTCCTGATGCTACAGAAGAGGACAAAAATTTAGGAAAAATAGAGGGCACACTTTCCACTACAGGCAGCATGCAAAGTCTGTTTGGTTTTTCTTTGCCTGACACATCTGATCCGTTTGCGGCTATTGCTTCAATCGGAAGTATGTTTGAAGACGGCAGTACAAAAGCAGCAACAACCACGAAGCCGACAAAATCAACTTATTTTGATTTTTTTCCTGACGAAGAAGATAGTGGTGCACCTTCTTATTTTAAAATAGGAACGAGTGCAGCAACCAGCTCTAAACCTTCAGCTCAAGATTTCCTTTCTGGCTTTGGCTCTTTCTTCGGTTAATAAGTATGTCAGGTAAACATAAAAAAGCGGCAAAGGCAGCGAAAATTGCAAAGGATTCTTTAGAGTGCAATAAACCCAAGAAAACTCCTGGACATAAAACCAAGTCTCATGTCGTCAAGGCTTGCGAGGGAGGCGAAGAAAAAATCATTCGCTTTGGACAGCAAGGCGTAGAGGGAGCTGGTAAAAATCCACAGACCGCAAAGGACAAGGCAAGGAAGAAATCGTATTACGCTCGTCATAACGCTCAGGATTCTAACCCTGACAAGATGTCAGCAAGGTACTGGAGCCATAAAACGAAATGGTAAATAGCGTCAAGTGGTAATTTGACGCTAAACTGCGTTAGTTGATTCCACACCAGCATGGCAAAACCCAAGTCCAGCTCTCTTCTCATTGAGTCCAAGCCCAAGAAAACACGGCAAGGACGCTCGAAAAGAACTAAACTAAAGCCAGGACAAAAGCGTTATCGTGGCCAAGGTAAATAAAATCTATGTATATTGGGAGTACTAATTGATACTCCTATGTCGGATCTTTCGCATGCGGTTAATTTAATCCGTAAATACGAAGGGTATAGCGAAAAGGCATACCCAGATCCGGCAACTGGAGAGGAGCCATATACCATCGGGTTTGGGACTCAGTTCTATCCCGATGGTTCTCCCGTCAAGCGTGGACAATGTTGTACTCGTGAAAAAGCCCTGGAGTATCTCTTTCACGAGATCAATGTTATTGACAACCAAATCGCTAAGCTAAATTTGGGCTTGGATAACAGCATGCGCCAAGCTCTGATTTCATTCATCCATTCAGTTGGTTGGGAGCCCTTCTTGTATAGTCACGTCATTGACTGTATTGAAACAGAAGATTTCTGTAATGCCACTCAAGAAATTGGCAGATGGATCTTTGATGAAGAGCACAACGTCATCGGTGGCCTCCTGGATCGCCGCCGGGAAGAAATCAATCTGTTCCTCCAGGAAATTGACGCTAACCCCTGGTCCTCTACGGAAATCTTGTTGACAGCGTTTCGTAACTACAGTGCTGCTCCCCATGAAGTACGTGCGATTCGAGAATTGGAAGAACGGATTAGTCCTTACATCCTTTCTGAATTTGCCAACGCTTTTCGTATTGACGAGAAAAAGTGGGATGATTTCCTAGACCAAGAACTCGATTTGTTGTTTAATAGCTAGGATTAGAATAATTGCAACGAGCAAATGCAGAGCGGAATGGAGAAATCAGTTGAACCACGGGAATTTGAACTCCCCCTGGAACTTCAGTTCGCCATGCGTAAGGCAGAGCTGCAGTCCCAGGAGATGTCCTGGGAAGAACTCCGTTACGCTTTACTTAGCCTCTACCATCAACGCATGATGGAGCTACACGCCATCAAAGACATCATGGCGTCTGAGAACATTGAGATCGACTGGGATCATCCCACTGATTTAGAGTTAGCAGAACTCGCCGCCGCTTGTATGGACGACGACGAGTATGACGATGACGAAGACGAGCTTCAGCCCTTTTGAGATTCGTCTAATTGAATAAGTCTATTGAGGTACCATTGTGCCTTCTTCAGTGATTCTGTCTCGCCTTTATGGCGCTCACGCCACATATACTTGGCAATGCAACCTTTTAGATAACCTCGGAATTCTTCTAAAGTCTGCTGTGACTCGATTGCCTCAATGCATTCAATGGCGCCGTCACAGTAATGCGGTGGATGATTTACCTGATCAGGTTGAATAACTGGAACCTCTTCTTTTGTTGCCCAGGGAACGGGGCACACACCACCAGGGCACTCACTGACAGGCTCAAAGAAATCTTCCGCCATCTTGGTTTATTAAAACCATAGATTAGCGCATCATTCCACGACGTTTAGCAGATAAAAGCACTTCATCTTCCTCTGGTTCACCGAGATCCAAAATTAACGCCTTGGGTTTGGGGCTTGAACCCATCTCAAGACCTTCCTCAGCACTTGGGATATAACCAGTCAGGCCAGGACGCTTTTCTCCACCTTCTAACGCCAGGTTGGTACGCTCAAGACCTTGTTCACTTAGTACCAGGCCCCTGTTGTACTGGTCGTAAAGGGGAACGTCATTGTTTTCATTGGAAAGAGGTTGACCAAAATCGCCTTCGTCAAGACAGCGGCACTTAACTTCATTTTGTACAAAAGAATCTAGAAAGCCTGCGGCAGAATGCATCACGGCGGCTACTTGGTTTACTACTCCTACAATAATAGGATGGCTAATAGATTTAGACCAACTTACGATCCAGGCATCGACTCTGGTACCTCTGGAGCCGAGGTATCCGACTTACGTCCGGAGCAGGCGTATGACACTGATATGCGTCGTCTTCCAGAAGACGAAAGAGGCTCTGCTGCATCCGTTAATCGCAAACAAGATCGTGTTGCGAAATTTATGAAAGCAGCCCGTAGTGCTGGCGAATACCAAAAACGTGCTTTAATTCGTGAACCAACAAGTGCAACACTTGGTGATTCTGGTGGGCGTGCCGGAGCTGTTGGCTACGCCCGTAAACCAGTTGAGCAATTTGGTAAACCCTTTGGTTAAACCTGCGAAAAGACCACGTTATTAGGCTGGTCTTGATACTTGCCTTTCCTGTCCTGGTAAGTAGTGTGGCAAGGATTACCACGATAGAACAGCAGTTGTGTAATCCCCTCATTCGCATAAATACGATTGAAAAGACCAGTGCAGTTACTGATCTCAAGCGTCAAATAACCTTCCCAACCACTTTCGGCAGGCGTGATATTCACCAAGATACCCGAACGTGCATAGGTTGACTTGCCAACAGCAACAACAGTGACGTCCCTGGGGAGCTTCAGACGTTCTTGCGCAACACCTAGGCAGTAACCGTACGGAGGAAGCAAGAAGTACTGACCACGCTCGTCCTCCAGTAGGTCGGCAGGCTTCAAGATGTCAGGATCAAAGTCCTTTGGATCACAATCACCGGCTTGTACTTTTCCAAAAACTAAGCATTGACTTGGTGATAGACGGATGTCATACCCATACGAGCTGAGGCCATAACTAAGGAGCTTGCGTTCACCCTCTTTGTTAATTAAGTGATCCACGAAAGGAGAAATCATTTCCTCCCCTTCGGCAAGTTCTTTGATTTCCCAATCGGCCAGGACGCTCATGGATCCTTGTAATCGTCTTTCAGTATACAGAAATCAAGCGAGAATATGCCCACGCTCTCCATAGATATCTATGAACTTTTGAGTAGCGTCCCCTGACATATCCGTTGGGGGTAAGTAGACAACAAATGAAGTGCACGTCTGGCGCCGTGAAAATTTACTTCCGTCATACTCCTGCAGAACGGGTCTCGTACGCAGTATGCACATTGGGAAGCTAAAAATCTTAGGCTCGTAACGAATCATGTCAGGGCAGTTGCTGAAATACAGACCCTGCTCTATTTCACCAGAGATCCAGGCATGGTACATACGCCGGAACCACACAGCATGCGACGACGTAAGTGATACAGCAGATGCCCTTGTTTTTTTCCAACGAGAAGTCTTCTTATCCCAGAAGTACATACCCGCTGGTGGAAACAAGTAAGCCTTTCCGTACCACTGTTGTGCATTCAGACCGTCATCCGAAGGTGTATAAAAGTTTTCGGCACCAACGTATTCATTTGCGACCTTGGAACTTGCCACATCCAGCGTGATGCCGCCCATCAGTTCATTCGCTGCAATGATTAAATCAGCACTAGTGATTAACTCAATGCCTTCTCGTCGGTTAGAGTTACGCTGGAGACCTTCGTTACTCATTATTCTGAGACTTTGTTGTAGTCAATTTCAAGAAAACGAATACCATCTTTGTCATTGATGATGTAACCAGCCTTTTCCGTAGGATCGATCTTCTGTGCAGCAGAAAGGATACGACGAAATGTTTCAGCTAAGTCACCATTATTTTCACGTTCTTCTTTTTCTTGGGCAGCGTGCAGCTCCTTAAGTGTCAAGAAGAACATACTTCGTTCATCACCCGGCTGGAAGCACATGACACCAGGGCCTTCTACTTCCCACATTTTGCAATATTGCTGACCCATATCCCCGAGAATCAACTTCATCGTTGCATCGAGCATCTTTGCTTTTGTTTCGTCCAGCTCTGGGCCGATCACAGAAGCGATTAATTTTTCACGTCGGTCCATTTTTCCAGTAACCCTTGTCGATTAAGTGATTCTAAAAGCTTTGGCGTCGGTTGGTACATTACAACCAACTTGCCAAGAACACCGCGTTTTTTGACGAGCTTGCCAGTTTCATCCCTTACCTTATCAAATTCTCCGGATCGGATCAAATACTCAGCAACACAACGGAGTCTTCGTTTAAGAGGCAATTCTGCCTGGGGGAATTTACCGCAGATTGTATCTGCTTGCAAGTCCTGGAAAGCAAGACGCAAACGATTAGCAAGAGTCATGCCTGAATTCGCGTCTTCTTCCTCGTAGTTCTTTAGATTTTCTAAATAACGACGCAAGCACTCATCATCGAACGAACCACTGGGAGGAAGGAACATTTCCACCTGACGCACCAAGGATTCAGGCAGCAGTTCCCCGTGGTTCTCCAAGGTTACCTCCTCAATCTGTACACTTTTAAAACGATGCGCCATGCTCGGAAGGCTCCCATGCTTTCTGGTACATTGGCTTGCGATCATGACGTTGCGGATTTAAATCAACCGTTAAAACTTCTGGGTTCTTGGCGAAGGACTGGATCAGTTGGTTCCAAGGGATACGCAACACTGCCTTCTTCTTAGGATCAGGAGAGACGTTGACGTAATGGATGCCTTCCACCCAGCCCTTCTCCGGTTGCTTACGTCCGATTGACATCCAATTTCGAATGGTTTGATCAGAGACCCCAAGTCGTCTGCCACACTCTTCGGTTGAAATGTACTCATCGGCAAAAGCTTCGGGGTTCAAGACGTCTGTTTCACCGCTTGAATAACGGGAGTGCCACATAGAACCAAGGATATTTCTGATTCCTTTTAGTTCATGTGCAATGTCTTCTAAGCTTTTACGAAGTCCGTACTGCATACCTTCACTTGCTTTGTTTAGATGCTAGTCTTTGGGAAAACAATTTGCGACCATGGAAGAACAAATTCCAGCCAGCCAACCTCCGATGCAAGCTCTTCCTCAGATGGAAGGTCAGATTACGCCTGAGCAACTGGAAGCGATGAAGGCTCGCGCCAGGGAACGTGCCATTCAACAAACCATAGCCCAGCAAGCTGCAGTCCAACAGCAACAACCACGCGTCATTTATGTACGGCGTAATTTAACTGTTGCTGAAGTCCTGCTAGTGCTTTTGCTTTCTTGCGGAATTGTAACAGGAATTCAGTGGACTTGGAATACATTATCGAATGTTTTGCCAAAGATTGAGATTAAGGTGCGCTAAATAAGACGATCTATAATTAGAACAAAGGATTGCGCAGTGAAGTAGGTGTCAAACCGTAGAATTTCGGAATTCCCCGCTTTTAACGGGACCGATATTGACGAACAGGATCTTTTGACCCTGGTGCACGTCTTTGAGGTTGACCCTACGCTGCGCAACAAAAAAATTACCTTTACGCAGTTTAGGGCATATCTAGATCAATACTACGCGAACATCACTGGTGAAACCATTACCGGCAACGTTACCATCGCCGGCAACCTCACTGTCACTGGCACCAGCAACTTCACGACAATCACAGGAAGTAATCTGGCCACATTCAGTGGTGTTATCGTCCAGAACAATCTAACAACCTCTGGCACAATCAGCGGTCAAACGATTACTGGCGAGTTTGGTCAGTTTGTGGACATTGCTGCGATCAGCGGCAAATTCACAGATCGCGTCTCAGGTCAAACCATCACTGGTAACACGATACAGGGAAGCAATATCTCCGGTGTTTCTGGTGTTTTCACCAGTTACTTAAGTGGTGCAACCGTTACTGGTGATACGGTACAGGCGACAAACCTGACTGGAGTCTCAGGTGTTTTCACTAGCCAGCTCTCTGGTGCAACAATTACCGGCGATGTTGCGCAGTATGCAACACTGACGGGAATTTCGGGTGTATTTACTAGCCAGCTCTCCGGCGCAACCATCACCGGCGATACGGTTCAAGCGACGACAGGCACCTTTGGCACTCTGGTAACCAGTGGCCATACCGTACAAAACAACCTGACGGTTTCTGGAGATCTCAGTGTTCTTGGTTCCGGTTCGTTTGCGTCTGGAGTCATTATTTCCGGTACTTTAAGTGGCACAACACTTACGGGAACGACAGTTAACGCAACGTCCGGTGTATTTACAAACCTGAGTGGCGCTACGGTTACTGGCGATGTTGGACAATACTCAACAATCACTGGTATTTCCGGAGTCTTCACAAGTCAAGTTTCCGGTGCAACTATCACAGGCGACGCAGGACAATTTGACACGGTTACCGGCAACACCGGTTTATTTACCGATATAACCGGGAGCACGCTCCACATCACGACTCCGTCTGGAGCTACGGCAGCACTTGTATGTTCAGGTGTGGTTTCCGGTGATGCAAACGGTTTTGTTATTCAAGGACCATTGGTAATCTTGCCTTGAACTTAATTGTTCCAGCTAAAATAAGAAAAAAGTAACAACAAAATGGCTTACGGCACTTTAAAGTGTGACAACATCACGTTTACCAATGGCGGTATTGATCAAACGATCACTGTCTCTGGTATAGTCCAATCAATTTCTGGCGATATTACTGCAACTGGTACGATCCAAGGCGCAGCAATTATTGGTACCAGTACTGTTTCAGGTGCCACTGTCACTGGAACAACAGCTAATTTTGTAACCGTATCGGGAACAACGGTCACCGGTACAACTGCGAATTTTGGTGGTGTTATTACCGCTCCAACCATCCGTGGCACTACAACGGTTTCAGGCGCTACTGTTACAGGTACTGCAGGACAATTTACTACAATCACGGGCAGTTCCGCTGGTTTTACCACGGTCACCGGAGCGACTGTCACTGGCACCACGGCTAACTTTGCAACACTTTCAGGTACAACAATCACTGGTGGACACGTCACTACTGCCAGCGGTACGTACACTGGAAATGTAACCGCTGCTGCTTTTGTCCCAACAGGAAGCAGTGTTCCGACCAATGGAGTTTATTTACCCTCCGCAAACAACGTAGCCATCTCGACCAATGGTAATGGCGCGTTGTTTATTGATGAGAATGGAAAGTTTGGTATTGGTACTGCAGACCCTGAAGCCATGCTTGATATTACTCCAGAGGGAGCAAGCACCGCCGTGCTTATTCGGAACAATTCTTCAAATTTTAGCGCGATTGGTTTTCGTCAGTATGCCGGCATAGGCTCGTACACTGCTATTACGGCAAACGCTGAACTTTCGGGGTACTTAGGAATTATTGCTGGCGGTTTCGAAAAAGCCCGCATCACATCGGACGGGAAACTAGGCGTAGGTACCAGCTTGCCAGACGCTCTTTTAACCGTTAATGGCGTAGGCGCCCACGGTCTTGGTTCTGCTGCAGCTCCATCGTTTGCTTTTACTGGCGACCTTAACACCGGCATCTACTCCCCCGGCGCAGACCAAGTAGCCATCTCGACTAATGGCACTGGGCGGTTGTTTGTTGATGCGAATGGAAGGGTTGGTGTTAATTCAGCAAGTAATAGCGCAGAGTTTGCGG
>Ga0075480_10003159_pt1 | contig 10590 bp, 13 predicted proteins | sample DEB08_DNA_7_FD_81590 | JGI IMG/M metagenome (GOLD analysis project Ga0075480, IMG submission 81590) | Aqueous microbial communities from the Delaware River and Bay under freshwater to marine salinity gradient to study organic matter... | ecosystem: Environmental > Aquatic > Marine > Coastal ...
CCTCGAGCCGCGGGTCTGCACCTCGGAGAATGCTGTTTCGGAATGCCTCGCCAGCACTGGTTCCGGCGACAATCGCCTTGAGGTCTTTGCTGCTGGCACCGATAGCCGCGGCAATCTCGCCGCCAGCCTCCTCGCCTGCAGCGGCGCCGGCAGCCGCCCCGGCCTCCTGCATCTGCTGCGTGACGCTGGCAAACTCTGCGTCGAATGCCCCGAACGGGTTGGCCATGTTGGCGAGGCCATTCTCAAAGTTGTCAGCCGCCGCTTGGCCCCAAATAGCCGCCTCGCTGCCCGCTCCAGACGACAGCTGCCCGAGAGCGTTCTCAGCGTCTCGAAGCGAGTCAGCCACACCGCCCATGCCTGGGAGGGACTCGGCGACAGCCCGCATGGACCCGATCAACTGCTCCAAAGCCCAGGTGACAGACTCAAACGCCTTGAGTGCTCCCTGGATGAATACGGCGACAAACGAGGACAACACTTGGAATGCGCCGTACAGGAACGTCACCGCGGCAGCGAGCCCACGGATAGTGCCGGTCAACGTCTGGGCTAGTGCGTCAGCAATGCTAAACCCGCCGTTGGTGTCCGCGAAGAAAGATACGAACAGATTGGCCACCGTGGCCACAGCAGGGGCCAAGCCAGCCAAGAACTGGTTGATGAACCCTTCAAAGACCATGCTCGTGCGAGCCAAGGCGTCGTTCATCATCTCGATGCCGGCCACCTGCTGATCCGTCAGCGAGACGCCCAGTTGGTCCTGCAACTTTTGCATCTCAGTCACAGCACCGCCGGCAGCTGCCGCGATGAAGTTGAGACCCTCGGCACCACTGCGGCCGAAGAGCATCATGGCAACGGCAGCCCGCTGCGACTGATTAGGCAATGCCTGGATGCGTTGCGAGATGAGCGTGAACTGTTCTTCTGGCGACAAGCCCTGCAAGTCAGCCATCGTCAAGCCGAGCATGCCGAAGGCTTTGACTGCCTGAGCATTGCCTTGGGCCAGTTGCCCCAGTTGCCGGCTCATGAACGTCAGCATGACGTTGAGACGCTCGCTCGACACGCCGGCCTCAGAGGCGACCGTCGAGAATGCCTGAATACTGCTCGCCGACATCCCCAGACGTCGGGCAAGCTTGGCTGTCTCGTCTAGGCTTTTTGCGGCCCTGCCGATGGCAGCAAAGATGCTCACCAGCGAGGTGAGGATCAGCAGCGGCCCGAGCAACGCCTTGATAGCCATGCCCACGGCACGAATGCCGATTGCTGCGACAGATGCCCCGCGACCCAATCCGACGAAACCGGCTGCCGAGTTTTGCAGCGTTGACGTCAGGCTTGTCGTCTGGGCCTTAAAGCCCCGCATCTGCTTTGATGCGTTGCCGAGCCCGCGAGTCAGTCCGCCTGTGCTGGCACTGATGGAGACGTTGACGCGGCCGAAGTTGCGGGCTGCCATGGCTTACCTCTTGGCAGACTGCAGAATCCGCCACATCTCGTCAGGGCTTTGTTCCCTCTTGCCGACCGGCATGAAGTCGTACGGGCTCATCGGTGGCTTGCCTTTGGGGCGGTGAGCGTTGAACATCTGCGACATTCCGACAGCGTCTCTGAGCCACTCGTCTCCCCACGGCATCAACTGGTAAGCAGCCATCCAGCCGTAGAGTTGTTCGACGCTCATGGTCTCGGCCAAGCCGCCCGGATCTTCGACGTTCCAGATGCCCAGCTGCAAAGCCAGCCGATAGAGGAACAGCAAGACCGGACGGCGTTCTAGTTTTTTACTGTTTCCTCGAGGGTGTCTGAGCCAATGCCGTTGAGCTTAAAGCCAGCCTCCACGATCGCCTGCACGACATCCGTGTCGAGCTCGCCAATCCACTCGGCGTCTTCGTCCTCGCACATCTTGGTCCCGTCCTCGTTGACGAGCACCAGGGCCAGGAACTTCGCCCGCACGTTGCGAGTGTTGACCTTGCCGGTCGGGCTGCCGCCGGTCACGATGAACTCAAACTCGTCGCGGTCCCTGGCCGTCATCTTGGCCACGTAGACCGTGCCAAAGTCTGGAATGTCTACAGCTACTCGCTGCCGCACTCCTCGTTTGGCTTTGAGTTGCTCCCGTGTCAGTGCCATCCGCGCCTCCGTGCTATCAGATGCTGATGTTGCCGCTCAGCTTGATGGTCAGCGATCCCGTCATCATGTCGTCCTTGGGCGCAGACGCTTCAAAGCTCTGGGCGTAGCCGTAGGACGACCAGACCGCCGTCGACGTGCCGCCGTTGGCAAACACGATGCTGACGACCTGGGCGGTGCCGACGTTGGTCAGCAGATTGACAGGGTTGAGTGACGGATCGTGGTGAATCTCCAGCGTGAGCTCACCAGGGTCGTAGTATTCGCTGGCGATGTACTCTTTGCCGCCGCTCGTCAGCAGGTGCGATGCGTCAACGACGTCACGCTCCACCCCGCCCAAAGACACGTTGTTGACCTTGTAGTGCGTCGCGGCATTCCCGACGATAGTGCCAAACGTGACGTAGGTGCCCTGTCCGATGTCGTGAGCCATAGTCTGAGCCTCCTTGCTCAGGGTGCTGTAGGTAATCTCGACCGACAAATCCGTGCGATAGACGGGCAGCTGCTCCCCGCCGGGCGAGGGCTCCTGCTGGTCGTCGTCGCTCCTGACAACGGCCAGCCGGATAATGTCCGTCGTCTTGTATTGTAGGGCTGCCTTGGCGGCACGGGTCAGGTTTCGCACCTCGAGCAGGTTGTCGGAGATGCAGCTGACCGTGTACGTGGCACGGATGAGCGAGTTGCTCCGCAGCAGGTCAGTGAACGGGTCTTTCAGTTGCGTGTCTCGGCCGAAGACGATGCACGGCAGGGCCGTGCCCTGCGGGGCCTGGACTTGGTAGATCCGGTTGCCGGCCTGCATGGTGACATCGGCATCGGCGGCTAGAAGTTGCCGCAACGCCTCGTCGATGTGCGTCACACTAGGCATCAGCGGCCCCCGTGAATCCGGCGGATGTCCCGGCGTTCCTGCTCGGCGATGGCCTTGCCGACGTTGTCTTCCAGCTTGCCGACCAGCCGGTCTTTGAGCCGCGGCAGATTGGCGTCAGCCCATCGGCCGAACTTGCCGCTCCCGACAAATCCGCGGACGCTGCGGAAGTAGATGCTGCCGCCTTCCCCGCCGCCAATCATGGCCACGCTACCTTTGAGGTAGGGGTACTTCTTTGCCCGACTCATCGGCACCTGCAGGGCCAACTTTGTCGGGTAGCGGTCTCGAACTCCGTGCTCAACCCACCAGGCGTGGAAGCCGAGCTCGCGATTGCTACCGCCAACAGCCCGGCGATACCCGACGAGACCCACGGCTGTCGTTGTCTTCTTTTTCTCAAGCTTGAGCCCTACGCTGCGGCGCAGGTTGCCGGTCGGCCCCTTGGGCGTCAGGGCCTTCACTTCCGGCACGACAGACTTGACGACCTCTCGGACGCTGCTGCCGAGGTACTTTTTCTGCACGCTCTTTGAGAGGGCAGTGAACCGGCGGAGCACATCCTCAACGCCCTCGACGCTGGCGACGATACGGTCCATCAGTCCAGCTTCTCCGTGACAAGCAGCTCGTGCTCGACTCGACGGCCACGCTCCACCACCGAGTCAATCTCAAACGTCCGGCCTTCGCTCACGATCCGCATCTTGGGCAGCAGACCAGGCGTATACCGCATCCGCACGCGATGCGTGACCGTGCCCTCGGTCTGCAGGCTGGCGACCCGCTCGGCCCCCGACAGCGGCAGCACGGCGATCCACCGAGTTGCAAACTCCGAGTACGTCAGCGTCGGCTCACCGATGCTGTTGGTCGTCTCAGTCGGTGTCTGGATAACAGCCTTCTGGTCCATGATGCCGGATGCAAGCATGGCTCACGTCCCGTAGAGAACGAGGGTGTAGGAGGCGGTGCCAGAGTCGCTTGCTACGCTAATGGTTCCAGGCGACTCAAAGCAGCTCACGACCGCGAGCTCTCCACTGCTCCTGGCACTAACGCGGGATGGCCCAGGCTCCGAGATTTCGACGGCCGGCGTGCCCAGAAGAGCGACTCGGCTGATTTCGCTGAAACTTACGAGGTCGCCATTGGCTTTGCGATAGGCCGGTGTCAACGTGCCGCCGCTGTACACCGTGACCGCAGACGTGCCAACCGTCCCCGAGACGATTGCCACCTTGCCAGTCGTGTAGCTCGTGCTGTCGACCAGCGATATCTTCTTCAGCGACTGCACGCCAGTGCTGGTGTCCGAGTCGGCGAAGCTTACATCAACGGCAATCCGGCCTTGAATACTCATGCGTACTGCTTCCACTTTAGGGGCTCGAGCAGGGCCGCCACGCCCATCGGCACGTTCTGGCCGACGTTGCCAACGGCCTCGCGGTTGGCGTACCAGTGGCCGACCATCATCTTGATGGCATGCACCGCCGGCTTGGGCACATCGGCAGCCCCGCCGTAGCCGGCGAGGTACGTGATCTGGACGCTCTTGTCGTCAATCCGCACGCTCGGCCAGACGTCGAGGTACGTCGGGTAGACGAGAGCCGGAACGTGATCGCGGTCGAGCCGGAAGTCCTGTGTGCCGCTCTCTGCCCAGGTGAGCGTCTGCGTGGCTCCGCCTGTGTCCACATACGAGATAGTCACGGTGGCCTCCGAGCCTGTCTCGTTCAACCGCACCGGCGGGCGCGGAAGCTCAATGCGGGTGCCAAAGAAGTCATCGAAGGCCACCGTGTACGTCTTGTCTGCGAAGGTCCGGTCGCAGTAGTCCTCTGCCCACGTGGTCGCCGCGTCAATCAAGAGCCCGATGTACTCATCGTCATCGGTCGTGTCGACGACCCGCAGATGCTCCTTGGCGTCGGCCACACTCACTGGACGGTCGTCGGCCGTGCTGGCGGCTGCCACCACCAGGCTGCGGTACTTGCTCGCAATCGTGCCGCGGTAGAACAGGCTCACTTCTTGGCCCTCCTGCGCCGCCTTGGAGCCTTGGCCTTTGGAGCGACCGCCTGCTCAACGACCGGCTCCGGGGCCACCGCGACCTCAAGCAGCGGCTGCTCAACCAGATCGACACGCCCCATCATCTGCATGGCACGGGCCTGGCCCTTGGGCACCTTGACGACCTGGCCGGCTTTGTAGCCCTGGAACGGCCGCCGGAACCGCACGGAGGTTGTCTCAATGGTCCACGTCACTTCCACGCCTCCTCGGGCGGTCGGCCGCCGCTTTCCCAAAAGTCACCCGGATGCTGCAGCAGGCACTTCATGTTGCTACTCGGCCACTTGATCCAAACCTCTGCATGTCCGATGCACACCCTCGTGCACACCCCGCTCTTCAGTCCTGCCTTCTGAGCCACTTGCCAGAAGTGAATGTCGTCGTCTGTCCGGTCTGGCCCCCAGGTGCCCTCGCTGTCTGGCTTGCCCAGGAACCAGGGATGCGGCATCTTCTTGAGGGCCGCTGCTCTTATCATCGTGAATCCGAAGTGGGCTGTGTTGGCTTTCACGATGTTGTGATAGACGAAGTGATCCCGCCGCATCTCGCTCTTCCGTTCGCCGTCTGGGCTGGCCATCGTAAAGAGCGGCTCGTCCTGCTTCCGCTTCATCTGCACAGCCGCGACGATGTCGTAGTCGCTGGCAGCTGCGTACGTCAGCATCCGTGGCACGGCGTCCTGCTCGAAGATGGTGTCGTAGTCGAGCGTCAGCAGCCAGAGCGGCGGGGCCTTGGGGTCCGTGTCGAGCTCGACCATCTCGGAAAGGACACGCTCGAGGCATTGGCCCCAGAAGGCCCCCTCAAGCCGCACCGGCGAAATGCCGTAGGGAACCAGCCCTCTTGGCCAGCAGAACATGTGGTCCTGCCAGCCCAGCCTCGGGACCGACATCGCACACATGACACGCTGCGGGCCGGAGCCCGTGTCGAGCACGGCCGGCTTGATGCCAGCCACAGGTGACGCCGCGCCCACGGCATCCTCCTTTGTTGAGGTTGTCGTCAATCAGCCAGTGGTCACTTCACGACCAGGGTCGTGACGTTCGCATCAGCCGCGGAGTCGACGCCACGCTCGCCCTTGCCGAGCCGGGCCGCGACCACCACAGTGTTGTTGCTGGCGTTGGCCGTCGCTTCCGCGGAAGGCGTGACCGAGACCTGCAGGTACCGCTTCAGACCCTTGGTGCTCAGGTCAAACCGAGTCACGTTGACCGTCGCGGTGTTGGCCACGCCACCGAGGGTGTAGTCGGTGTCTTGCACGAGGTCCGTGATCGCGGCGTACGAGCCGTCCGTGTCGCTGTGCTTGACGCTCACGACGCTGGGGGCCGCCGTGTTGGCGATGCTGCGGTAGCCGACGTCGATGCTGACGGTGTCAAACCCGAGGGCGTCGATGGCCACCGTGTGCGTGCCAGCCGAGGCAAGCCCAGCGGCAGCGGTCAGCGAGATCACGCTCTTGCTGTTGGCAACAGGGTCCATGGTAAGGGTCTCTCCTTGGTGAAGTCTTAGAGCGTGAGGCCAACCACCGGGCCAGCCGTCGAGGCGTCACCCACGTCGGAGGTGACGATGTCGAAGCGGCAGAGGCCCTGCAGGTACGTCTGGTCAAACTCGATGTAGCGGTCGGTCGAGGACCGGATGGCGATCTGCTGCCTCAGCCCGTAGTGGGTGCTGAGTCGCAGGTTGCCAAACAGGGCGATGACCTGGCCGGCCGTCGGGGCCGACCGCATCGAGTTGTTGAAGTACACCGGGTAGCCCATGAACCGCTGCTCGCTGGCACCGGCCGAGAGCTCGGCTGCCGAGACGCCACCGGCACTCAGCATCAGGGGCAGCATGCAGGTGCTGTAGACCTGCGGCGTGACGTACCAGCCGGCACCGGCCCGAGCGTAGCTCGGAAGCTTGCCGATCAGCTCGGCGAAGTCGTCGACGGTGATGGCCGAGAGCGAGCTCTCGCCGCTGTCGTTGGTGCCGGCAGTCAGCGTCTCGTTCTCGAACTTCCACTGGACCCCGCGGATGCCACCGTGGGTCGAGGTGCCGTCACCAGCAAAGCCGGCGTCGTCGATCTTCTGGGCGAGCGACAGGGCGAACTCCTGGGCGACGAGGTCGGCCAGGTCGATTACCGAGTCCTCAATGAGCGAGTTGGGAATCCGGGTTGCGACCCGGCAATCCTTGGCCGACAGCATTACGTTGTCGGTCGCCATGTCGGTGGCAGTCGTCTCGCTGTTGTCGCTCACGAAGTAGGCGGTGTTGCCGCTCACCCGGCGAGGCACGTAGAGCGTGTTGCTCGACATCGGGATGACGTTGGCCTGAGCGGGGATGGCCCCGTACTCATCGACCAGGCGGATCACGGTGGCAGCGAAGGTCTCGGGGATGAAGACCCCGCCCTTGCTGTTGTCGTTGCTCGAGAGGGCACGCTCCTCGACGTTCCGCTCGTACCACGAGCGGTCCTCGGAGCGACCGAGCACAAAGCCTCGGATCCAGCGACCGCAGACCTCTGCGTCGTCGGTGCTGCCGAAGGCGCGAAGCCGGCCGACGTGCGGCTGCTTGCGGACGGCCACGGGCTCGGGCGTCTCAGCGACAGCCACGGGCTTGGCAGTGGCGGCGACCTTGCCGCGGAGGGAGGCGATCTTCTCGGCAATCGCAGTCTCGGTGGCGAGCCGCTCCTCAAGCTCGTTGGCCTCAGCGGTCAACGTCTCGATCTCGGCGGTTTGCTCCTCGGTGCGATCCTCAACCTTGGCGAGGTCATCGAGAAGGGCGGCCACAGCAGCGGCCCGGTCCTGAAGCTTGTTCAAAGAAGCCATCCGTGGCTCTCCCGTTAGAGGGTGACGATCCATGTCTGTCACTCACCCTACGGCAGCCACTGCAAACGTCAGAGAGGTTGCATACCTAACTAGGTAAGGCCCGGCGGCAGACGTACTCCGCCGGCACGATTGCCTTGGAGCGATGATCGCACCGCGGGCACATCACGTACCGCACTTGATGAGACTCGCCCATCTGGCGGCTGCAGTAGGTCTGCAGCCGAGCCTGCCCGCATTTGGGGCAAGTGTCACCCGGCTTTGCCACGCGCAAAACTCCTGAGCCTCGCGGCCCGCAGCCGCGTTGATGCCTGCACGACGTCTGGCCCGACAACGTGTGGCACCGACTCAGGTGTAGCCTGCTCTGCAAGCCAAGCCTGGAAGGAACGCATGGCCACTTGGGCTGTTGTGCTCGGGTACGCCGGCTGCACGACCGGCCCGAGCTCGTAGATGGTCGCCTGCCGCACCTCGCGGATCGCTCGGCCACCCTCGTCGGTAGTGAACGACTCCCCACCCTTGTCTACGGAAAACGTGAACGAGGCACCCTTCACGTCACGCCGAGAGATGAGCTCGAGGATGTCGGCCCGGCTGGCCGGCGGCGTGACCTCAAAGCCGACGCCCTTGTCGTCGCTCCAAACCTTGAGCGTGCCGCTCGACTCCCGGCCAAGAAGGATGTCGGGATTGTGGTTGTAGTAGCTCACCAGGTCCGTGCGGCCCCGCTGGCGGTTGAGCACCTTGTCGAAGGCCCCTGGCATCACCCGCTCCCGGAAGCCGCCCAGGTCGACGCTGAGCCGGTTGTAGACGACAGCGTAGCCGCGGATGACGGCCCGGCCATCGGCCCGCTCCTCAACCACGATCTCGTCGTCGGCCTCGTAGGCAATGTCGCGGGTTTCAATGTGCTCACTCATCGCTCAACTCCTCTTCGTCGTCATCTGGCATCTCATCGTCGTCTGGCTCTGGAGCCGGCGGCTCAGGCTGGGCAGGCGGCTCGGGCTGCTCGCCTTCCGGCATCGGCCCGAGGTTCTCCTTTTGCCGCACCTCCTCGGGCGTCATCCACCCGTTGCGGATGGCGACCTCGTACGCCTGGTAGCGGGTCGTGATGTCGCTCCGCAGGAGGCCCTCGACGAGGAACTCTGCGTAGAGGTCGTCTTGGTCGTCGAGGATGTCTCGCTCAATGGCACCCTCAATCCGCCGCAGCCAAGGCTGGATCGTGAACTTCTCGAAGCTCACCATCTCGCTGGCCAGGTTGCCCCACGTAGCCCTGCCGAGCTCCTGGATCATGTGTGGCGGCATCTTCCAGATCCGGCACACCGAGAGAAGTGACTGCATCCAGAGCTCGGCCAGCTGGCTCTCCTGGTTGGTCGCCGAGACCGTGTCGACCTTGAGCCCGTTGGACAGCACGGCCACCTCGCCGGCTCGGGACGGCCCGCGGTGCCGGTTGTTCCACTGCTCCCGCAGCTGCTCTCGCACCTCGCGTGGCAGGGCCTGGTCCGTATGCAGCACCATCCCAGGCTGAGCGTTGTTGCGATAGAACGTGCTGGCGTACTGCTCGAGCGACCGGGCCAGGTTGATGGCGTCCTTGCCGAGGTCAATCGGCACCGCGCCGTTGATGCCGTCAAACGACAGCCAGCGGACGTGCATGATCTGGTCGGCCCGGTAGACCACTTGGCTGCCGGTCCCCGGCTCACGGTAGAGGTAGGTGAGGGTCTTGTCGTCCTCCTGCTTCACCTCCATGCCGGACGGGTGCAGCGGGTGCAACTCGGTGACGCTGCCGCGGACGCCGGGCACCTTGAGGTTGTAGGCCGAGCCGTAGAAGCCCAGATGCAGGCACATCTGCTCGATCCACTCGTAGCGTGTCTGCCACGAGTTGGGCCGCTTGGCCAGCACCCGATAGAGCGGCAACTCCTTGGCTCGCTCGGCATCGGTGTCGTTGACTCGGCGATAGAGGTGCAGCGGAAGGCTGGCGACGGTCTCAGCCACCACCCGAGCACAGGCGAAGTAGACGCTGGTCTTCATCGCCGTCTCGGGCGTAACCCGCATGCCCTGGTCGCTTGCCAGCATGACGAGGTCGTCCCAGCGGCTCGTGCGTTGCTCGAGCCAGCGGATCTCCGGTACCGTGCCGTTTTCGCTCATGGGCTCATCACCAGAACATGATCTCGGGCATCTCTGCAGGCTTGTGCTGCTCGCCCATGTGGATACCGCATGCCATCGCCAGGGCGACCGCTCCGTCGATTCGCTCGGTGCTCTTGGCTTTGCTCAGCTTTACATTATCGGCCGGGTCCATCTGCACCGCTGCGTTGCCTAGTTGCCAGCCTAGCAGCCGATTGCCAGCAAGCCGCAGTTTTCCATCGACCAGGGCCGCCTCGAGAGCCTTAGTCGGCGAGGACATCGACGCGAAGCCCTGCCCGAACATCACGACGGGCAAGGATTCTGAGGCAAGCTGCTGCGCAAGCATCGTGGCATTCCATCGGTCAATCGCCAGCCCGCGGCAGTGATGCTTCTCGCAGAAGGCCATGATGTCTCGCTGAATGACACCGTAGTCAGTGCTGCGGCCGTCGGTGATCGTCAGCCACCCGTCACGCTCCCACTGCGAGTACGGCACACGGTCTTCCTGCTCACGCTTGGCCGCGTTCTCGCCGGGAATCCAGAAGTGGGCGTAGACATCGACCAAGCCATCCTCGGCCGGAAACCACGCCACAAAGGCCGACGTGTCAAACGTGCTGGCGAGGTCGAGCCCAGCCCAGAAGTCCCGGCCGGCCAGCGGCTCGGGCGGGCCGCCCATGCACGCCTCGATCTGGTCAGGCCGCACCCACTTGACGTCACTGGTCGTCGGCACGTTGAGCCGGTACCGCAGGAACGACG
>Ga0075480_10003162_pt1 | contig 10586 bp, 10 predicted proteins | sample DEB08_DNA_7_FD_81590 | JGI IMG/M metagenome (GOLD analysis project Ga0075480, IMG submission 81590) | Aqueous microbial communities from the Delaware River and Bay under freshwater to marine salinity gradient to study organic matter... | ecosystem: Environmental > Aquatic > Marine > Coastal ...
CTATTAGTCTATGATTGACGATTTAAAATAAACACCACCGCTAAGAGCCCTACAGCACCTTTTATATACCACACTATTTGTTCATTATACGTAAGGAAATCATTACCATCCATGTTTTCTTCCAGGAAGTTAAAAAAATCCACACCGAAATTAATGCCAAAGTGAGTAAGAGCGAGAGCTAGAATACAGGATATAAATGCGAATGTATTTTTGGTAGCGCTTTGCTCCATTTTTTCAATTGGTGCTTTTTCCAGACTACCTAACCGCTTTCTCATATCATCCTGCACTTACTTCTGTTAACTTTAGTTATAATGAGGAAAGTACTTGTTTTCAAGTTGTAAAGAGCTCGAAAAAATACATTAAATACTGATTTATCGGTTTAAATAATTAAGCTAGAGCGCTTTCGTTACCCGAATCCATCACAAATAAACAGCTTGAACGTGAAGTGTCGACCAAGTTAAGCATAAAGTCTCTGTTGACTTCCTGGCTAATACCGAAAATGTTTAAATCTGCTCTTGGAGCTCGAGATAAATACTCCATAAATTGTCCATGGTGGACATGTATTCTGATGTTCTTTGACATTCTGGTGACGTCCATCAGAGACATTAAAAACTCTTCAGCAACAGTTTTGTTTTCCTGTTCTTCCACTACACACATTAAGCGAACATCGGCATTCCAGTTTTTCTTTAGCTGGTAACTAAGTAGTAAAGCAAAGTCAAGGTTTGTAAGCTCCATACCGATGCGCCAATTTGGGGATTGGTCTCTTACCCAAAGGTTTATGCTTCTCTCTCTTCCAAGCCCAGAATCTTTGTGAGGCGCAATCAGCGCGACTCCCATACCATTTGCACTAGCAATATTTACCAAGGCTTGTAGCTCCTCCTCACTTCTTCGATTGAGGTTTTCAAAGATGGTGTTGGGGTGAAAGAATGACCCCTTCATAATAGAAACAGTGGCTCTTAATCCACTTTCATACTGTTTTGTTTCGATAATAGAACTCGATGCAAAAATGTTTTCTTTTTGCATATCTTTAACCAGCTTGTTAAGGTTTTTTAACTTATCTTCTTTATCTTCATAAACTAAGCCGACAGCCTGAACAGAGCCTTGAGTAGCGCATAAAGCTTTAAGAAGTCTGAATTGTCCCTCAAAATGAGACTCTTTTTCCACTGGAACCATAATGTCTGGCTTCCAAGCTCTTTTGGGAGTTTTAATACCGGACTCTGCTACTTTTTTCGCAGCCCAGTTTGCAATACTCACGAAGAGACCTGAGTGAACCGTTTCCCATGGGGTTTCGAGCTGTTTTTTATCCAAAAATGCATAAATGAAAAAGATAACCGAAATTGCCACAAGCCCAAAAACCGGGGAGATGATAATAATCGCAGTTAAACAGGAAACGCTTCCTAAAATGGGCACAAACTTAGGTATTTTAAATTCAGGCCTGAAACTGATTAGATTCAATGATTGTTCGATTACTAAAACAATATTGATTGTAAAATAGGTAAGTAGGAAAAACATAGTAAGAATACGAGCTAGAGTATTCAAGTCTCCAAAAATCGCTGCAATCAAAACCATTGCACCTGTGAAAAGCATAGCATGTCGAGGTTCTCCTTTATGTTCTTTAGCAGCCCATTCAGAACCCGGAACGATTTTATGAATTGCCAAAGCCTGTAAAACTCTAGGTGCAGCAGCGAGTGAGCTTAATGTCGCTGTAAAACAAGATGCCATAAGGCCAATTAAGACTACTACAGGCCAAAAAGCTTTTTCAATGCCAATGGTTTTAGTTGAAATAAGTTCTTCTGGAGATGAGGTTAAAGAATAATATACCGCACCCAGCAAATAAATTATCAATGAGGTTAACCAGGCTCCCATTGTTCCTAAAGGAATACTACGTTTAGCATCTTTTAGGCTACCCGACATACTCGCGCCAACCATAATTCCTGTCGCAGCAGGAAAGAAGACTGCAAATAATTCCCAAAAAGAGCCCTGTGTAAATTGTCCAAAGACTTCTGGTTTTTGCCATTCATCATCTGTTTTTACTCCAAGGTACATAGATACCAATGCGCCTATTATGAGGATCATAACTAATAACTGAACCTTGAAGGCCAGTTTTGTGCTGATGAAAACTAGTAGGAAAGCAACTACAAATAGTATCAGAATAATCAAAGGGACATAATCACTGTGTTTTGGAATGAGGTAAACCCAGCCTTCAACAAATCCATGCATGTAAAGTGCAGCAGAAAGACCTTGAGCCAAATAAAGCGGAATTCCGATCGCTCCACCCATTTCCAGGCCCAAACTCTGACTTACCAGAGAAAAGACTCCGCCTGAGCCTACGCGAATGTTAGAAGTGATACTGGAGATAGATAAGGCAGTTGTACCTGTTATAAAAAATGCAGTGAGAATAACGAGTATTGCACCGACAAGTCCGGCATTACCAACCAGCCAGCCTTCACGAAGGTAGAGCATCACACCAATAATTGTAAGAAGAGTCGGTCTAAAAACTCCTAGAAAAGTACCAAACTTTTTAGAGCTTTGTTCACCGGACTCCGCAAGGTCAATTATGACTTTTTGCTCTGGACTCATGACTTGATTACCGCTTCCTTCATTCGATTACCAGTATAAAGGTCTGGTCTTTCGTCTGAAAGGTGTAAATGTAAATTTTGTTGTGAAAATATAGATTTATCCTACCTAAGACTTAATCAATTACTCCAGTTGTTCTTGTAAATAGTTACTTTTCAGTTATTGGGGTAAATAAATATTTAAAATTTCAGGTGGATAGAATATGAAGATTGCAGTGATTGGATGCGGAAATGTAGGTTCGACTTTAGGACGCAGATGGTCTGAAAAAGGGCACGAGGTAATTTTTGGTGTTAGAGATGTAAATAAAGAGAATGTCCAAAAGGTTCTTTCTGAAACCTCTGCAAGTGCAAAATCAATCAAAGAAGCTGTTGCTGAATCTGATCTAGTTGTTTACGCTGCATGGTGGAGTGCAGCTGAAGAAGTTTGTGAACAAGTTGGCGACTTTGAAAATAAAGTAGTCATTGACTGTATAAATCCACTGAAATTTGGCAAAACTGGCTTGGAAGGTATTGAGTTAGGCTTTGATACGTCAGCTGCTGAGAAACTGCAAGGGTGGGCTAAGAATGCCAGAGTAGTTAAGTGTTTTAATACAGCAAGTGCTCAGACTATGGCTAATCCGGTGATTGATGGAGTTAAAGGGGATATTTATATCTGTGGAAATGATGAAGAAGCGAGAAAAACAGTTTCAGGTTTAGCTGCAGAATTAGATTTCAGTCCAGTTGACTGTGGAGATTTGACAGCTGCGCGATATATTGAACCAATGGCCTGTCTGTGGATTAAGCTTGCATTTAGTGGTTTAGGGGCCGATTTTATTACAAAACTCATTTCTAGAAAGTAACAAGGTTTATTAGTAAGTAGATGGAATCTGATTCTTCGGATAGTGATGGGAGTAGTCACAGTTTAGGCTATAGCATTTCTAAAAGTATTTTGTTCAGGAGAGGTTTATGCTTCTCCTAATAGTAGTCAGCATAATTGTTCTCATTTCTTCAGGTCTCTGTTCCTGTACAGAAGCAGCTTTATTTTCTATTTCAGAAGTCAAGACTCGTGCCCGAGCTGAAGAGGGAAGCAAACAAGCTGTTGCTCTAAGACAAATTCAAGAAAGTATGGCAGCTCCAATTGCTGCAATCGTTGTTCTAAACAATATCGCAAATATCACAGGTAGTTTATACATTGGTAAACTTGCTGCTGAAGAATTTGGAACTTGGCAGGGTTTTTTTGGTGGATGTTTTACATTCTTAATTATTATTTGTTCAGAAATTATTCCTAAGACGATCGGTGAGCAATACTGTGATCCAATTGCATTTTGGTTAGCAAAGCCAGTTTTGTTCATTACAAAAATGCTGACGCCAATTATCAAATTGGTCAACTTATTTACAGTTCCATTCTCTAAAAACCAATCTGCTGCCATGACTACAGATGAAAATGAAATTCGTATGATGGCAAACATCGGTAGTAAACAGGGTGCTATTAACCATAATGAGTCAGTGCTTATTTCAAAAGTTTTAGATATGAATGACATCAAGGCTGTGGATATCATGACTCCAAGAGTGATGATGACAACTCTTGATCAGAAAACGACTTTAAAGGAAGCAACTGATATAATAATGGACTCTTCTCATAGTCGAATTGTTTTGATTGACGAAGCTCCAGATAAAGTGGTTGGAATTGTTTTTAAAACCGAACTTCTAGTAGGAATGGTTAATAATGAACAAGATAAAAAACTAGAAGAGTTTTGCCATAAAGTTAAGTTTGTTCCAGAGCAGGCATCCGCAGATAACCTCTTGCGTTTCTTTCAAGCTTCGCGCCAGCACTTGGCAATTGTGACTGATCAATATTCAGGAGTTGCTGGAGTTGTAACTTTAGAAGATGTATTAGAGTGTTTGACTGGTGAGATTGTTGACGAGACGGATATCGCCGTTGACCTTCAAAAAGTTGCCAAGGAAAAAAGAAAGACCATCCATAAAATGGATGATCTTGATGAAAATTCTAAAGAAGTTGCAGGTTAAGAAGAGAGTCCTTGGACGATCTCAGCAATTCTATTTTGTTGATCCTTTAAGTGCTGAGTATAAGTTGGAATCTCATTTTCACTATTTGCTGTTTTAACACCCTTACAGATAACATCTAAGTTGTCTTTTATGATATTGAGTTCATTTGCTACTTCTTTAAAGAAGTCGTTATATGAATCCCAAGTAGACTGCATATCTTGAAATTTAATACAGCGGTCAATGTTGATAGCGATTAACTCAGTTAACATCTGTAATGTTGTTCTAGCATGCTCAGCGAGCTTCCCAGCCATCATTTTATCAGCATAGATAATTCCACGAAGAACGTCTTTTTTGCTTTCTTTATCATAAAGCATCAGTGGAAGACAGACTAGAGATTTGATCTTAAAATCTCTCATGGACATTGTTGATTCTACACTAGTATCTGCATTATCAATTAATACAGCCCCGTTAGCCTTAATGACTTTGCGAAGCATACTTTTACTAATGGTGTAATCTTTCTCAAAAAAGTCTTGGCCTTTCTTACGGCTAGTTACTTCTTTTAAACTCATTTGGTCCTGATTGTATTCAATCAAAAAACCATAACCCCTGTCCATTCCAGTAACAGATAGTACTGCATCAATTGCTGAGTTATATAGTTCTTTTAGGTTGAGGGCACCCTGAAATTCTTTCATGTATCCTAAGATAAGCATTAGACGGCCAGCCATTGGGCTCATCTCATCACCAGAGTTATTATTCCCCCTTCCGGTTTGAGCGTTCCGCCTGTCTAAATTTGAGTTGTTCAAAGTTTTGTCCTTAAATGCCTTTTAAAATGACTCACTAAAATGTAGTACTTATTGTATTATCTGTTTGGCAATACTTCAATACAGTCTATTCACCATTTAAAGTAATGGTTAATTTTCGGCTACTAGCATAATCCCTATGCTCACAAAGGTAAATTCCTTGCCAAGTTCCCAGGTTTAGGCTTCCATTTGTTATGGGAATAGAGATGGAACTCCCTAAAATAGAACTTTTTAGGTGGGCGGGCATGTCATCCGGACCTTCATAGGTATGAATGTAGTATGGAGCATTTTCAGGGACCATTTTATTGAAGTGACTTTCAAAATCAGTTCTAACACTTGCATCTGCATTTTCATTGATCGTCAAACTAGCTGAAGTATGACGAATAAAAATATGAGCTACTCCTACTTTGAAGTTTTGAAGTTCAGGGACAGCTTGAATTATTTCACGAGTAATTAAGTGAAAACCACGGGACTTCCCAGGAATGGAGATTGTTTTTTGAAACCAGCTCATTCTATGACTATGCTTGCTAACTTTTTTTCTAATTCTTCTAAATATAAACTTAAAGCAGGAAAGCTTTCTTTTTTCCGTATCTCTGCCAATTCGTCTGCAACAATAATTCTACTGTAGTCAGAATTCACATTATTATGCTTCTTTTCTAATTCATCCAGGTATCTATTTAATTTTTCTTGACGGTTGATGGCTTGTTGGAACTTTTCTTTCGCTTTTTTGATAGACTTTTTGAATTCATCAAATTGCTTCTTTTTAAGGAATTGTAAGCTTTGCAGGAAGTTCAAGAGACTGGGTCTAACAGTTTCAGATGAAGTTAGAGAAATTTCCAATAAAGACCTTTCTAAAAGGGCAATGTAATTGAGGTCGATTGTCTTCGATGTATCATCAGTTATGTCTTCGAGAGGAGTTCTCATGGTTCCAAAGCCATTGTTTCCTGGCCTTGCAACAGTTACAGAGAGTAAACGGGTTACTTTTTCACGGATTTCTTCAGGTGGATATGGATTAATTACGTTAAAACAAATTCTTTGGCAAGCCTTTTTAAACCACAAATTTCTTTGCCTTTGAGTTTTAAACTCATCAAATTTAACACTGAACGATTCAATTATACTTTTGTCTGAACCTTCAATTAGAAAAGAAAACAATGACTTTTTTCCTTTACTAAGAGGAACAAGGCCTCTTAAGAAAACAGCAGCTCTTTCAGCGTAAATACTGTAGAGCCAGAAATTTTTTGGGTCTGGGCCTTTCTGTCTAAGGAGTTCATCGATGTCAGGGAATTTTTTGCTAATGATTGCTTGCCTTGATACGGGGTATTTCTCTAAGGATGATAAGGTCTCCCCGACCATGTATTGGTATACATAGCCGGCAATTAACCAATCAGGAACCTTGACGTCTTTAGGTGCATCAAAGGTAATCAGAGTTCTACGAATTAACTGTTTTGTAATGGTGTGAAGGATTTCAAGAGAATTTAATTTATTGAGGTCTTTTCTCTTAAAATAAATCACTCTAAAAGTGTCAGTACTAGGAGGTATTCCTTCAATTTTTAAGGTAACAAGAGGTGCGTCACCAGGAAGTTTAGTTAATTTTCGACTAATAAACTGATTTATCTTTTTTGTAACGGCAAATAGAGCTTTTGAATCTTGGTCCTCTTTATCAGATACTAATTGAAGCTTATCTATAAAACTTCGGTCAGTGTATTCTTCAGAAAATGCACTAATGCTAAATAAAAGGAGGGTTAATAATGTTAAGAAATTTCTCATAGTCTCTTTGAGTTTACTTCAAGAAACATGGTGTCATTTAGGCTATGGTCAACCATACACTTGTGAAAATAGTGTGAAAAGAACTTAGAACTTTCTTCTTCTGCTTTGTGGTTTGCTGACTTTAATTTTTGAACCAGGTTTTTTATCTCGAACCCAATTCATGTATTTTTCAATTCCTTCGTGAGAACAAAGCTTATCAAAACTATTATACTCTTCTGCCATATCCTTTTCGGAAACAAGAGCATGAATTTGGTTATGGCACTCTCTGCAAATATTAACAGTTTCCTTAAGTTGTTCCTTAGAAAATGCAGCTTTTATTTTTTTATTTTTATGTCGGCTGACTGGTATAAGGTGATGTTTAGTCAGCCGCATTTCTCTAAGACAGATTTTACAAGCCATTTTACCTAACTGATTTAAGTTCTCCAGTTAGTACGATATGATGGGCTCCTGCCTCTTTCAATTTAGATAAGGTTGAATCTATGTCTGAATGAAAGGCGTCTTTATCTCCTCGAACGACAAAAACTGTAGCAGAGCCCCACATGTTCATTATTCGTCTGACTGAGTTTTGCAGTAAATCCTTTGTTAATGGCAAAGAGTCATCCATTTGAGCAATACCATCCTTGTTTACGCTAATATATATCTTTCTAGCTGAGCCCATTCTAGGTTTGCAATTCTCCACCTTAACAAGGTCAATGTTTTCAGATGGCCCAGTTTCGACCATGGAACTCAGTACGAAGAAAAATATCATTAGAAAAATGATATCGATCATAGGTGAAATGGGCACTCTTACTTTTTCAGCATCAATTTTAGACATCCTCTCCTCCTTATGTGTCTATAAAAATTACCCTAGCCCAAAATGCTTAATTTGTCAATAGTGACAAAATCGTCATTTATTCTTTAGGGTTTTTTAATCTAAATGGAAATGATTTTGAAATAAACGGAGTCAGATTGATGCAGGAAAGCTTTGAAATGAGATGCTGAATGTGAAATCCTTAATCTTTATTTTTTGTCTTTTGGTGGCTAGTTGTGTTACGACAGAAAAACTCCAGCAAAGAGTAAAAAGTCAATTAAATGACTTTATTGAGAAAAGTGAATACAAGAGTTCGCTGAGTACAAAAATTGAAGAAAAGGAAGCTTTATACACGATTATTCACATAAGGCAGCAGCATCATTCCAGCTTGTATAACAAGCAAATTCTCAAAGAGCTAGAAGATGCTCAAGATCTTTCTAAAGTTACAGAGATAAAAAAGAAGTACTTTGGGCAGATTACAAAGATTAATACTATACAGAAAGAGATCTATGATTTCTTAATGGCATCTACAAGCCAAAAGGATTTTTTATATGTTGAAGGAAGATCATATCCACACCACTACAGAGATGCGTTTTTATCAACATATGTGCCTGAGTCGATTGCTGAAATATCAAAGAACTTGAATACAAAAGGGGCGTTCAGTCATCCCATTCCAGATCCTCCACACTTTATAGGTGCTAGTATAACAATTCATAAAGAGAGGAAAATGAATGTCCTTGGTGCCGAAAATTTAGCTTTGCTAAATCTCACTTTATCACTTTATGAAAATAAAAAGTTTTCGGAGAATGATGTTGCTGCTCTTTTGAAGGAGTGTCATGAGGCTAGAGAAGACCAAATGATTAAAAACATGATCATCAATTTTGAAGATCTAAGTTATAGAATGAGTTCATTACGATTTTTAGTGTGTGGTTCTAAACATGATTTTGAAGATAATGTAAAAAAATGGAATGAGAAAAACCCAGATAAAAAAGTCAATTTACTGGTTTTTACTCCTCCGTCTTTAAATCTTGCCTTTTAAGCCAAGAATAAGGAAGTTTTTGCTTTTTAATTCTTGGAGAAGCGACATCTAGATTTAGAAACATAGCATTCACTTTTTGAATGTAAGAGATTTTAACTTTATGAAGTCCTTTCTCAAGAACTACTTTAGCTTCAGATGGAAAACCAGAAGATGCATTTACTAAATCTTTACCATCGATTGTTAGCCTTCCGATATCATTACAACTCAAGTAAAATTTATAGGTGTTGGTGTATGGGATTTCCAAATAGCCCTCAAAGACAAAAGCAAAATGTTGAGATCGCTCTTTGAAGTCCAAATCTAGAAGAAGAATTTTTCCTTTTCTCATGGCTTCAAGTTCACTGATCTCATCAAAGGACTCAATGCCCCACTTTTGGAAGTAACAGTAGTTTAAGCCTTTCTTCAGATCCCCTTCAATTTCTATGCATTTGAGTAGGTTCGGATCATTTTTTGCATTAGTTTCATCTATGTCAGCGTCAGAAATAAATTCATCCTCAATGCTTATATCTTGAACAACAGTATTATCGCTATTGTTTTCTAGATTATTTTTTGAGTTATATTTTATTGCTAGAGTGACCATAGAAGCTATGAGAAATAAGCCTAATACGCTTATAGCAGCGATAAGATGTTTAGTATTAAACTTGGAGTCTCTCTGGGCTATATCGCTTAGGCCTTTTTTATTTACACTTTGAGTGCCACTTACCGCTACTTTTTTAGCTTTTCTGTAGCCTTCCTGAATGTTGAGTAATTCCTTTTCAAGAGATTCTGCATCTTGAAAGCGATTTTCTGGTTTCTTAGAGAGAAGCTTTAAAATTAAGTCATCGAGTTTTGGGTTGATTTGCGTCTTGTAGGTTGAAATAGGTTTTGGTTTATTATCTAGATGCTTATCAATAATTTCATCGACAGATCCATTGAAGACGAATTTCCCTGTAAGTAGATGATAAAGTGTTGCTCCAAGACTGTAAAAGTCACTACGAATATCCAATGAAGCACCGAGAATTTGTTCTGGGCTAATATATTGTGGTGTACCGCTGACTATCTCTGAGTCTTCTTCAGTTTGGTGCGCAGGCCGACACAATCCCAAGTCCATCAGTTTAGAAGTGCCATCTTTAGCTACGACTATGTTGTCTGGTTTTATGTCTCTATGAACAAGATGGGCTTCTTTCCAGGCATAAGCTAAAGCACGAGTAATTTCAATTGCTACTTTGACAACATAGTCCTGACTCAGAGTTTTTTTCTTGCGAAGGACATCCTTTAAGTTATGTCCTTCAACATACTCCATAGCAAAAAAGAAAATGCCATTATCGACTCCGACTTTATAAGCTTTGACGATATTTAAATGGTTGAGTTTAGCGACTGAGCGAGCCTCAATAATGAAGTCATTTTTATATTTGTCCTCAACATAGTGATCCATTAAAATTTTTAGAGCGCATTCTCTTTCCAAAGAAAATTGATGAGCCAGATAAACTTTACCCATTCCGCCGGTACCAATTCTCTTGAGAAGAACAAAGTCGTCGACGACTACACCAGGCCCAAGATCGTGCGGAACCTTCAAAACTGAATGGCAATGTCCGCAGTTGACCATATCATCTTCGAGTTCTGCCAAAACAATTCCATGGCATTCGTCACAC
>Ga0075480_10003170_pt1 | contig 10572 bp, 9 predicted proteins | sample DEB08_DNA_7_FD_81590 | JGI IMG/M metagenome (GOLD analysis project Ga0075480, IMG submission 81590) | Aqueous microbial communities from the Delaware River and Bay under freshwater to marine salinity gradient to study organic matter... | ecosystem: Environmental > Aquatic > Marine > Coastal ...
CTACAGGACCACAAACATTAAAAGGTGTTGATGATAAAGATAGTAAAGGAACAATAAAAATGCATAATGCCAAAATATTGCCTAGAGAATTAGTTGGTGTTGGGCAAAAGATATTAGGTTATAATGATTTATATCATGGTTATATGTATATTGATTATGATGATGATATGTTGTATATAAATCAAAAATAATAATTTGAAATTTGTAATAATTATTTTTATTATAAACGACTAATACATAAAACATAAACAAATAATATTATAAAATGAACAAATCTGTAACTTACCAATCTTTTGCTCCCAAAATGAATGATGGACAAATTGTTATGGATATTGCTTCAGCACTATTGTGTGAAGAATGTAAGGATGATTTTCTAGGAGAAATTTTACAAAAACTAAGTGTCAAAAACACAACACTATATATTCCAGCAACACCATCCGTATTAGGAACTGGTGATGTGGCAAGTAATTTTAGATATAAACATGATATGACAATTAATAATCGTGTTGTAGAAAGATGGTTACTAGTATTTGAAGCATATCATACTAATGTGAATCCAGTAGTTGTAACAAGTGTTGGTAGAGATGCTCGTTATATGACATTTAAACTATTAGAAGATGGTTATGTAAACGTTGTAAATAATCGAAATGAAAATAGTATTCTTGAAGATGAAACAAAAATATTCAATAATTTTGTAAAATCATTTGGTATTACACCAGAAAATATGATTAAAATTAGAGAATCATGTAAAGGTGCTAGATACAATACATATATGGCAGATATGATTGGATTTGTGAATATATTAAATTACAATTATAATCCAGAAATGTTTCAAAGATATGATTTAGAAGCACAAATGATTACACCAGAATCTAAGTTTTATAGAAAAGAAGTTGAAGGTGAATATATGTTACAACCAGTAGTAAAAAATGGAAAAGAATGGGTTCCAAAAGAAGGTTTTAATTATCTATATTTTAGAAAACAAGATAAAGTTGGACCGAAACATAAAAATACATTTATGATGTTGGATGAAAGATATATGTCACAAGTTTATAGTAAACTATTTGAAATGTTAACACCTGAAGATAATGTGACAAAAAGCAAAGTTAGAGGATTTTTAAAGAGTATTATGTCATATGAACGTTTATCTGATTATTGGTATAATGATATTGATGATCCGTTTACTATATTTATGATTCAAAATTGTTATAAATATTGTAAATTAGATGATTTAGATCGTAGTATTTTAGAAAGTTTTGAAATTCAAACAAGACAATGGTTAGATGAAATGTAAATTATTCTATTTAAATATCTATTGTAATTTGATATATTCTATATTTTTTTTATAATATAAAATTATAATGGAAATGAATTTAACAGAAAGCGAATTAAGATTAAAACATGATATGGAAATGCAACTAGGGTTTCCTGTATTACGTCCAAATATGTTAAATAGTCATGGCGAAACACCATTAATGTTAGTAAATATGTTTTATAATAATCCTATAAACTATACAAAACTATTAATAAAAATAGGTGCAGATCCTAATTTTATAGATCCAGAAGAAGGAACTGTATTACATTATGCAGTCGCAAATGAAAATCCAGATACATTAAAATATTTATTAAGTGTAGGTGCAAATCCTTTTATACGAGATGGTCAAGGAGAAACACCATATGATTTTGCAAATAGAATTAATCATATAATTGAAGCACATATATTAAAAGATCATATGTTACGTAGATTACAAAGTAGAACTAGACGATATTTAACACATAAACGTAGAAAAAAAGCATATAGAAGTTTAGCACTTGCTAAAAGTATGGAATCACAACAAGGACCTTTTAGTAGTATAAGATATGATCCTAGTTTAATGGAAAAAATTACTGAATTTATGTAATATGTTTTTTTATATAAAATAATATGTTTGATATAGTAAATGTCAGAAAAAGATAAATTAAATGATCCATGGACAGATGAGTGTGAAGAATTATTAGCAGAATGGTCAGAAAAAGCAAGTTGTTATCGTTGGTTGCATGGAAGATGTGAAAAAAGTTATCAAAAATGGTATTATTGTTTTTCAATACCAGTTATTATATTATCAACATTAACAGGTGCTGCAAATGTTGGTATGGATTCATTTGTTCCTCAAGAAAGTAAAAGTGTAGCATCAGCAATTGTTGGTGGTGTGAATATTTTTGCTGGTATTATATCAACTTTACAAAACTTTTTAAAAGTTGCAGAACTAATGGAAGCACATAGAATTGCTGGTGTATCATGGGGTAAATTACAAAGAAATATAGCAATTGAATTAGCATTAGATCCAAGCAGACGTGTATTACAAACTGATTTTTTAAAATTAAGTCGTGCTGAATATGATAGATTAATTGAAGCAGGACCAATAATAGATGATGGTATTATAGCAGAATTTAATAAAAAATTTAAAAATTATGAAGTATCAAAACCATCAATATGTAATGGATTAGATAAATGTAATATATATAAAATAGATAAAACTATTGAAATGAATGAATGTGAATTTACGGAAGGTATAGAAGATTTAATAGAAAAAGAAAATAATTCTCCTAAAAAAACACCATTAGATATTAAAATTGATAATTTAAAAAAAAATGATGAAATTGAACACTTAATACCTGAAAAAAAAGTAAATGTTGATATTTCAAATAATATTGTAGCAAATGATGATATAGTAAAAAATATTGATAATAAAGATATAAATGTAGTAGATAAATCTAATACTAAAGATACACAAACAGAAGATATAGTAGATGAAGAAATAGATGAAGATAATAGTGAAACATTAATGACAGAATTTTTGGATGCAATAGATGATAAGGAAAATAAAACAGAATAATTATGTACATTTTTCACTACCTACACCACCTGTTTCTGGTGCACAATCATAACCAGGTGCCCATGTTTTTGCACACTTATCATTATCACTATTATAGTAATACTTACAATTACTCTGACCATTTATTTTCCTACAATCTCCTTTTGGTGCTAATTTTCTACATGGATTACTACAAGTTGAACCATCAAAAAATGGAGGACTTGTATTACATACGCATTTATGAGTATTATTAGTTACAACACATTTACTATTATTTTTACATGGATCTGGAAAACAAGGATCAGTATTTTTATCATTACATATATTTTTTTTACCTATAAAATTTTGTGGTTGATTTGTTGTTTTAAATGAAAAACAACCATTATTATTTATAAAATATGCTGTATCATCTTTAATATGTCCAAGTTGATTCATTTTATCTGAAACACAATTATCACAAGCAGTTCCACTACTATTACTACAATTATTTTGACAACATATATTGTTTATAGCAGTTATACTACTAATAAAATCATCTTTAAATTGTTGAACATCGGTTCCACTACCACTTAATTTTTGTGATATATTATTTTTTAAACAACTAACACAAGCATTACCAGTTTTATCTTTACATGCTGTTTCTAAATCTGAAACATGTTTACTTTTAATTTGACAATTATTACCACTATAACCAGGATTACAACTACAAGTACATTTATCTTTTATCCAAGTTCCACCTACTGGTATATTACATTTAGATGAATCACAAATGGTATTGCTAGAAATATCATAAATACTATAACCAATGAATGCTAAAAATCCTAAAAATGCTAAAATACCAATTATTATATTTGCTGACATATAAATAATACGAATATAAAAATATTATAATAAAGAAATAAATTATAGACAACCATTGCTTGCGGCGGAACCTAATGTTGCAGTCCCTGCAGAAACAATCGCTCCTAATGCTATCCATCCAACTGGTCCACCAAATGCTGCCATTGCGGCAATACCTATACCAGCACCAACACCACTCATTGCTGAAGACACCCAATCTTGAGCAGTGCATTTTTTACTTTGACTACCACTACCATCTTGATCTGAACCTAACATATTACCAGGAGCACCTGTTGTAAGAGAAGTATATATAAAATCTGTTGGATCTGATTCATCTAAATTTAATAAATATCCCATCCATCCGCCATTATCTGTAACTGTTCCACCACCAGATTTACTACCAATTAATGATAGTGCTGCATTATGATTTAATTTTGATCCTTTTACACCTGTTAATTTATCATTGCATAAAGAAGTTATTAAAGCAGAATCAAATCGTATACCATATCTAGCAAAAACATTATCTGGATGTGTTTTAAAATTCATCCATTCAAGTTTAGATGTATTTATAGTTTTAGAATCAATATATTGTAAATCACTACTTCCAGGCATAGGTGTAAATTTTGCACCAGAATCTGGTCCACACCATTTTAATATTAAATTTCTCCAATCAGATTGACTATTACCATCTGGATATTCTTTACCACCACTATTTAGATATTTGTCATAAAGATAATCTTCACCTTTTTCAAATAATATACTATTACAAATATGTTTTGGCCATACAAAATTTGATGTAATATCTTTATTTAATGTTCCAGTACTACTTTGAACAAAAATATGCCACATAACATTATTATCTAAAAAGTCAATATCTTTGTATGTTAATTGTGCTTCTTTTGCAGAACTAAAAAACATTTTATCTAATTCATAAATCCATTCCATACTATTAAATTCATTTATTAAGTCTGTATTAAAACAAGTATTATATTTTGAACCACCTCTAGTATTCCACCAATCATTTATAACTTTATTTTTTCTATATTTATTAATTTTATAAATTACAAATTGAATAATCATAAACCATAATATCATTAAAAATATAAAACCAGTAATACCAGCAGCAGACCATCCATTATCTGATTTAATATATATTTTCTGAGGTATAGGATCAATATAATTTGATTGAGGTAAATTTGTAGTCATATAATATAACTTATATTTTTATTTACACTTCTGGATGAAAATCTTTTTCAACTGAATCATTATAATCCTTTTCTTCATTTTCATTTGGTTTTTTATCTTTATCTTTATCTGTTGGTTTATCTGATTTCCATTGATCTTCAATACTTTGTACTTCTTTTTTCAATTGATCATTTAATGTTTTATTGTCTGGATTTAATTTTTGCATATTAGTGCTAATTTCATGATTTACCATTGATTTTCTAGCATTTTCACGTGTAGTTAATCTAGTTTGACATCTTTTTACTAAAGCATCCCCTTCAAGATTGAATTTCTTTTTAACAGATTCTGGAATATCACTCGATTTTAATGAACTTGCATCTAGTTTAGTAAATTTTCTTATTTCAGTTTTAGCATTTTCATCACTTTTATCAATATCAAAAAAATCAAAATCATCTTCATCTAAAATATTATCTTTTTCACCAATATCAACAATATCTAATGAATCTTTATCACTAGATTCAAGTGCTGCTTTTTTGGCATCATCCATAGTTTCTTCAGTAGCATTTCTTTTAATTCTTTTTAATAAATATATAAATAAACTTGTTAATAATCCTAAACCTAATAATAAATTAAATTCTGTACAACTCATTTTATTGAAACTTGGTAATTTGCAAGGTGGCGAACAGTTACTACAAATATTATAACTACTATTATCTTTTAAAGATTTAATTTGTGAAGCACTACAAGTATGATTCATAGCATCACCACATCCAACTGTACAACATGTTAATTTTTCTAACATACCACCAATTGCTTGAAATACAGTATGACCTAATTGTTCAATATCATGTAATATTTGTCCAAATATTGTATGAAATGCTATAATCAAATATATTACAATACCAATAATTATAAATAAACCCAATAATTTCAACCACATATATGAACTTGTGGAGGATGATTGAACTACTTGCTGTGGAACTAAATTATTGGTAGATACTATATTTGGTCTTTGTAATTGTTGTAATTCAAAACTTGACATTATAATTAAATTAATATAAAAAAAATATGTAATAATATTATATGGATGGTTTGAGTATATTATTAGTATTATTGTTATTATTTTTATTGTTTGGATTACCTATAATATCATATTTAATGTATAATTCAGTAAATAATAAAGGATTAAATGATGCAAAAAGTTTAAAATAAATTTGGATGGCATATTTATTTATAAATAAATTTGAAAAATACTTAAACTCTTTTTGATAAATAATATATATCTATCATGTCTGAATTATCTACAGAACCGATAATTCAAGCATATTTTGATCAAGAAAATATTTTAGCAAAACATCAATTAGAATCATTTGATGATTATATTGAAAATATTTTACCGAATATATTAAAACAATATAATCCAATTGTAGTAGAATTAGATAATGAATCAGAAAAAGATATTAGAATTAAAAATATTAAAATGCATTTATTAACAGATACCATAATTATTGAAGATTGTTTATATAGTGAAAATAATGGTGTTAAAAATATATTATATCCAGATATAGCAAATCGAAGAAATTATTCATATACATCAAATATATTAATAGATATATATATAGAAATTGATATATTAGATGAAATAAATAATATTATAAAATTACCAAGTAAAATATTACATAAAATTTATATTGGAAAAATTCCAATTATGGTTGGTAGTAAATATTGTATGACAACTAAATACGATAAAAGTTTAAAATGTAAATATGATATTGGTGGGTATTTTATAATAAATGGAAATGAAAAAGTTGTAATATCACAAGAAAAAATAGCACCAAATATAGTTCAAGTTTTTGAATCAAAAAAAGATAAATTTTTACTAAATGCAGAAATAAGATCTATGAATGAGAATGTATTTAGTATACCGAAGTGTATAAGTATTAAAATAACAAATAATACAGATATATATAATAATGAATTATATATAAATGTTCCAAATATTAGTAATAATATACCAATATTTATAATATTTAAATTATTAGGATGTATTAGTGATAAAGAAATATTATATAATATAATAGATAATTCAATACCAGAGATAGATGAAATGATGACAAATATATTGTTACCATCTTTTGAGAAATGTATTGATATTAAAAATGAACTTGATGCATATAGATATTTAATAAAAAATATGAATATATATCAAAATATAACAGAAGAAAAAAAAATAGAATATATAAATAAAAATGTTATAGATAACATATTACCACATATAAGTGATATAAATACAAAAGTATTATATTTAGGTTATATGATAAATAAATTATTAAAATGTCGTTTAAAATTAGATGATTTAAGTGATCGTGATAATTATATACATAAAAGAATAGAAACTCCTGGTATATTGATTGGTAATATTACATATTTATGTTATAATAAAATCTTTAAAGATAGTAAAGTATTAATTAAAAATGAAATAATAAAAAATGAAATAATAAAAAAAAATGTAAATAATTTAGATTATATAAATGATATTATAAATTATAATAATATAAATAAAATTATAAAACCAATATATTTAGAATCAACACTAAAAAGTAGTTTAGCAACTGGTAACTGGGGTATTAAAAATAATATTTCAAATAATAAATCCGGTGTATCACAAGTATTAAATAGATTAACATTTTCGAGTAGTTTATCACATTTAAGAAGAATTTCTACAAGTGGAGATGTTACCGGCAAACTAATTCCACCAAGAAAATTACATAGTAGTAGTTGGGGTTATATATGTCCTTCAGAAACACCTGAAGGACAAGCAATTGGATTAGTTAAAAATTTATCAAATACATGTGAAATAACACATCAGTTTAATAGTAGTATAGTAAAAACATATATAATAAAAGATATAATCTGTATAAAGGATATAAATATTTATGAATATGATAAAATTAAAAATACAAAAATATTTATAAATGGTGATTGGATAGGATATACTAATGATTATAAAAAATTAATAGAAAAACTTAAAAATTATAGAAAACAATGTATTATTAATATTTATACATCTATTTATATGGATTATAAAAATAATATACTATATATTCATACAGATAGAGGTAGATGTATTAGACCATTACTAAAAATAGAAAAAAGTAAGATATTATATGATAAAAATATTATGAATAAATTAAATGATAAAACATTTAAATGGTATGATTTATGTATAGAAAAAGATAGTAATAAATGTATTATAGAATATATTGATACATATGAAATAAATAATATATTATTATGTAATAAATTAGATGAAATAAAGCATAAAAAATATCATAATTGCGAAATTTCACCATCACTAATATTAGGATTATTAGCATCATGTATTCCATTTGCCAATCATAATCAAGCACCAAGAAACACATATCAATCAGCAATGGGTAAGCAAGCAATTGGTGTAAATACAACAAATATAAAAGATAGATATGATACATTTACACATATGTTACATTATCCACAAAAATCAATAATAAGCACAAAATATATGAAATATTTTAATACAGATAAATTACCAAATGGTATAAATATAGTTGTTGCAATTATGTCATATACTGGATATAATCAGGAAGATAGTGTATTAATTAATCGTGGTGCAATTGAAAGAGGATTATTTAATTCAACATATTATAGAACATATCGCGAAGAAGAAAATAAAAATCAATTAACAGGTGAAGAAGATATATTTTGTAAACCAGATACAAATCAAACATTATTTCCAAAAAATAGTAATTATGATAAATTAAATATAAATGGATTTGTTCCAGAAAATACTTATGTAAATGATAATGATATTATTATTGGTAAAATTATACCAACTAAACATAATACTTATAAATATAAAGATACTAGTATAAGTATGAAAAATAATGATAGTGGTTATATTGATAAAAATTACATAGATACAAATGGTGATGGTTTTAAATTTTGTAAAGTAAGAATCAGAAATGTTAAAATACCAGAAATGGGTGATAAATTTTCAAGTCGTCATGGACAAAAAGGTACAGTTGGTATAATCTTAGATCAATGTGATATGCCATATACTAAAGATGGAATTGTTCCAGATATTATTATTAATCCACACGCTATACCAAGTCGTATGACAATAGCACAATTATTAGAATGTTTATTAGGAAAAACTTGTACAATGTATGGTTATAATGGAGATAGTACAGCATTCATAGATAAAAATATATCTAATATATCAAGTATATTAGAAGATATTGGTTATGAAGGTAAAAGTAATGAAGTAATGTATAGTGGTATAAATGGCGAACAATTGCATACAAGTATATTTATTGGTCCAACATATTATCAAAGATTAAAACATATGTCAGGTGATAAAATACATTCAAGAAGTACTGGACCAATTGTATCTATGACTAGACAACCAAGTGAAGGTAGATCATCTTATGGTGGTTTAAGATTTGGTGAAATGGAACGTGATTGTATGATTTCGCATGGAGCATCAAATTTCTTACAAGAAAGATTTATGAAAGTATCTGATAAATTTACATGTTACATATGCAATGAATGTAATATGACTTGTGTAAGTATTTCACAAAATAAAGATTATCAATGTAAAAATTGTAATAATTATTTAAATTTTACAAAAATAAATATTCCATATTCATGTAAATTATTATTTCAAGAATTACAAAGTATGAGTATTGTTCCAAGATATATTGTTTAAGTTTAAGTTTATATTTAAAGTTTAAAATATTGTAATAAAATACTAAGTAAAAATGAGTATAGTTAAATCAAAAAAAAAGGATTTAAAAATAGATCCAGATCATATATTAGATATTAAAACAGTTCAATCAATTGCTATTAAAATTTTATGTGAAGCATTAAAAGAATTGCTAACAGATAGTAGTTTAATATTTGATAATGATGGTATAAAATTAATTGCAATGGATAGTACTAAATCAGTATTAATATTTTTAAAACTTGATAGTAATAAATTTGAGTCATATTATTGTAAAGAACGTATAAAAATAGGATTAAATTTTTTAAATTTATTTAAATTAATCAAAACAATAAATAATACAGATACTATTACATTTTTTATTCATAAAAATGACATAAATAAATTAGGAATTAAGATTATTAATAATGAAAAAAATATTGAAACAATATATTATTTAAATTTATTAGATATTAATAATGATGAAATAAATATACCACCTGCAGAATTTGAAACAGAATTAACTATGCCATCACAAGATTTTCAAAAACTTATTAGAGATATGATTAATATTGGCGAAGAATGTGAAATAAAAAGTTATGGAAAAAATTTAATATTTAATTGTATCGGTGATTTTGCTACACAAAGCACTATATTAAATGAAACACAGGATGGTTTACAATTTATTAATAATTGTGAAGATGATTCATTAGTTCAAGGAATGTTTTCATTAAAATATTTATCATTATTTACTAAATGTACAAATTTATGTAATCAAATACAATTATTTATTAAAAATGATTATCCACTAATTATTCAATATAGTATTGCTTCATTAGGAATTATTAAATTATGTTTAGCACCTAAAGTGAATTGATAACCTGTGGTGAATTAATTATTTTTTATTAAAACATTTTTACTATTTATATATTCATTATCGATATTTAAATA
>Ga0075480_10003175_pt1 | contig 10564 bp, 5 predicted proteins | sample DEB08_DNA_7_FD_81590 | JGI IMG/M metagenome (GOLD analysis project Ga0075480, IMG submission 81590) | Aqueous microbial communities from the Delaware River and Bay under freshwater to marine salinity gradient to study organic matter... | ecosystem: Environmental > Aquatic > Marine > Coastal ...
ACAACAGAGTTAAACGGCAGCGGGAATATGCCTGTCGTGCCGCCTAAGAACCCATCTGTAATGATTGTCGGGTCTTCATACTGAAACGCGCGCATCACATCGCCAATACCCTGCAGCATCGGCAAATCCCTGAAATACTCAGCGGTGGCCACAGTAGCTGCGCTGAACAGGTTAAGCCTGTCCTCGGGGTCAACGAACATAGTCTGATGCTGGGCTGTGCCAGCCGCAATGCCCACAAAGGCACTGACAGGCTCTAGCCCCTGGTAGCTTACATAGGTAAGCGGCCCATTGGGCAGGCCTGTCTCTGGGTTATACAGCGGCAGGGGGTCGCCGTCTGTATCAACAGGGAAGCCTTCACCTCGGAAGACAAAGCTGTATGGTTGCCAACCAGGCGGCAGCATTTTTTGCAGCTGCCTATCTGATGGGTATGACCCGGTAATCCGGCCGTTGATTGCCATTTCGTGCATCATGGCCATAGTTGCTGAGCCCATAGCCAATCTAGCCATCTGACGTTGCTGTGCCTTGGCGCCGTTGTTGCCCAGCAGATTGTTGCGAATCTTGCTGTTAGGGTTGAGCATAGCTGCTGCGTTAATTAGCGGGTGACCCTCAGCCACACGAAGCATTGTGTTTGTAGGCGCCTTGGCAAAAGGCATAATGAGTTTGCCAAGGGGGTGTGTCCGAAACTTGGTTGTAAACGTGCCAATCATGCCGTCGCCCAAGTCAGACGTCATTGTGGCATAACGCGACGCCGCGTCCATCTCATCGCCGGCAAACTTAGGATCCAGCAAAACCATCATGCCGTCGTCCAGCGCTTCTGCGTCTGTCCGGCCAGCTGCCTTTGACTTTCTGGCTGTACGGATAGCTTCTTCATACAAAGCGCCGCGTGATGCAATCACCCGGAAGAAATCATCAGCAGACATCAAAGCGCGACCTGGCAGGCGTATAACGCGCCCCAGGTGGTCTACAGCTTTGCCCACAGTGTTGTTTGTAATACCCAGGTTTTCTGCATCAATAGCGCGCAGGCTGCCGGCTTCTACCTTGTTAAGGGTATCTGCCGGCGCTTCTTCTGCAAAAGTCTTGCTTGCCGTAACCCATGCGTCACCAAACGCCTGGCCAAAACCATAGACGCGCGCAAACACGTCTTGAAAATATACGCCATCTGGGTCTGCGTCCTTGCCGACCATGCGAGCACCAGTCCGCGTTGCAGTGCCGATAGATGCAGCTGTCAGGTCAGTCAGCACGTTGTAGGTCATAAACAGCGGGTTAGCTATGGCGTTCTTTAGGTGCGTTGGGAAATAGGACAGTAGGCCGTTGATATAGACCTCCATCCAAACACCTTCGATACGCTGCCCCCAGGTGCCATTGACGTACTTGTTAGCGTTAGCCTGGCCACCTTCTTCAAGCGCGTCCAGGTAACCCTTGGCCATCTTCTCAGCTAGCTTGGCGCCGCCTGTCTCTTGCAGCATGGCGTTAAGAGCCTCAGCTGGCACTTGTGTCCCTGCCGGTATCTTGAACGCCTGCAGCGCTCTAGCAATCTCTGTCTGCGCGCCCTTGGCTTTCATTTGGATGCCGGCGTGAATAGACATCTGGCGCCGAAACTCTACCAACAGAGCCGGGCTGCCTTCGCCGCTCTGAATCTGCTTCGCCATTGTTTCTAGTCGCGCAGCTGACTTTTGCAGCAAAATACGCACAGCAGTCATTTGTTCTGCGTTTAGTACGCTACCGCTTTTTCTACGCAGTATTTCTTTTGTAAGGCCGAGCTCATCAGCCAGCAGCTGGTCAGCTGCAGCCAGTGTCTCGTTATTGGTGCGGACGCCGCGCTTTGCTGCTTCTGTAGGGTTGGCGATAATCTCGGACATCGAATTGATGACCCGGTTGACGTCTTCGCCGCTATCAAAATTCTTAAAATTAAAATCAATGCCGGTAGTCTCATCGACCACGCCCGGCGTAGTTATAGACGTGATTAGGTCGTCAGCGTCGCCCTCATCAGCCAGGCCGGTGCTAAACCCGCGACGTGCCTTTTCTGCTGTCTCTGTAACTGCAATATCAGCTGCCGGCTCTGGCGGGGCGTCCACCAAAACCTCTGGCGCTTCGTCTACCTCACGCGCTGTGGGCAGCCCAATAGATGTGCGAGCATCACCGCCACCGCTCTCAAAACGCTGCTGCCCCTCTGGCGACAGCATATCTGGCGCTAATTTTTCCTTTACTGATTCGGTGGTCTGTCCTTCAGGCAGTAGGCGCTCTGTCGGGGGCTCAGGCACAATAGTACCCTCACGAGCCGTACCCTTAGCTGATTTCTTGACCAGCGTGCTAAATAAGCCTGCAAGCTGTATACCATCATCCTGCGTTGGGTCAGTGTCGGCAAAGCGCGTCACCCCGCCCGAGCGCAGTGCCTCGGCCGCCTGTTGTCCTGGTGTTGCCATAAAAACTCCAAAGAAAAAGGCGCCTCACACGAAGCGCCTATTTTATTAATTATTACCAGACTTTGGGGGCTTTGGCTACCCCATCTACTATATGCTGTAGTTAAGCCTGTTGTTTCCTACTGTATGACCCAGTGATGTAAAGCTCTTGGCTTGTCTGCCCAGACTTTGCAGCTGCAATCTGCCTACGGAGCTGCTTCACTGAAAAGGTCTCCTTGCCCTTCGAGTCCTTCAGCTCTTCCTGAAGCTGCGCCTCTAAGGTGTTCTTCATAGCTTGTGCCGCCATTGATCCACTCCGTTCCTGACCTGTCAGTGTTCTTAAAGACAGTCGTGTCATAGTATACCACGTCCGCATATGTAATGCCATCAATTTCGCCAACGTCGTTCATGACCTTACGGAACAGCCTTGCTTTGTCTGCAAATATCTGTTCAGCATTTGATGCGTCGAAGGCGTCATCGAACTCTGGGATATACTGGAACCTAATGCCCACAAGACCGGCAATGTCTTCATCGCCAGCTGCCTGTACGTCAACGCGATCCGTCTGCCGAGCATCTGTTACAAAGGTAAACCCATCGATGCCCCGCTTACGCAGAATGGCTGTAAGCTGCTGCGCGTAGTCGGCGCCTTGCCTGTCTCGGAAATAAACCTCGACGCCAGGCCGGGCATTAGCCGTGCCAGCTGGCACCACCTTTGAGATAAACACAGCGTCTTGGTCATACTTACGACCGGCCTCGACCAGGGCTTTTGTCATATTGGCCGGGTCAAAATCAGTTTGCGTAACGACCTCAAAGTTAAGAGCTCGCTCAGCTTCGCCCATAAACTCGCCATATGTATTGTTTGCCTGGTAGCCAATGACCTTCTGATCACTTTGCAACGGGGCTGTAAGCTCAGACGCCAGCTGCGCTTGCTCTGGGTTTGTTGGCCGTTGGTTAGGCCGTTCCATAGATACGCCAGCTGTAAAGCGCTGAGGCGCGCCCTGCAGCGTTTCTAGCTCTGCCTTTGCCTCTGCTATCTGCTCAGGGGTGCTTCCCTTCTTGTTGATGATAGAACGCAGCTCTGAAACCCGAGCACGGTCTGGCGAGCCACCATAAACACTTTCATAATCAAGAGAACCGCCCTCGCCAATCTTTGACGTCCAGCCGTTCTTCGTCCATTTCTCTTTTTCTAAGAACCAAATGACCGCCTGTAGGTCATCAGCGCCCAGGTCGCCCAGGTCTGCATTTACGTCGCGTATCATGCCAGAGCTGTTGATGCGCTCCGCTGCGTCAGCAAAAACCTCTTGGCCAAAACCAAACTCACCACCGATACGCGGGTTATCCATGTTTGACCCGGTCAGGTGTTTGCCGGCAACAGCCTTTTCAGCTGGTGGCGGGATGCGCGGCAGGCCAGCTGCGTCACGCAGATACCTGGCAGCCCATACATCAATGGTCGCCTCATTACCGTAGCCAATCAGGTTGCCGGTAAAATTGATGGTTTTAGGCGCCTGGCCAACCTTGATTTGTCGGAACATGTCAAGAATGGCGCCGGTAGCAGCTGGGCTGTTGGTGTTGAATAGCTCGCCGCCTGCTTTTGTAATTAGCTTAAATGGGCTGTTTTCATCCTTGTGTAATGCCGTCAATGTCTTCTGATCTAGCGGTTCACCGTCTGCGACCATCTTCTGATATGCGGCAATCTCCGAATCAAACTCGCCTCGGCTAAACCGACGCAGGATAACTAGCGCATTGTCATAGTTTTGCTGTACGCCGGTCTGTGCGGATGTGGCGCCGATAACATCAGCAAACACGTCACCCAAGCCGCCAAACTCCTGACGCAGCCGGGTACGCATAGAACGATACCAGTTTGCCTGGTTGATAATGTCAATCGCGTCCTGGTCGCCAGCCTTTGCCCGGTCTACTACGGCCTGCACGTCGTTTACTGTGCGGTCAACCAGGGCAACCTTGTGAGCCGCAACCTCGTCTGGCTTGGGCTTTTTCTTGGTGCCTACATAGTTAGACGGCAGATGAAACTGATAGCTAGGCTCTTGCCACTTGATGGCGATAGAGCCGTTCTTTTTTACCTTAAACGTGGGAGCGCTGCCTTCCGGGTTGATGTTAATAGGCAGCCAGCCATCGCCGGTTGGGTATGTGTTTTTGATACGCAGTGCCTCGTCCGTAACGGTCTGCACTAGCGCTTCGTCTGTGACCTTGCCCTTGGTTGCTGTCTTTGTAATGGCGTCTGTTTCGGCCTGTGACAGCGATTTAATCAGGGTCTTGATGGGCATACCTTCTGCCGCATCAGGATTGATGGTGGCGCCTGTAGCCCCAGCAATCGACATTACAGATGCGCGCAGCAGGCGCTTGTCATTCTTAATAATCTTTAGGGTTTTAATCATGCCATCAACAAGGCCGCCAGCCAGCGCGCCTTCGCCGGCCATCTGCAGGCGAGCTTTCAGGCGGTCTTCTGCCAGGCTTTCTTCATTGACGTCATCTACAGCCAGGAACTCCATTGCCTCGGGCAAAACGCCCAGGTCAATCAAAGGCCTGATAAACCCACCCTCTTCTGGGTCAAAGAACGCAGCATCAGCCGAGCCCGACCGCAGGATAGGATTGAGCACACCAAATTTATTAGGTGACGCCAGATAGCCTACACCAAACTGCACAAAGTCACGCCCGAGCTGGGCAGCAAATGTCTTTGGTTCTGCCACCTCTGGCAGACGCGGTGCCGGGATACTTAAACGGATTTTGCTAAGGTTGCCTTCCTGGTCAACCGCGCGCAGACCACTAGCCTCAAGAAACTTTTCGCCTTCTGCTTCTAGGATATCCCGGCCAAACTTAATAATAGACTGGCCGGCATCACGAGCGCCACCGACGCCCATTCGATACAGCTCGCTACCTACAAAAGCTGCGCCGCTTTTTACCCGATTGCTGGCGTCCTCAAGGTCACTGAGTGACACGCCGAAGATTTCCGGCTCAGCCTCCGGCTTTTTTACAGAGCCAATCAGGAAGCGCTCAGCGTCTGCTGTTTCGTATGCGTCGAGCTGTTGAGATTCGTAGTCCACTAGCGCACCCCTATTTTAACATAGCTTTGAATTGTCTGTGTGATGCCCCTGATGATGGGGTCAGTCTGATTTTGTGTGGCGAGCCATTCTTTGGCTGAATTGACCGGGCTGTCTAAATCGACCGGCAAATTAGGCACTAGCGTTTGCGAGCTTTGCAGATAGCTAATAAAAGCCTCTTTCATCATCTTCATATATTCGGTTTCGTTGCCAGCGTTTATTTCACGAGCCTTTGCTACGACTTGCTGATAGGTAGCACCCTGGCCGCCACCCTCTGCTTTTGGGGTGTTCAACCAGTCATCCAGCTCAAACATACTTTGCTGAAACATCATGTCAGACGCATCGCCCAGGGCGTTGTTGCTGTCCTTAAACTCGTTGTAACGCAGCCTGCTAGAGATAAGGCCTTTAGCAGCTGTGCGGCCGTCTTTGCCTTCAGCAATAGCGCGTTTATAGAAAGCATTGTAGTCGGTAGGAGATAGCTGGCCGGCGTACTGGTCAACCAGGTCTACAGTCAAAATGTTGTCGTTGTCTGCCCGGTTTAGAACCTTGAGCGCTTCGGTTGTTGTTTTGACCTCAGACCCGGTCTGGGTTTCTTTCTTCAGCCCCAGAAATGTCTCAGCCGCCTTGCGCTGTGTCGGGTTGTACCAGTTACGCTGCAGCAGCGTCTGGTGGTTTTTCTTTGCAAGGTTCAGCGCATTTTCATCAGATGTGTCTGTGTTGATGATGCTCTCATACATTCTGACATTCGCGGCATCTGCCAGCTCGTCGCGCTCTTCTTCTTGCTCGCGGCGCTCTGTGTCTATCTTGGTCGCTATGTTAAACAAATCAGTAAAGACCTTTTGCTTGTCGCTCGGATCCATAGTTTTCAACATGCTGTCCAGGATAGGATCCTGTGGAATATTGCCAGAAGCAATAGCCAGCGCAGTGCCGGTAGCGTCACTTGATGACGTCAGAAGCCCCAGGCCGATAGCGCGCACAGTGTCGTCTGTAGCCTTTTTTGTGAGCTCTTGGCCCTCTTCCCTGGTAATGGTGTTTTTGGCTACAGCAGCAACGATTTCTTTATTGCCGTTCTCTACAGCGTTGCGGCGTGTTTCTATAGGCAGGGTTACATCGCCGGCAGTAATCACCCGGTCGTTAGTGTTTTGTTGCAGAATAGCGGCGTCTGCTGCCTTCTGCCGGTCGCGCACACTTACCTCTGCCTTGCGGGTAAGCTCAAACGCCTTGACCTCTTTAATCAGGCCATCAGCTGCCATCTGATAGTAAGCGCCCAGGACATTGTTGCCATTCGCATCTTTGCCGCCGAACAGCTTTAAGCTAGCAGCTGCGCGCTCAGCGCCGTTGCCCATAACCATCTTATCTTCCAGGGCAGCGGCCTTTTGTAGCGCAGAGGCTGCGGCCGAATCAATCAAACGGTTTCTAGCGTCCTGGTTAACAGAAATCTGTGTGCCATTTATTGTCTGCCGGGCAGCAGATAGAAAAGCTCTTTTAACGCGCTTGTCCTGTATTTCACCGGCTATTTTGTCCAGCGTTTGGGTTGCGAGCTCACTAAAGCTCAGCTCATTCTTTGCTGGGTCACCGTCTAAAATAAGATTTGGATTTCGAGTGCGTTGGTCATTCTTCAGCTGATTAAGAGCAGCATCCAGCTCAATTTCCCTTTTGTTCAGCTCATCGGCGCGTTTTAGCTTTTGCTCATCTGCGTACCAATTAACAGCTACTTTTTCAGCCTCAGCAAACGCAGACGCCACGCCTCTCTGTCCTTGCGCCAAAGTGCCAGGGTTAGCCCTTACAGAAAAGTTGATTGCCCCAGTTTTGGCTGTAGCCTGGGTTTGCCGATTGTAAGTTGGTACTCTCATTATGCCCCCGCAATCGCCGCGCCGGTTCTGATAAGACTTGCAACAGCGCGACCTTTAGAAGCTGTGCGCGCTGCCTTGCCATACATGCGGTTCAGTGTGCCTTGCATCCGCTCCTGAACGCCCTGCTCGCGCAGCTGCTGGCCGCCGACCTTGGCGTTGTAACGTCGTGCGTCAATCTCTTCGTCAGCCTCTTGAGCGCTAGCCAGGGCTACTTTTAGCGGGGTGCCTTCTTCTGCAATCCAACCGTTATATCTGTAGGCCTGGCCTTGGGCATCTGCCAGATCCATGAACTGTTCACGAAACTCGACAATGTTTTGCTCTTCGCTAAATACCAGCTGAGCAGCTTCCTGGTCAGACGCCTTCGCGTTTCTTTCGTTAATATCTGCGTTGTAATTATACGCCGCCTGTTCTTGTTTGCCGGCTGACAATTCAAATAAAAAGCTCATTCTCTAACCCATGCCACTCTGATGTAATCCATGCCCTCGGGGCCATACTTACGCATAACACCTTCAGGCTCGAAGCCCATGAAGCGCGCAAACTTGAGCGCTGCAGGCCAGTCTGATTTGCAGACCGCTTGAACCCGCCACAGTCCATTTTCGTCCACGACCTTTTGCATTACGTCGGTTTTGGCAAACCGAATAAAAGGCCGTGGGTACTCGTGTATTTTGTTGCTGGCAATAAACCAGGCCTCACCTACGCCCGGCCACATATCAACAATGCCGGCGCAACAGATGATGTATCCGTTTTCTATTAGTGTGTATGACCAGCCGGGCTGCTGCAGCTCCCCGGCATAGTCTTTCATATATCCTATGTGCTCAGGCGCACCTTCGTTTAGTGGGCCATCCATCAGCTCGTGAAGGTGGCTTTGGTCGTAATCTATAATCCTCACTGGTCGAAAGTGATTAGTCTTGGGAATATGCCAATGATGGTCAGCGGCAGCGGCTGGTCTTGCTGAACAACAACAAAGCCGTCTGTGTCGAACCCACCTCTAAACTCAATCTCCTTATCGCCAGTAAATAGCGGTATAGCTGCTGTCATTGCTGCAGCTGATGACCTGAACGGTATTCTGTCTAGCTCTGTCTCCGAGCTGCCAACCTTAACACCGACAGTCCTGAACAAACGCAGCACCACCTCATGGATGCGCTTTGTTTTGCTCTGGGCTGTGCCTTCTGTGCCGCCTGCCTCAATACGCATTGTCTGCAGCGTTGATGAGTAGTTAAGGCCGATATGCACCTTTGTGGCGCTATAGTCTAAGGTTATAGCCCCAGAGCTGACAGTCTTGTCCGGGTGGACAGCGCCATTCGCCAGGATAGAAACAGTCTGCCCTTCCAGATGGTTTAGGCCGCTGATAGACGTTACAGCTGACCCAGAATAGGTCAGGCCGCTATCTACAAAAAACGCGTCTTCAACATCATCGCCAAATTCAAAGCTGCTAAAATATTCGATATATCGCTTTGTACCGCCGTCGATAGTGCGCTTTACCACCAGGTATGTATCATCCTCATTTAGGTCGCCGGGGATGGTTGCTACACTTTCAACATGGCCAAACGCGTCTGACCCAAACGCCCCGCCAAGAACATGCTCATGCCAGGCAATCACATTTTCTTCACGTCGATAGGTCATGCCAACAAACTTGCCGTTTTCTAATACGCACCAAACGACGTTGTCCGGCTCTTGCTGCAGCGACATTTCTTTGATGCCACCCTCAGTGATGTGCTCGGCTAGAATCGTCATGTCCGGCGCCTGATATGAATCTGTGCTCAAATCAAACACCAGCTCGCGCAGCTTGCGCTTAGCGCGCTGCACAAACAGCGTCACATTGGCCACCTGTACCGGCTGTATGTCTGCCGAGCCATATGTGGCCTGGCGCTTTACAACGGCGTTTGTAGGGCTCAGAGGCGCATCCTCAGAGCTAGTGACTACAAACTCACCACCAGACGTGCCAACAAGCAAAACGCGGCCTGCTTGCAGATATCTAATAATGTTTACCTGGTTTGAGCCCAGGGTGTATGTCAGCGCATCATCCCCATCAACGCCAGCTGCAAAATCCTCAAAGCTGCCGCCTACGGAGAAAAACAGCGTTTGAGGCTGCTGTGTCGTCGAAGCGAACACCAGACGCTGTTCATAGAAGGCAACAGCTGCAGGGTAGCCTGTAGACGCTGAAAACGCGCCTAATGCCCAATCTGTGCTAGCCGTCAAGTTGCCCTTGATTGTTACACTGTCGCCGGCAGCCTCATCTGTTAAATCCGACGATGGCGCTAGCAGCAATGTGTCGTCCGTTACTTTGACAACGATTGCTGAGCTTTCGTTGTTGTTGCCGGTCGTAAATCCAGTGACCGTTACCTTCATCCCAACCTTGAAGCCCTGTGTTACAAACTGACCAGCTGAATCTTGAAAACGGTCATTGTGCTCAAGGCCGGTAGCAGATGGGTCACCCTCATGCGCTGAAATCGTGGTTGCATTGTATCTTGGCATAAGCTCGGCGCGACCGTCTGTGTTTTCTTGCACAGTTGCATTTACGTTCTGCGCGTCAGTAAACACAGTGATTTTAGCAAAACCTTCATGCAATTTGACCAACCGGCCAACATCAGTGCTAGCAAAAGTGTTTGCGCTCGCCGTAATTGTAACCGTTCCAGCCCGCCCACTTGCGAGTAGGGTCGTTGCTGTCGTGTTATCTTCGCCCATAGGGCCGCGCAGCAAATCAACCTCAGCAATAGTCCAGGCTGTGTGGCTGGTGCGGGTAATCTTGCGCGGCGCAAAATCAGGATGCACCAAGTACATCACATCAGCTGATTGCGTAAACTTTAGTTTATCTATGTCTGTGTGCGCGTATGGCGTAGCCACCTCAACCGGGCTGCCGCTCGACACAACCGTGCCGCCATCTTTATGGATTCTAAAATACTGGTCACCAAACTCCAGGATATAAGTTTGGGTGACGTTAAACTCGAATGGTATTAAACGCACATTATGGGCGCTATTCTTTACCTCGCGGACAAAGATAGTACCAGGACGCCGGCTAGCGCCGCCATGCGGATGCACAACAAAATTCTGCAGCTTTTTACAGCCGTTGAAATACTTACCAACATCAGTCCGGCCATCAAGCCTGGGGCTCAGCTCGCCGGCTGTAAAATTGGTAAACGCTGGTGACGCCTTCGCCATTAGAACCTCGCGTTAATAAACGTATCAGCTGCGACAGTCCGGCTGTCAGAAATTACAGATGTATTGATATCGTTGTCCTCTGTAGCGTCTACAAATC
>Ga0075480_10003191_pt1 | contig 10549 bp, 11 predicted proteins | sample DEB08_DNA_7_FD_81590 | JGI IMG/M metagenome (GOLD analysis project Ga0075480, IMG submission 81590) | Aqueous microbial communities from the Delaware River and Bay under freshwater to marine salinity gradient to study organic matter... | ecosystem: Environmental > Aquatic > Marine > Coastal ...
GCCCGCACCGGGCGGGGACGTCCGGGTCGCGGCGTCGCCGCTGGTGCGCCGGCGCGCCCGCCAGCTCGGCGTCGACCTCGCGGCCGTGACCGCGTCCGGCTCCCGCGGGCAGATCACCCGGGCCGACCTCGACCGCCACGTCGCCGCCGGCCCCGCGTCCGCCGCGACGCCGGCCGCCGCACCCCGTGCGTCGGGCCGGTCCGACGACGCGCGCCGCCGCGCCGTCCGCGCCGCCACGGCCCGGACGACGATCCGCTCGGCCGCGATCCCGCAGTTCACCCTGTACCGACGGCTCGACGTCGGGGCCGCCGCCGAGCGCCGCGCCGGCCGCAGCTGGGTCACCGAGATCGGCCGGGCGCTCGCCGCCGCGCTGTGGCGGCACCCCGAGTGCAACGCCGTCTGGGACGACGAGGCCGGCGAGCCCCGACCCCTGCCCGGCGTCCGCGTCGGCGTCGCGGTCGACGGCCCGGTCGGACTGGTCGTCGTGGCCGTCGACGACCCCGACGCCCCGGCACCGGAGGCGGCGGACGCCGCGGTCCGGGCCGCGATCGCACGAGGGCGGGCCGGCAACGTCCTCCCCGCCGACCTCAAGGACGTCTCGACCACGATCTCGAGCCTCGGGGCCCTCGGGGTCGACCGCTTCAACGCCCTCCTCGTCCCGCCGCAGCCGACGATCCTCTCGGTCGGACGGATCGTCGACACGCCCGTCGTCGTCGACGGCGTCGTCCGGGTCCGTCCGATGATGGAGGTCGGGCTGACGGTGGACCACCGCGTCGCCGACGGCGCCGACGGCGCGCGCTTCCTCGAGACCTTCGTGCGGCGCTTCGAGGGACTGGGGGAGTGATGCCGTCGTTCACGCACACCATCGAGGACGAGGTCGGGCTGCACGCGCGGCCGGCCGCCATGTTCGTCCGGGCCGCCGGCGGGTTCACCGCCGACATCACGGTGGCCCGTGATGACCGGACGGCGGACGCGAAGTCGCTGCTCGAGGTCCTGCAGCTCGAGGCGGGGAGGGGCGCGGTCGTCACGGTGACGGCCGAGGGACCCGACGCCGACGAGGCGCTGGCCGCGCTCCGCGAGGTCCTGACCGCCGGCTGACCGGTCGTCGCCGGGCTGCCCGCGTGGCCCCCGTCAGCGCAGGCGCGACTCGCGGCGCAGGCTGACGGTCACCCCGTCGGCGTCGGGACGGACGCCGACGAGCGCGATGTCGTGCAGTCGCACGATCCCGCCGTCCCCCGCCGTCGCCGCGCCCTCTGCCGCGCCCGCGGCCGCGCGGCCGATCATCGCCGTCCGGCACCCGAGCGCCGCGGACCGCGCGGCGCCGGCCGGCCCGCCCTCGAGGGCCGCGACCCGGTGCGGGACCTGCCCCAGGTCGGCGAGGAACGCCGCCGCCCGCGCGGCGGCGTCGGGACCGCCGAGGCCCGTCAGGGTGGGTCCCGGCGCGGCGATCCGGGCCCGCCGCAGCAGCCGTGCCAGTTCGTCCTCGTCGGCCCGCGTCCAGAGGGCCGCCCGCCCCCGCGGCAGCGCGCGGAGCAGCGAGGCCGCCCCGCGCGTCCGCCGCACCGTCCGGAGCAGCAGCTCCTGCCGTGCGGCGAGCGCCGTCACCTCCGCCGCCGGATCCGCGTCCGGCGCGTGCCGTGCGACCACCGCCGCGGAGGGGCGCGCCGCCGCGTCCGCGAGGACCGCGTCCGGGTCGGCACCCACCCGTCCGGCCCACCATCGCCACCGTGCCCGCTCGGCCGCGGCCGTGTCCAGCAGCACCCCGACGGGGTCGATGACGACCAGTCCGACCGTCCACGTCCGGCCGAAGGGGCCCCGCGGCGTCGCGGTCCCCACTCAGTCCGTCCCGCCGGGGGTCTCATCCCACGTCCCGGCGCGCTGCTCGGCCCCGATGAGGTCCTCGATGAACGTCACCTTCGTGTTGTCGGGGTCGCCCTCGACGGTGGTGACGCGGAGGTCCGAGAACCGCGCGACGGACTCGGCCGTGTCCACGCCGTGGAAGCCCGCGGCGTCGGCCCGTCGGTAGGCGTCGAGCAGCTCGCGGGCCCGGAACGCCTGCGGGGTCTGGACGCCGCGGAGATCGGCCGCCCCGACCGGGGCGGAGCGGCCCGACGGGTCGACGCGGAGCAGGAACTCGCTCTCGAGCGGGAGCGCCGGGAGCGCACCACCGGTCGCGGCCGCCGCCCGGAGGATCCGGTCGAGGAGCGCCTGACGGACGAACGGGCGCGCGGCGTCGTGGATCGCGACGAGCGTCACCGTGCCGTCCTCGATGTCCGGAGCGATCGCCTCGAGGCCGGCCCGTTCGCTGTCGTGCCGCGTGTCCCCGCCGTCGACGACCGTCCGCAGCTTGGTCACCTCGAGGCCGGACGCGATCGCGGTCGCGCGGTCGCGGTCCTCGGGCCGGACGACCAGCACGACGTCGTCGACGAGGGGGCAGCGCTGGAACGCGGCGAGGGACCAGCCCACCATCGGGACGTCGCGCAGACGGAGGTAGACCTTGTTGTCGCCGACGCCGAGCCGGGCGGCCGAGCCGCCGGCCAGCAGGATCGCGGTGGTGGTCACGCGGCCGCCGCCGCGACCTCGTGGAGGAAGCCGGCCAGGTCGGTGGCGAGGTGCAGGTCCGCGGCCGCGACGGCGGCGTCGCTCGCGCCCGTGACCGCGACGCCGGTCCCGGCCGCGCGCAGCATCGAGACGTCGTTCTCCGCGTCCCCGACGGCGACGACCTCCGACAGCGAGAGGCCCAGCGCGGCGACCACGTGGCGCAGGCCCGCGGCCTTGTCCGCCGCCGGAGCGTTCCACTCGAGGAAGCGGTGGCCGGTCCGCTGGACCCGGGCCCGGTCCGCGGCCAGGGTCCTGAGGTCGCCCTCCTCCGCGGCCTCGACGATGCTCAGGACCTTGATCACGGCCCGGCCGTCGCGGTCGGCCGTCGTCGGCATCGGCTCGCCGAGGACCTCGAGGACGTCGTGCTCGGGCCGGACGCGGTCGGTGACCAGCCGGCCGTCGGCGAGGTAGATCGCGTGGGGCACGTCGCGGGCCCGGAGGACCTCGACGACCTCCTCCGCCACCACCTCGTCGAGGGGCTCCAGATGGTGGAACGTGCCGTCGGAGGCGACGACCGCCCCGCCGTTGCAGGTCACGTGCGGGCCGGGCAGGTCGAGCAGCTCCCAGAGGCCGCGGATCGACGACCACAGCTTGCCCGTCGCCATCACCAGCGGGACCCCGGCCGCCGTCACCGCCCGGACGGCGTCCCGGCGGGCCGGGGGGAGGGTCCCGTCGTGCTCGATCAGGGTGCCGTCGACGTCGACGGCGATCAGCCGGACGGGGGTCACGGCAGCAGCGGGGCGACGAGCTCCCGCACGGCGTCCGCGTCGGGCAGCGTCAGCGCCCGCTCGGCCGCGGCCCGGACCGCGACCGGGTCCAGCTGCGCGACGGTCCACCGGACGAGGTCGACCCGGGACGCGGTCACCGAGAGCTCCTCGACGCCGTAGGCGAGGAACAGCGCCAGCGTCGCCGGGTCCCCGGCGGCCTCGCCGCAGACGGCGGTCGGGACGCCGGCGGCCGCACCGGCCGCCGCGGTCCGGGCGACCAGCTGGAGCACCGCCGGGTTCGCCGCGTCCTGGTGCGCCCCGAGGGCACCGTGCGTGCGGTCGGACGCGGTCACGTACTGCGTGAGGTCGTTCGTCCCGATCGAGAGGAAGGCGGCCCGCTCGGCGAGGTGGGGAGCGAGCAGGGCGGCGGACGGGGTCTCGACCATGACGCCGGCCGGGGGAGGGGTCCGGCCGGTCGCGACCGCGCGCGCCTCGAGCCGCGCGACGCCGGCCGCGAGATCAGCGGGCGACGAGACCATCGGGAACATGACCCGAAGCCGTTCCGGTGCGTCGACCCCGAGCAGCGCATCCAGCTGCACGTCGAACAGGTCGGGGTGCGCCAGCGTCAGCCGCAGCCCGCGCAGCCCGAGGAACGGGTTCTGCTCGGCCGGGAGCGCGAGGTACCCGACCTCCTTGTCCCCGCCGATGTCGAGGGTCCGGACCACGGTCGGGTCGGCGAACGCCTCGACCGCGGCCCGGTACGCCGTCAGCTGCTCCTCCCGGTCCGGGGCGTCGTCGCGCTCGAGGAAGAGGAACTCGGAGCGGAACAGCCCGATGCCGTCGGCCGCGGCCTCGGCGGCGTCGGCGACGCCGCCGAGCGTCCCGACGTTCGCGGCGACGAGCACGCGGTGCCCGTCGAACTCGGTCCGCGTCCCGCGGTGTCGGCGGTGCTCCTCGGCCCGGCGGTGCTGACCCTCGATGGCGGTGGCTGCACGGTCCCGTTCGGTGTCGTCCGGGTCGACGATCACGCGGCCGGCGTCGCCGTCGACGAGCACCGTGGTCCCGTCGGTCACCGCGGCCATCAGCCCCGCGGCGCCGACGACGGCGGGGATGCCGGCGGCCCGGGCCACGATGGCGGTGTGCGACGTCGGGCCGCCGCGCTCGGTCGCGAACGCGGCGACGCGTCCGAGGTCGAGGCGGACCGTGTCGGCGGGGGTCAGGTCGTCGGCGCAGACCACGGCGTCGTCCGGCACGTCGGGGTCGGCGCCCTCACGGCCGGCCGCCGTCGCGACCAGCTCGCGGCCGACCCCGCGGACGTCGTCGGCCCGCTGGGCGAAGTACTCGTCCTCCATCGCGGCGAACGTGGCGGCCATCCGCTCGACCGCGGCCCGGATCGCCGCGACCAGCGGGTCCCCGCTCCCGGTCCCCGCGGCCACGTCCTTCGCCAGCGCCGGGTCGGTCGCGATGAGGGCGTAGGCGTCGAGGACGTCGGCCTCCTCGACCCGGCCCTCGTCCCGGACCCGGGCCGCGAGGCCCTCCAGGCGGTCCGCGGTGCCGCGGGCGACCTCGGTGAAGGTCCGGTCGGTCGGGAGGTCGTCGGGGACGTCCAGCGGCTCGACGCGGACGGCCGGTCCGAGGGCGAGGCCCTCGGACGCGGCCCGCGCCTGCAGCTCCGTCCCCACGCGGTCAGCGTAGACCCGGGGTCCGAGGGGGCGTCCGCCCCGGGGGTCGGCCACGAACCCCGCTCGGACCGGCGGTGGACCGCGACGGCGGTGCGCCGGCCCGGTCCCTCGACCCGACCCGCCAGTAGGCTCGGCACCGAGGTCCTGTCCGTCCGACGTGCTCCCGCGGGGGAGCGGCCAGGGGTCCGTCCGATGAGCACGTGGGGCGTCCTGACGCTGACGCCGCTGGGCACCGCGCGTCTCGCCCAGCACCGGCGCGCGCTGTCCGGCTTCCTCGACGGGCTGGTCGCCGTGCCCTCCGCCGCCGCGGCGCCGGCCCGAGCGCGGCTCGGCGGCATCCTGGGCGCCCTCGTGGACGGGCTCTCGTCGGTCCCGCGCGACGTCGACCGGATCGCGCTGCTCGACGACCGCGCCCTCGACTCCCTCGGCGTCGAGCCGGTCCTCGAGATGCTGTCCTGGCTGGACGACGACCACGCCGCCGTCGTCCGGGCCGCTCCCGTCACCGACGCGCTGAAGCGGGTCGAGGGCGACGCGGTCGTCGGCGGGGTCGAGCGGGCCGGGCTGTACGTCCCGCAGCCGCCGCACATCATCCGCCGCCGGGAGCTGGAGGCCGCGCTCGGCGCGACGGACCTCGCCCGGGTCGCCGGGGATCCGGCGGGCCTGCTCGTCGCGGCCGGGCACGCGATCCGCGTCGTGCGCGACGCCGGGCCGCCGTTCACCCTGACGGCCGCGGCCTGACCCGGGTGGGGCCGACCGTCCGCGTCGGTATCGGGACCGACGTCCACGCCCACGGTGCGCCCGTCCCCGACGCCACCGTCGTGCTCGGGGGTGTGACGATCCCCTGCGACGCCCCGCTGGTCGGGCACTCGGACGCCGACGTCGTCGCGCACGCGATCGCCGATGCGGTGCTCGGGGCCGCGGCCCTCGGCGATCTCGGGGCGCGGTTCGGCGTCGACGACCCGGCGCTGGCCGGAGCGGACTCGCTCGGACTCCTCGCCCGGGTCGTCGCCGACGCCCGGGAGGCCGGGTGGGACGTGGGGAACGTCGACGTGACGGTCGTGGCGCTCCGCCCGCGGATCGCGCCGCACCGCGCGGCCATGCGGGACCGGCTCGCGGTCGTCCTCGGTGTGGACGTCGACGCCGTCTCGGTCAAGGCGACGACGACCGACGGTCTCGGCGCCGTCGGCCGCGGCGAGGGCGTCGCCGCCCAGGCGGTCTGCCTGCTCGTCGCCCGAGGGGACGCGTCCCCCCGGGAGTAGCCTCGCCGCGCGCCGCCCGCGGCGCGTCCGGCCCGTCCCGACCCGGTGGTCCGCATGTCCCTCTCCCTGTTCGACACCCTCCGCCGCGCCGAGGTCGAGTTCGTCCCGGCCGTCGAGGGCCGGGTCGGGATGTACGTCTGCGGCCCGACGGTCCAGGCCGAGCCGCACGTCGGGCACGGGCGGGCGGCGGTCGTGTTCGACCTGCTCCGCCGTCACCTGCAGCACTCGGGGCTGGCCGTCCGGTACGTGCAGAACGTCACCGACATCGACGACAAGATCATCCTCCGCGCCCGGCGCGAGGGCACCGACGCCGCCGCCGTCGCGACGCGGTACGGACGGGTGTTCGAGCGGACGATGGACGCGCTCGGGGTGCTGCCGCCCGACGTCCGGCCGCTCGCGACGGGCCACCTCCTCGAGATGCAGGAGCTGGTCACCGCGCTGATCGCGGCCGACCGGGCGTACGTCGTCGACGGCGACGTGTTCTTCCGCGTGCGGTCCTTCCCCGCCTACGGACGCCTCTCGAACCGCCGCGTCGACGAGCTGGTCGAGGGCGAGGACGTCGTCGACGCCGACCGCAAGGAGGACCCGCTCGACTTCGCGCTCTGGAAGGCCGCGAAGCCCGGCGAGCCGTCCTGGCCGTCGCCCTGGGGGCGCGGACGTCCCGGCTGGCACCTCGAGTGCTCGGCGATGTCGGTGGCGCACCTCGGGGCCGGGTTCGACATCCACGGCGGTGGGCTGGACCTCGTCTTCCCCCACCACGAGAACGAGATCGCCCAGCACGAGGCCGCGCACGGCACGACGTTCGCCCGCCACTGGGTGCACAACGGCATGGTCACGATGGGCGAGGCGAAGATGTCGAAGTCCGTCGGGAACGTCGTCGGGCTCGGCGACGCCGTCGCCGCGGTCGGCCGTGGGCCGCTCCGCCTCTGGTACCTCTCGGCCCAGCACCGCACGCCGCTGACCTTCGACGACGACCGGCTGGCCGACGCCGGCACCGTGTTCGCGCGCTTCCTGACCTTCGCCCGGGCCGCCCGTCGCGCCGCCGGTGACGCGGCGCCGGACGGCGCGACCGGACGGCGTCATCGTGACGCGTTCGTCGCGGCGCTCGACGACGACCTGAACGCCCCCGTCGCGGTCGCGGCGCTCCACGAGCTGGTCGCCGACGGCGGCGAGCGGCTCCGTCGTCCGGACGCCGAGGCGGGCGCGCTGGCCGACCTCGCCGCGACGCTGGTCGAGCTGGCCGACGACGTGCTCGGACTCGGCGTCGCGGACGTCCTGGCCGAGGAGGCGGCGCTCGGCGCCCGCGTCGCGCCGCTCGTCGAGGACGCCCTGGCCCGCCGGACCGAGGCCCGCGCCGCGAAGGACTTCGCGACCGCCGATGCGATCCGCGACCGCCTCGCCGCGGCCGGCGTCGTCGTCGAGGACGGGCCGGCCGGCGCGGTCTGGCACGTCCCGGCCCGGCCGGTGGCCGCCCCGCGGTGAGCGGCCCCGCGCGGGGCGGCGAGCGGCTGGTCCACGGCCTCCACCCGGTCCGCGAGCTGCTCCGGGCCGGCCGGCGGGTCACCGGGCTCCGCGTCGCGACGGGCCGCCGCAGCACCCCCGAGCTCGAGGAGCTCGTCGCCCTCGCGGTGGAGGCCGGCGTCCCGGTCGACCGCGTCGAGGGCGAGGAGCTGGACGAGGCGGCGCCCGGCGCGGTCCACCAGGGCGTCGTCGCGACCGCGCCCCCGTTCCCGTACGCGACCCCCGAGGACCTGCTCGCCGCCGCCACGCGGTCCGGCCGTCCGGCGCTGCTGGTCGCGCTCGACGGGGTGACCGACCCCCGCAACGTCGGCTCGATCGCCCGGACGGCCGAGGCCGTCGGCGCCCACGGGCTGATCGTCCCCGAGCACCGCAGCGCCGCCGTCACGCCGGCCGTCGAGAAGGCCGCCGCGGGCGCGCTGGCGCACCTCCCGGTCGCCCGCGTCACGAATCTCGTCCGGACGCTCGAGGCGCTGGGCCGGGCCGGGGTCTGGTCGCTGGGGCTCGACGGCACGTCGCCGACGCCGCTGACCGGTCACCCGCTGGCGGACGGGCCGGTCGTGCTGGTCGTCGGCGCCGAGGGCCGCGGGCTGACGCGGCTGGTCCGGGAGCGGTGCGACGCGCTGGTCGCGCTGCCGATGCGGGGTCGGGTCGGGTCGCTGAACGCGTCGGTCGCGGCCGGGGTCGCGCTGTACGCGCTGCTCGCGGCGCGGGACGCCGCCGCGGTCGGGGACGACCGTCCGGAGTAGGGTCCGGCGGTCGCACCCCGACGTCGGTGCGGTGGGCGGGGGACCGATGCGGCTCGCGATGCTCCGGCTGGACGGTCGTGAGGTCGCCGCCGTCCGGCACGACCGGGGCTGGCTCCCGACCGAGCCGGTCGCCGGGATGCCGCCGGGCGGGGACCTCGCCGCGGTGCTGCGGGCCGGACTGGACGACGCGCTGCGCGATCGCATCCGAACGGACGCGGGGCAGGCCCCGGACGACGCCTTCGTGGCGGACGGCGAGGCGCGGTTCGCCCCGCCGTTCCGCCACCCGCGCATGGTCCTCGGCATCGGGCTGAACCACCGGGCGCACGCCGAGGACCTCGGGACGGTCCAGACCGACGGGCCGGCCTCGTTCCTGAAGGCGGACCACACGATCGTCGGGGACGGCGACGCCATCGTGCTGCCCGACCCCGCCGTCGCGGCGCGGATCACGTCCGAGGCCGAGCTGGGCCTCGTCATCGGCCGCCGTGCGTGGCGGGTCGACGAGGCCGACGCGCTCGCGCACGTCGCGGCCGTCTGCTGCGTCCTCGACCAGACCGCCGAGGACGTGCTGCAGTGCGACCCGAGGTTCCTCACCCGCGCGAAGAACCACCCGACGTTCCTCTCCTTCGGACCCGAGCTCGTGACCCTCGATGAGGTCCTCGGCGCCGACGGGGCGCTCGATCACCTCGTCGTCGAGACCGTCCGGAACGGCGAGGTCCACCGGGCGGCGCCCGTGGCCGACCTGGCGATGGGGCCGGCCGAGCTGGTCGCGTTCCACAGCCGGGTGATGCCGCTCGAGCCGGGGGACCTGATCCTGACGGGCACGCCCGGTGCCGCGGTCGTCTCGGCCGGTGACGTCATGACCTGCCGGATCGCCGGGGTCGGCGATCTGACCAACCCGGTCGCCGCCGGCTGATCCGGTCCCGCGGGGCACCGCGGTCAGAAGGTGGCGACGGCCTCCGGTGAGGCCCCCGGGCGTTCCGGCGAGGCCCCGGGTCGGGGTCGTGGTGAGCCGCAGGACCCGGACCCGGACCCCGAGCCGGAGCCGGAGCCGGAGCCCGAGCCCGAGCCGGACCCCGAGCCCGGCGCGAATGCGGGCGGCGGTCCGCCGACGACCCCGCCGGGGCAGGGCGATGCTGCACCGGGGAACGGCAGGGGCAGGGCCCGGGCGCAGGACTGACCGCGGGGCCGGCCCGGCCGGAGGCTCCGCAGCTCGGCCGTCGCACCCGGAGCCGGGGGCGGGAATCGAACCCGCGACCATCCGCTTACAAGGCGGGCGCTCTGCCGACTGAGCTACCCCGGCGGGTCCGGGCACGCTATCCGGGGGCGTCCGGGGGCCCGTCGGGAGGCCCCGCGGGGCGAGTCCCACCGATGGAGTTGCACGGGTGTCGTTCGCGCGCCATGATGGGGGCCCGTCGGCGGCCCCAGGCCGCCCCGACCGCCCGGAGGCGCCGTGACCGCGCTGGCCGTCCCGACCGAGACCGCCGCCACCGCCGAGCCCGGCGACCTCGACGCGCGCTCGCGCGCGATCCTCGACCTCGAGCGCGGGTGGTGGCGCGTCGCCGGCGCGAAGGAGGACGCGATCCGCGAGCGGCTCGACCTCTCGCCGTCGCGGTACTACGAGCTGCTCGGCGCGCTCCTCGACGACGAGGCCGCGCTGGCCCACGACCCGATGCTGGTCCGGCGGCTCCGCCGTCTCCGGGCCGCGCGGCAGCGCTCGCGCGCCCAGCGCCGCACGGTCGCCGCGGCGGGCTGACCATGGCCGGCCGCGCGGATGACGACGCGGCGGTGCGCTCCCCGTTCCGTCCCGCGATGCTCCGCGTCGTCGGGATCGCGGTGGCGTTCCTCGTCGTGACCGCCGGCCTGTTCGCCGGCGTCGGGGCGTGGCGCGGTGATGACGCGGCCACCGGCGAGCCCGCACCGGTCGAGGAGCCGTCGGACGACGGGGACGTCGCGCCGGCCCCCGCGCCCGAGCCGGCCGCCGACGAGGCCCCCGAACCGGAGCCGGTACCCGAGCCGGAGCCCGAGCCCGAGCC
>Ga0075480_10003199_pt1 | contig 10532 bp, 3 predicted proteins | sample DEB08_DNA_7_FD_81590 | JGI IMG/M metagenome (GOLD analysis project Ga0075480, IMG submission 81590) | Aqueous microbial communities from the Delaware River and Bay under freshwater to marine salinity gradient to study organic matter... | ecosystem: Environmental > Aquatic > Marine > Coastal ...
AAAGTGGTGACGTACAAACCACACAAAATAATTTAGATGAAAATTCAAATGCATCTTTCATTCCCCCTGGTTATAGTAATTATGATACAAAATATTTTGGAACATGGTTTAGTTGTCGACGCGATTATTTGTGTAAAATATATCAAAATAACCAAAAAATATTTTCTATTTTGTTCGTTTTGGGAATATTATGTGTCATTTCTGCATCTATATTTTTATCTTTTGAATACAAAAACAATTGGCCGGTTCACGGGATTCCATCACAGCAACCACCATTATCTACCCCCGCGTTTTACAACACAACAAAACACCACACAGAAAAACAGAAAACAACAACAAGCAGTATTATCACAACAAGCACGACTACATATAATTCAGTAACTCCATCTCCTTCATCACCCGACATGGTCACCACAACTGGCTAAAATTATTTTTGAAAATAAAATGCAATATAATGTATGATTTATTGTAAACCATTTCATAACCCATGTTTACTTGGCCGTATCACAACACATCCCCATTTCCAAGTTTCCGTGTTTTAAAAAAGGCACATAAGGGGACACAAAAATATTTAAGAGATGATTGGGGCAGGAAAAAGAAAATGTTCTTTATCTTCGGATGAAAGCGATATGGATGTTGGAGATATGAACGATGGTGATCCCAAGGATATGGTCCGCTGTGATACACCCTTTCCCAAAACACAATCATCAAAACAGCGTTTGCTTGACGGCACGGTGACCAATACAGAATTGAAACCCAAGCACACCAAAAATTTTTTTGAGAGTGCTGTGCATTCTGTTTACAACAAACCAACATGGCAGATATTGGGAACAACAGACCAATACATGGTATTCCGACAAATCTCGAATGTAGAGATGGGATCCGCCATTACCGAAGTGGAAAATATAACATCATCACAAGACCAGAATGTTTCCGATACACTCATGGGTGGAAAATTGTATCTCTACCCATTGAACCATTTACAGCATGACGCAATATCGGTTGATCCATCTAAAACACATGATACCATTTGTGACTCACGTGCTGTGATGATGCCACTTGAGGAACAATGTGTTGTTGAAATATCACAAGTGTTTGTATCTCGAATGTACACCGAACCCAACAAAAAGCAGAGTATATTTTACACGCAGATGCCAGATGGAAGCATATATGTATACACCTTTAGCCACGAATCTGATTTTCCAAATATATTTTGGCACTTTAAGTTGTTTTCTCATTCGCACACGGCGAGACCATATCCTGGATCAAATGACAATCTGCGTCTTGCACCATGGCATTCTGATATTGGTCTTGCTACTCATACACAAACGGATGAACTGGTTGTTCTAGAGGTAGTGACTGCATATGTCGATCCATCTCACTTGCACCCAGACGATTCTGAAATTATTGATTTCAAAAATACTGTTGTGTATGGAATCACAACTGGCGAAACCGGATTCAGGTTTGTTTCCATTCGCATGACTGGAACTGGGACAGAGGATGTGGAGATCCGTCCAGTGTATTCGTCCCCCATTCATGATGCCGTGGACCTTGCGTGTAACTTTAATGGAATTATGGTGCTACATGATCACGGCCGAATGACACTTTTCGATCGATGTAGGTGTGACCATATTATTTTGGAAACGCAAATTCCATTTCCGCTTGGTCTGATTCCGGCAGAGACTATTTGTGTAAATTTAGGGCAACTCAACATTTCTGAGAAAAAATGGGTACCAGATACCAACACCATGGCATCGGGCAAAAAGGAAAAGATATATATTGACACAGAAATATGCCCCGAGGCAGAACGAGTATGCCCAATGGAAGTGTACCAGCAAGGAAATTCCATCATTGGCGAGCTCGAAGACGGAAAACGCGAGGATACATATATTATGCTTGCATTTGAGGGTGGGGTCACAGCTGCGGCCACCGAAACTCGGCTATTCATACACTTGCGCGATGCGGGCTGGCTCACTCCCATCGAAGTAAAACACGCTCAGTATGTCACCATCTGTGGAGACATTGTTTGTGCCGTGGACCAGTATGGTATACTTTTTATCATAGACACTTCGGAGCACAGTACAAACCCCTCAAAAACGCTATCTACACCCACCGTCAAAACCCTTTCTATTTACACTGAAATTATCAATGCTACATTGCAACCCATTATTGCCATGGGTGTCTCTTCTATAACCAAAAAACCTTTTATGATATGTATCAAGGAACAGGGTTTGGTACACACACTTCGTGCACCTTGATATATTATTATACATTCTAATTTGTATGCATATCTGTTCTGTTTGTTCAATCCTGGTTTATTATATATCACTAGTACGACTTTTGTATTTTTCAATGGCCTGTTCCATTGTGTTTTGTATCTCTTGTAAAAGTGCCGGAAGAGGATCTGCCGGATTTTCTTTGGCAAGAAGAACATTAAAAACATTGATTTGAAAAAATTGCCTTTGGCTAACATGCGGAAAAATATAATATGTTTTGGCACCATATTGTCCCCCATATAATATTCTATCATCAAAACGGTCTAGCACAACATTATTGATACCACGATTAATTGTTCGGATAATATACTCCATTGCAAGTTTACTGGCACTCAATTGATCTGCACCTTCTCGTTCTTTCCAATCACCCCATATGGCCCGAAAAATATGTCGTAGTCGCATCAGATTATCCCTCCCTCGAATACGCTGTATTTTCTGGAACAAATAATCGGCCATTTGCTTTACAAGCGTGTTTAGCTGTATTCGTTTCTGCTTTACTTCATCATTCTGAACTGGCACAGGTGGGACACCTACAGTGACATTATAATTACGCGCATGCTTGTTGGCTCGAATGGCACGCAAAATATTGTTTTCGGCAGCTGCTGTGGATTTTATATAGATAGAATTTTCAGCAAGCTGTAATCGACTCCCGGTCGTGATTGCATTACTTGCAACACTTCCATAACTATTTATGAATACCATCAGTTTCCGGGTTTGGAAAGTTGTAACATAAAATCCAGGGTTTTCTGGATCGCTAATATTGCCTACATCTTTTATTGCTTTTTTTATGTTTTTATTACTTGTAGTATAATTCAAATATTTGTAAATCGAAAATTTGTCAATGCGGTTGTCAATTTTTGATGTGGAAGTGTGAGGGTTCAATATTTTTGATAGTGGTTTTTCCATAAAGAAATACGGATCCACATACATACTCTGCGATTTGATTACAGTGGCCAAAAGTCTCTTCACGTGTCTCTTTTCATTACTAACATCTGGCCCAATCAGATTGTTAAATTCATATTTATAATGTACAATCCGAGCCTCTTTCGCTTTGTGCACACCGGATTCGTTCGTTGTGGTTGGAGAAATATACAACAGGTGTAAATTTCTGGGTATAAGCTTACCGCGACTTTGAGCTTTTAACATAAATGCATAAAGCAATATTTGCCGTCGATCTTGTGTCAGAGCATTTTTTTGGAACGTATCGGACTGGCCCCATTTTGTTTTTACTTCAATAATATCAACAACCAAAGATCCGTCTGGGGTTTTATCTCCAATTTTTAAGATAGCGTCGATTCTTGACACAAGAAATTTCCCGTTCTTCATAAGACCAAATGGCCATACCACTGGATACTCCACAGCCCACAATTTAGCACCAATATATTTGTTGTGGACATACTCTGCAAGTATAGAACCCAATCGCTGTGAAATACCTGGGAGTGCTTTGCAATATTCTTCTAGTGCTGTATCCTCATGTATTTTTATATTTTCACCAGACTTGCCCAAACGAATACCATGGTATATTCCATCTGCTTTATAAAGCTGTGACATTCTCCAAATAAAATTGATGTGAGCAGCCGACCCAAGAAAACTGGCCATGGTTACAAGTTCTGCCATTTGCCCATATGACATGGATTTCAACATACTGTACAAATTTGTTTCTCTAGTTTCATTAGTAAATTGTTTTTTTGGAATTGGAAGCACTTTATCATCTTCAAATTTTGTGTTTCCTGTATTGGAAGGAAAGGCGTTGTTTTCGTTGTCATCTGGTTGGATATGATCGGGTTTCCATAGATAATTAAGTGCAACACTCTGCGTCCTTGGAATGAGTTGGGTTGCATCAATAAAGTTCTCATAATCTTGCTCGACATTTTGTATTTCATTCGAGCCCTGATCATTGAGCTGTTCTGTCTCTTCTCTAACCACATAATCTATATTTGTGTTTTTGTGTCTATTATCTTTTTCTCCCCACCAATTGAACATGTAGGAAGAGGCAGGAGAGGTAACACCCATCACGCCAACAAATACCCTTGACGGTACCTGATCAGACACCCATGCAAATTTTCGTGTAATATCATCTTTATCCGGGCTAGCCAGAGGGTAATGGAAGCGCAATACCAATTGAAGCCAGAGTGCACGCCATTTTATGGCCCAGGAATCGTTTGTTGGGCGGTTGGTCCAACTGTTAAAATATGAAAAACAAAGCAGTGCCATTTTCTTTGCTTGTTCCAATTCTCCGTCTAAATCATTAGGTTCCTTTTTAACTAGTATAAGTGGATTTTTCTTATCATCGTCTGAAACAGCCCACACTGGTGGACCACAATATTCACCCAAATGTTCAATTTTTAGTGTCTGTACACTACCACTACCACCCTGAGTTATTTGACCTACACCCCGCTCACGAATGTTTTGATATTTTATCACATAAGGAAACATTGTTCTCAAATTAAAATTTTGAGGCGGATTTCCGGGTAATTTGTTGTCATCTTTATCAATCTCATACATCATACATTCTTTATCAGGGTTAGGGTCTTTGGATTCTACTACCTGAGCAATATTTCGGCTCACCGTCACTGATTTAAATGCATCTCCAGGCTTTCCTTCAAGAATGTCTTCCCATTCATCTTTGGTTACCAGTGCATTTTCGGGTGTTTTTTGTACTCGGCCCCTCCATTTTTCTACATACATAACCATGCCCGGTTCATATTGTTTGTACATAGTAGATAATTCTTTAACAATGGTTTCCAATTTATTTGTATCACCATTATTATTCCATTTACTTGGAAATTGTACTCCATACTCATTCTCGCCTGATAATTTAATTATGCGCGGGCGGCCTCGTTGAGTTTTTGCCATGGTTGTTTTTGTGCTGGAAATAAAATCAATAATATACAACGTGTTTAACCCTATTTGTTATGGACTGGTCCATAGCATATATAGATATCCGGTGGCTCTATTTATATTTTTATTTATAATAAAATAATATTTTTTTGAATAAAAGCGCGAGCCTGTTTTCTATAAATGTCATTTTCACACCCGAATTACTCACTCACGAGTTTTCCATGCGGGTAGTTGATTTGAGGGGTTGACCAATTTGTCATGATGGATAAACACGCATGTACATTCAACTAAATAAAACAGATATGGTACAAGCAGTTGAATGTATACAAACAGGAACAGAGTGAGGTTGATTGGCAAAGGGTGTAACAAACAGTATGGCAGAATTGTCATCTCCCAGTGTATTCCTTCCCATGGGATTGGTGCCTGTATCACCGGGCCAGATCATTTCAGATGTGGAGGAGGTGCTGATGGTGCCGGTGGCAGGTATTTCTATCGAGGCATTCGGTATTAGCTGGGCTGATATTACTTCCAAAAAATTTGCACCCATTCAATTTGGGCGCCAGATAAGAGATGTTATACTAGCTACTATTGCATCAAGTGATTATCTTACCCGAAATACTCGTGTGTTTGTTGAAACTGTGCCAAATACGGGGTATACCACATTTACACAAACTTTAGAATTTCGGTTCTATTTTGTGCGCTGCACACAGTCTCGTAGCAACACTTGTGATACACCTTTGGCACTTCCGCAGACAAGGCAAGCCACCGAGTTCCTAGGGTTTCTTAGCAGAGCGTCGCGCAACGGCAACCTTTGTGCACAGAGGTCCGACAATGAGGCGTTTTCGTGTGTTGTTCCCGAGGATTCGAGCACGTTTCAAAAAGAAATGCTTAAAATGCTGGACAGATTTTCTAGTACCAAACGAGGTGGGTCGGCCCAGAAAGGAACTACAAACCGCCGACCATCTTTCCAGGGGCCTGCTCGACAAAGAAGCGGGAGCACAAGTAGTCTAGGAATGAGTCCGGCTCTTATTCCGCCCATGAGGAGCAACGAGTTGGGGGATGACATTACCTCAACAGAAGAGAACCAATCAAATGATGGTGCTGGAGAAAACACAAATCAGGATGACATGGCCATGACCACTTTTCTGAAAATGCACTCTTCTCCCAAGCCGCAACCAATTGAAAAATCACGAAAACGCCGTCGCATGGCACAGGCCGCTTACCTCAATGGTCTTGAGGAACTTCGAACACTTACAGAACTTCGTATTGCCGCGCATAATTATTATTATGGGGTGCAGAGCCCAAAGAACCCATATCTCTCTAGTCCGTTGGACTATTTTTCTCTTGCTTCTTATTTTAAGGGCATTTGGGTAACGACTGTTGCAAAGCATGGCATTGCAGCCCAACACATTGCAGAGAACTATCATTTTGATGTCAATTCAAAAACATTACGATTTTCTAGTAATGTGACCCCATTCATTGCAGAGGTTGAGAATGTCTCCAAGATGAATCACCAGAATATCTATAACATGCTTCTTCCGCGTGCATTGGATATGTATGAAGATGCACACGAAAAAAACGGCTACTCCAATTTGATGCTACAATGCCAGTATGAACAGGAACTCGAGAATTTTCCAGATGCTCAACGAGCAGTGGCACACCCTCGTCGTCTTGAGGAATTTGGCATTCCGCTGCAGGCCCGTATAAGATGCAAGAATATGATTGCCAGGGCCCTTGCCAATCCCAATCGCAGCGACCGCGAAAACTATTGTGAGGGTATGTGGCACTTGCAAAGACTATTACGCGACGACGCTGGAGATCACCTTCCCAACACTATTGTACAGAGTGCGCGTATGACACAGACCATCGCTGCCGCGCGTCTTGCTGTAGTTAAAGAAAAACACACTGATCTTTCTCCACTGGGGCATTTTGTTCTTTCTCATTGTATGATCATGGATGCCGAGTACGTAGGAAATACCCATTTTCTTATTTTACAAATGTGGCTGACTGCTGTCGATGTTGTTTCTGACGAGGTTGAAAAACGTAACATTGCACTGGTGGGCCCAGCCGCCAAGGGTAAAAGTCATGCCATCGAGCAAGTGAAACACATTGTACCGGAATGGGCTCTGCTGGATGCAAGCAGCTGGACGGCCCATTCCCTGGACTACATCGACGGCAATCTTATCGACAGACGTGTTCTTGTAGCAGACGAGGGAATCGAGGGTCTGGAAGAGAGTCATCGCAATAATAACGGTGGTAATGCCAGTGGAGATAATTGTCATTCTGAAAACGATCACCAGAAACGCATATGGAAGGAACTTCTGTCAAAAGGGTATCACAAGCGTATGGTAGCACAAAAATCACAGGACGAACGGGGAAACAGCCGAATGGAGACAGTTCCTTATACGACTCGGGCCAACGTCGCCGCTTTCCATCTTTCCAATACCGATCGGATGGTAGGCAGTGTTCGGGATCGCTTCTACAGCATCCACACAGGTAACCTAAAAGTGGAAGCCAAGGCACCTCTAACCATGCTCAAGGCGTATGCCGACACACACAAACCAGACGAACAACTTCATCTTATCATGCAACAGATGGTGGCCCACTGTCATCTCTGCATCTTTGCTCAGGACATGGGTCTCAACTGTTCCATCGATATTCGCCTGGCTGCCCATTTGATCAGTCGCGTGACGCAAACACTAAAGCGTACGAGTTCTGTTCACATTACTGTTCGTCAGATCGACCATATCATCAAACTCATGCGAATTTACACTCTTGTGAGAGCAGTGTTCACTGTTTTCCATACCCCCGTCTTTGCAACAGAAACTGGCGACCCCAACGATCTGACACTCGAGGAAAAAATGGAACATGTCAATCGGCTGTGTTATATTACACGCGAGGACATTGTTGCTGCATGGGGTCATTTTTCAGCCATGTTTTTTGAACCAGCTACCGTGGATGTTATGAATGCGATCAAGCGGGACGTACTTCCTATGGCAACATTTAAAAACGAGGCATTCCACGTACGCGCCTCAAAACTATTTCCTTCTGAAGTAAATCGCTTGGTCGGGAAATCTCTGACTCCAGACACCATTCGAACAATCATCAAACAGCTCAATATTCCTCCATCAACTGATAGCATGCGTGCTGTTCCGGCAGAATCTTTTGCAACATGGATGGAATGCGACGAGAATCTAATGCGGGCCATTAGAAGCATCGTCAAACCAAGTGTCATGGACCCCAAAGTCATGTGCTTGGACATGGATGAATACATTACATTCTGGCTCAAAGCACGCGAAGAACGTAGAAACAGACAGCAACGACAACACGAAAAATCACAAGGAAAAATCAATCCTCCTCTCACAAATAAAAACCAACAGCAGCAACAACAACAGTATCCTCACAATTCATCAAACACTTCCACAGAAGATGGCCACGAACATTATGCAGTACCAATGCTCGAAAAAAATAATACACACATAACCTCATCCAGTAGAGTAAACTCGGTTCTACCAAAACCTCACGAAGTATTGGCCATGCTGACCATGATGAGTGTCAACCCTCCAGACATTCCAGACAAGCACAAATTTCTGTTCACCGACGTGGAAACAGAACGCCAGGAACTCAGCGTGGTGGTTTGTAAAACAGTCCATGCAAATAGTTCAAGCCAGCCTTCTTCAAACAACAACGGTAATACATCAAACAATAATTACCCCGGCGAAAACAACGCTTCCGATACCATGGTGACCGTGGCACAGATGAGAGAAAAAATGGGACAGACGCGGTTTTTAATTGCAACACATCTTTGGTCATTATCCGGAATGACAGCCGACAAAGCTCAAGCAAATGTCCCAGAAAAATTATTCGACAAGTTTACACTACCCGGAGAAAAATGGATCATGTGCACTCCACTGAGAAACAAACGCAAATTGGTTATCCCGCAAGTGGTTGAAACTTATCATGTTCCCGACAAGATGTTCTGCTTTGAAAATATCGAATATAAAACCCCACAACAGCGCCAACAAATTGCAGAAAACAAAGGGATTCGAGGTCCGCCACCATCCGCTATGCACGCCTTGTCGTCTCAGAGCGAACGTCCAGAACCAGATGTATCAGAATCACACCCGTGGATTGCATTGGATGAAAACTTTGAAATCCTTTCATGGAGATTACGCCAACACGCTATTGCTACTCGCCGTGCATCAACCCAGCAGGGCACAAACAATGATCATCAATTACATACCAGATACCAATGGAAAAAGGTTTTGGAACGATGGGATCAGTGCCGCGCTAAATTACCCGACACAGACAAACTCTCGGAACTCGCAAGTTACCCAAATGATTTCATTCACCCTAGAAAAAAAACCGTGTCCACTCACCCTGTTTCTCCAAGTCAAAACAGAGATTCTCCATGTCACGAGGAAGACGAAACCAACAATGACAACAATCAAACTGACATGGAACTTGACGATATTCTCTCCGGTATAGATCAATTGGAACAGGAATACGAGCGCGGAGAACACGTCTCGTTTGATCAGGAAGGAAATCCACGCATTTCAACTATTAATGCCTCTCATATCATATCAAGTTTCCGCATGTTTAGTAACAATAAATCTTAAGACATATTTTATTCATGTTACAATCGGTTTCTTTGTTTTGTTGTGCGGATTGTATAAACCTGGCGCCATACCATTTCTCAAATCACACAAATGGTTACTGTATTCTTTGTGAAACCATAATTATTGATGTCCCTTCGTATTTACGGCTTTCTATACTGTATTTGATATAAATGCGGAAATACATCATGTTATAAAACAAAACAACAAAATTTATATAAATAATTCTTTATTTTATACTTTTTTCATATTGGCAAGTGCATGCCATCCCTATTATTAAAAAGAAACTATATTTTATTTTTAAAACATCACAATGTCTCTTTACAATAATCCCTCAACGGGCTTTATGCCAGGGATAACTCATCCCTACTCGCGTCAAGCCATTGTCAATGTTTCAGCCAAATTTGACATGACAGAAATAAATAATCGACTAAGCTCGGGAAGAAATTCTACAAATGTGTTTCCTTTATACAAAAACGCAGCTCTTCAGGATCCTAATGTATACTACAATGTGGATATGTACACTCCAGCATTTCGTCGTCTTAATTCTGATCCCATTCGATACTTTGACACATCCAGTCTTATGTACTTTACCCACTTTAACAAAGTCACTTTCGATGACGAATTTATCAAAAGTTATTATGGTGTCAAAGACAACGAGGTCAAAGATAAAAAGGATGTATTGATGAAACTTTTTTCTGGAGAAAACACAAGTGAAAAAAAATTAGAAAGACAATCTGTGATTCGGGCATTTGAACAAGAATTCCAGTTTGTTGGTGTTACACAGGCAGAGTGGCGC
>Ga0075480_10003210_pt1 | contig 10510 bp, 10 predicted proteins | sample DEB08_DNA_7_FD_81590 | JGI IMG/M metagenome (GOLD analysis project Ga0075480, IMG submission 81590) | Aqueous microbial communities from the Delaware River and Bay under freshwater to marine salinity gradient to study organic matter... | ecosystem: Environmental > Aquatic > Marine > Coastal ...
CTAGATCTAATTATAAATTTTATAATATTTTGAATGAAAATTTAGAATATATAGATGATTATTCACATAATGCAAAAAATCCAGCATATAACCTAAGACTTCAAGTTAAAAACAAAATAGATAGATCTGAAATTACAATACCAAAACTAGATATTAAATTACGAGATTATGAAATAAAAAATGGTGAAAAATTATTAAAATCAATGTTTCGTAATCAAAAACCAACTATTTCTATTTTTACTTTTGCAACTGGTGACAAATGCTATTCTAAAGATTGGTGGAAAGAATTATATTCTAAAATAAAAAACTTTGAAAATGATTTCAATATTCTAGAAATTCTTCCTGCTGAAAATGTATCGCAAATTGATTTTGCAGCAAAGTCATATTATAGTAGAGATATTAGAGAAATTGCAAGTGTCATGTCAAATGTTAAAATTTTTATAGGTGCGGATAGCGGTATGATGCATTTAGCACATGCAAGTAATGTTACAACAATCGGATTATTTAAAGTGACTGAACCAGAATTTTATGGTGTATACGGTGATAACAATATTTCTGTCGATACCAACATTATTAATTCTGATAATATCATTAGTATAATAAAAGAAAGAATATAATCTTATTTGTCTTATAATTTATATTATGTAAAATAGGATTTGTAGCTTTACACCTATTTGTAATTATTAATTCAATTAATTTTTTTCTATATAAACTGAAGTTGATGGGAATGCAAAATCACATTTGTATTTATTAACTATATCGATAATATCAAAATTAATTTTTTGCTGAGCATCAATTAAAACCTCCCAATCTGGACTATTAACGTAATAAAGAATCATTATATCTAAAGAACTTGCGCCAAAATTCAAAAACCTGACCTTTCCATCTTGATTTGTCATAGGGTGATCATCTATAAGTTTTTGAATATCGTCAACGATATTTTTTATATTATCAACAGAAGTATCATAAGTAAGACCGATATTAAATTTTACTCTTCTTACAGGCCTTGCGCCTAAATTATCTAGTTCAGTACTAATTATATTTTTATTTGGAACTGTAACTATACTTTTATCAAAAGTTCTAATTCTCGTACTTCTGAATCCAACTTTTTCTACTGTACCTGTAACACCGCCTAAAGTAACTGTATCCCCTACTGTAAATGGTTTATCAAAGAAAATAGTAAACGAACCTAGAAGATTTTCAAGACTTTCTTTAGAAGCTAAAGCAAATGCTACACCACCAATACCTAATCCGGTAACAAGAGCTGTTACATTAACCTCAAAAACATTACCAAGAATCATAACGATACCAAGCACTATAATTAGCACTTTAGCTATATCAATTGCAAAAGGAATTAACTGATCGTCAACTTTACTTTCTGTTTCTAACGCTTTATTTTTTAGTTTAAATCCAATAAAATCAACAGATCTACTTATAGTCCAAAAAATAGTAATTAATAGTAGCAGATTATAACCTTTATCCAAGATATTACTTAAATCAAAACCATCTTCACTAGTTGAATTTAAAAAATCAGGTAAACTGATAAATTGAGCAGAGAAATATAAAACTAACAGTATTAAAAAATATTTTATAGGCTTATTTAATAAAGAATTAAACTCACTATTATCACCCTTTCCAAAGAGTTTAAAAAGTAGTTTTGAAATAAAAATTCTCACAGGAATTATCAATAATAATCCAATCAGAATAGATCCTAAAAAATATAAATATTCAGTAATACTATTTCCTAAAAACTCGTGATTCAAAATATCCATTATATCAAATTTTATCAGTGTCAAAAATATTAAATTATTTTTTTACCATTCTATTTTGTAAAAATTAAAACAATATTTATTAAATTAAGCGATATAAAAACTAACAATTCAAATCTATTCTAATGAAAAAAATTAATTTTTTAACACTTTTATCAGCATTATTTTTATTTTCTTCATGTGATACAGGTAATAATTCTATCGGATTAAGCAACTGGTCGGATGACGGAAAAGTTTATAAATGGCACCTAGGTACTGAGAATGCAGTAGATGTGGCAATCAATGTTGATAAAGCTATGCAAAACAGAGATTATACTCTACTAAGAAACTTTTTATCTGACACAGTAAGTATTACTGCTTCAAACGGCGTTAAGTATGATTTGGAGTCTTTTATTACAAGAAGACTTGAAATTGATTCCATCGTAGATTCTAGGAATGCTAGTCTAAAATGGGAATTTAGCAATATTTATTCAGTAGATTTAGATCCAACAAGAGGTGGAGAACATGTTTCTGTTACTTACTCTGGAGAATATAAAGATGAAAATGGTAAAGATACTTGGAATTCAATTAACAGATATTATGTTATGGATGGAAAGGTTGTTTGGTGGAACACCTTTAATCAAGATATAATTGACTCAGAAAACTAATAATAACTAATTAAACTATAAACTATGAGACAAATAAAATCAATATTTCAACTTTTATTAATTGCTTTTTTGGTTGTAAGTTGTAATCAAACCGAAAGATCTGTTGGATTTAATGATTGGACAGATGATGGAACGGAATATAAATTTTATCTTGGAACCGAAGCAAGTATTGATGTTGTTAAAGGATATAATGATAATTGGACATCAAGAAATTATACTGAGATGAGAAAGTTTTTCAACGATACAGTAAAAATCACATTTAACAACGGAGAAACTGTAACACTAGACGAGTTTGTAGAGTTTATGTCCAACAGGGATTCTAGACTTGACAGTATAGGTGCAAGCTTAGATTGGGATTTAGTGAGAGCTTTTTCAGTTGATATTGATCCATCGCAAGGTGGTGAGCATGTGCATGCATCATATGAATTAGAATACAAAGAAGGTGAAAACACCTCAAGAGGCTTATCTAATATATGGTTTTATGTGGTAGACGGAAAAATAGTAACTGTAGATCAACAAAGTAGACCAGTTGTTGATTAGTTCTGTTTATTTTCTTAATAAAAAAAAGCACCTTATTTAGGTGCTTTTTTTATTTTTATATATTGTGTTAATCTATGGATTAGTTGTTACCAAGAATTAATGGCAATCCATCTTTGCCACTTCCTACAACGACTACTTTAGAATTGTTAGATTCAGCTAGTTTCAAAGTAGCTTCAATCCCTTTATCTCTTAAAATATTAGGAGTCAATGAAGCAGCTAATATTCTATTTGCATCTGCCTTACCTCTTGCTTCAATTCTCTGCTTTTCAGCTTCCTTTGCAGCTGTTACTAGTCTAAATTCGTATTCTAGAGATTCCTGCTCTTGCTTTAATTTTCTTTCAATAGCTTGCTTTATTGAAGGTGGAAGTGTCACATCTCTTACAAGAATTTCATTCAATTGAATATACTGATCGTCAACAATTTTCTTTGTTTCTTCAAATATTTCTAATTGAATAGCATCTCTTTTTGAAGAATAAAGTTGCTCTGGAGTATACCTACCAACAACACTTCTTGCTGCAGATCTAATAGCAGGTAAAAGAATTCTTTGTTTATATGCCTCACTTTTTTCTTTATGAAGTTTTCCTAAATCTTCATATTTAGGCTGAAACCATGCAGATGCTTCAAGTTGAATATCTAATCCATTTGAAGATAAAACATTCATCTTTTCAAAAACTTCTTGTTGTCTTACTTCATAAATATATACACTATTCCATGGAAGTACAATATGAAACCCTTCATCTAGAGGGGGTTCTTCCGTGACTACACCACCACCAAATAGCTTATATAAAACACCTGCTTCACCACTACCGATTGTTACAAAAGATTTTGCTACTACCAACAGTCCAAATGTTAGTATAATTAGTAATGGAACTCCAATTTTTGGTAAATTATTCATAATTATTAGTTTTTAAATTTAGTATTAAGTTAATAGACCACCATTAACATGAATGGTTTGTCCTGTTACGTAAGAAGACATATCACTTCCTAACCAGACACATGTATTTGCTATATCAAGAGGTGTGCCACCTCTTTTTAAAGGAATGGAATTTCTCCAGTCCTGTACAATTTTTTCATCTAAAACTTCGGTCATTTCAGTTTCTATAAAACCTGGTGCAATAACATTACATCTTATATTCCTAGAACCAAGTTCTAGAGCAATTGATTTAGAAAAACCTATAATACCAGCTTTAGAAGCCGCATAATTTGATTGGCCAGCGTTTCCTTTTACACCAACAACTGAACTCATATTTATAATTGATCCAAATCTTTGTTTTAACATAGTTCTTTGAATTGCTTTAGTCATATTAAATACAGACTTAAGATTCACTTCAATAACTTTATCAAAGTCATCCTCCTGCATTCTCATGAGTAAATTGTCTCTGGTAATACCAGCATTATTAATAAGAATGTCAATTACATCAAATTCTTTAGTAATTAGATCGATTAACTTTTGACAATCTTCAAAACTAGACGCATCAGATTTATAACCTTTAACTATAACCCCTTCATTGGATAATTCATTTTCGATTTCTTTAGCTAAATCAGAAGAACTGGAATATGTAAATATTACGTTAGCTCCATGTTTAGCAAAAGTTTTAGCTATACCCCTACCAATACCACGTGTTGCACCAGTAATAATAGCTGTTTTATCTTTTAAAATTTTCATGTTTATTTATTATAAATTTCTAATACTTTTTTACCTATTTCAGCAGGTGAATCAACAACATGAATTCCAGATTCTTTTAAAATTCTCTTTTTTGCTGCAGCTGTGTCATCAGCACCGCCTACAATAGCGCCAGCATGTCCCATTGTTCTTCCTGATGGAGCAGTTTCACCAGCGATAAATCCAATAATTGGTTTTGTTGAATTAGATTTAGAATACCAATCTGCAGCATCAGCCTCTAACTGTCCACCAATTTCACCAATTAACACAATGATTTCAGTTTCTGAATCATTAACGAATAACTTAAGTGCATCTTTTACAGTCGTGCCAATTATTGGATCTCCTCCAATACCTATTGCAGTTGAGATGCCTAATCCTTGTTTAACAACCTGGTCTGCTGCTTCATAAGTTAATGTGCCTGATTTAGAAACTATACCAACCTTACCCTTTTTAAAAATAAATCCAGGCATAATTCCAACTTTAGCTTCATCTGGTGTGATAACTCCAGGACAATTTGGCCCAACTAAAATTGTATCAGAATCTTTAATATGGTTATTAACTTTAATCATATCTTTCACTGGAATACCCTCAGTAATTGCAATTATTACCTTGATTCCTGCATCAGCAGCTTCTATTATAGCATTAGCTGCAAATGCCGGAGGTACAAATATTATGCTTGTATTTGCTTTTGTTTCTAAAATAGCATCAGCTACTGTATTAAAAACCGGTAAATCCAAATGTTTTTGACCTCCTTTTTTCGGCGTAACCCCACCAACAATATTTGTTCCATATTCAATCATTTGGGTTGAATGAAAAGTACCTTCTTTCCCAGTAAAACCCTGAACTATTATTCTTGAATTCTTATCTACTAATACACTCATTATTCTTTATATCTTTCTTTATAACTTCCTTTAACAGTATCTACTTTTATCTTATCACCTTCATTAATAAATAAAGGAACATTTACTACGGCACCGGTTTCAAGTGTTGCTGGTTTGGTAGCATTTGTTGCAGTATTACCTTTAACACCTGGTTCAGTTGAAACAACCTCTAAAACCACATTTGGTGGCATTTCAACTGAAAGAGGTAAATTAGTTTCTGAGTTAGTAATTACGGTTACAATTTCACCTTCTTTCATTAACTGAGGGTTGTCTAAAAATTTTTCTTCAATTGAAATCTGATTATAATCATCAGTATTCATAAAATGATAAGTAGTAGAATCGTTATACAAATACTGAAACTTATTTGTTTCAACTCTTACAACATCAATTTTGTGTCCTGCAGAAAATGTATTATCTACAACTTTGCCACTTGTTAAACTTTTAAGCTTAGTTCTTACAAATGCAGGCCCTTTTCCTGGCTTAACATGTAAAAACTCAATAATTTTATATATATCATGATTAAATTTGATACATAGTCCGTTTCTTATATCTGATGTAGTACTCATTATTAATTTGATTTAGTATATCCTTTCATAATACCTCTATGGGAATTCTTGATAAACATTAATATTTGATCCCTTTCATTTGAAGCCTCCATTTCAGCTTCAATTATTGCACATGCTTGTGAATTATTATAGTTTTTTTGATAAAGTAATCTATAAATGTTTTGGATTTCTCTAATCTTTTCAGAATTGTAACCCCTTCTTCTTAATCCAACTGAATTTATTCCAACGTAAGAAAGTGGTTCCCTTGCTGCTTTTACGTAAGGAGGAACATCTTTTCTAACGAGCGAACCTCCAGTGACAAATGCATGATTTCCGATAGAACAAAATTGATGAATAGCTGTAAGACCAGAAATAATTACATAATCTCCCACGGTAACATGTCCTGCTAATGTAGTGTTGTTTGAAAATATACAATTATCACCTACAAAACAATCATGAGCAACATGAGAATAAGCCATTATAAGGCAATTTTTACCGATAACTGTTTTAAGTCTATCATTGGTCCCTTTATTAATAGTAACACATTCTCTAATTGTTACATTATCTCCGATTTCAACAAATGTTTTTTCATTATTATATTTAAGATCTTGCGGATTTGCTGAAATAACAGCACCAGGGTAAATATTACAATTTTTACCAATCCTGGCACCATCCATTATAGAAACATTTGAACCAATCCAGGTCCCCTCGCCTATTTCAACATCACCATCGATGGAAGTAAAAGGTTCAATAACCACATTTTTGGCTATTTTGGCATTTGGATGAATGTACGAAAGTGGTTGTTTCATATTACTTTACTTTAGTTATTTGGGCAGTTAACTCAGCTTCAGCGCATAATTTTCCGTTGGCATAAGCCAAGCCTTGCATATGACAAATTCCTCTTCTAAATGGTCCGATTAAAGAACATTTAAATATTATTGTATCTCCTGGGTGAACTTTGTTTCTAAATCTCACTTTATCGATTTTTGCAAAGAAAGTTAAATAATTTTGAGGATCATCTAATTTTGACATAACTAGAATTCCTCCCATTTGAGCCATTGCTTCGATAATAATTACTCCTGGCATAACAGGATATTCTGGAAAGTGTCCTTTAAAAAAATCTTCATCTATAGTAACGTTTTTAACACCAATAACCATCTCATCTGTTAATTCATAAATTTTGTCAATAAATAAGAAAGGTGGTCTGTGAGGTAATATTTCCATTATCCTTGTAGTGTCCATTAATGGTTTTGATAAGGTATTAATATCTGGAATATCATTCTTTTTAGGATTTTGAATAATGTCTTTCATTTTTTTTGAAAATTTGGTGTTTATGTAATGACCTGGTTTGTTTGCAATTACTTTTCCTCTCAATTTAGTACCGATTAAAGCTAAGTCACCAATTACATCTAACAACTTATGTCTGGCAGCTTCATTTGGATAATGAAGTGTTAAGTTATCTAAAATTCCGTTTGATTTTACTTTAATTTTATCTTTATTAAAAGCTTTTTTTAATTTTTTCATTGTTGAATCTGAAAGTGGTTTATCTACATAAACTATTGCATTATTTAAATCACCACCTTTGATTAAACCTTTATTTAAAAGCATTTCTATCTCATGAAGAAAACTAAACGTCCTGCAACTTGAAATATCATCTTTAAATTCTGAAAGAGAGTTTATTGTTGCGTTCTGAGTACCTAATATTTTTGTACCAAAGTCAACCATAGTCGTAACTTTATATTCATCAGATGGAATGATTGTAATTTCACTTCCAGATTTTTCATCTTTGTAAGAAATTACCTTTTTAACAACAAATTCTTTTCTTTTTTCTTTCAATTCTTGAATACCTGCTTTTTCTAAAGCTTCAACAAAAAATTTAGAAGACCCATCCATAATCGGAGGTTCAGACGCATTTAACTCAATAAGTGCATTATCAATTTGCAACCCAACTAATGAAGCCAAAACATGCTCACATGTTTGAATTATTATATTGTTTTTATTTAAACAAGTACCCCTTTCTGTACTAGTAACATAATTTATATCAGCTTCAATTAAAGGATGGTTTTCTAGATCTATTCTTTTGAATACATATCCAGTATTTGCTTTTGAAGGATAAAATGTAATTGTAACATCTTTACCTGTGTGAAGGCCCACCCCAGAAAGAGATGTCTTTTCTGAAATTGTAGTTTGATTATATTTAGTCGTTGTTATCATTAATTTTTTTTAAATGATTCAGGTCCTTAGCAATTTTTTCAAGATTCTTAAAGTAAACAAAAGATCGATTGAAAGATCTTTCATCCATGGCTGGAGTTCCTCTTAAAGTTGAGTTATCCTTAATATTACTAAAGACACCCGTTTGACCATTAATTTTAACATTATTTCCTATACTAAGGTGACCAATAATCCCAACCTGTCCACCGATCTGACAATTTTCTCCAACTTTTGTTGATCCTGCAATACCACACTGACCTGCAATAACCGTATTTTTTCCTATAGAAACATTGTGGGCAATTTGTACTAAATTATCGATTTTTACCCCGTCGCTAATTAAAGTAGATCCTAAAGTTGCCCTATCGATAGATGTATTTGACCCAATTTCAACACTGTTTCCAAGAATTACATTACCAAGTTGAGGAGTTTTTATATATTCTCCCATTTCGTTTGGAGCAAAACCAAATCCATCAGAACCAATTACACAGTTTGAATGTAAAATACAATTATTACCAATTAGGGAATTGTCATAAATTCTTACACCAGGATAAATGATACAATCATCTCCTATGGAAACATTATCTTGAATTGAAACGTTATCCATCATAATTACATTGTTTCCAATTTTACAATTTTTACCAACAACGGAAAAATGACCAATCGAAACATTTTCACCTAATTTAACCGATGAATCTACTAAACAATTTTTGCTTAAACCACTATGTTTTAATTTGCTTTCAGAAAATTTATTAAGAAGCTTATTAAAGGATAAATATGCGTTCTCAACAATAATCACATTTTTAATTTTTTTAGCATCATAGTCTTGCTTGCTGTCAATAATAACAACAGAAGCTTTAGTTTTGTATAACCAAGGTAAATATTTAGGGTTTGAAATAAATGATATATCTCCTTTCTGAGCTTCTTCAATTTTAGCGAGATTATATAAAGGAGTGTTTTCTTCACCAACAACCTTACCTTTCAATATTTCTGCTAGTTCAGCAACGGTTAGTTTCATAGACGGCAAAATTATGAAAATTCTAGATATTTAAGGTTTAAAGCTTTGTTAATTTATCTTATTAATTCTGAATGTTTATAATTAATGAATTAACTTTAACAACCATTATTTAACCAAAATGAGTCAAGCAAAAATTTTATGGGTTGATGATCAAATTGATTTACTTAAATCTCATATAATATTTTTAGAAGAAAAAGGATATCAAATTGACACCTGTACTAACGGTGGTGATGCTTTGGATAAAATCGATAGCAACAGATATGATGTTATTCTTCTAGACGAAAATATGCCAGGGATTAGTGGAATAGAAACACTTGTTAAAATAAAAAAAATCAATAGAAATCTTAATGTTATAATGATAACAAAAAGTGAAGAGGAAAATATAATGGAACAGGCTATAGGAAAAGAAATTTCTGATTATCTGATAAAACCGGTAAATCCTAATCAAATATTATTGAGTCTGAAAAAAATACTTCAAAATAAAAAACTCATAAAAGATTCTAATATTTCTGAATATCAGCAAGAATTTAGAAGCCTTTCATTAAAAATGATGAATATTAATTCTTTTGAAGAATGGATCAAATTTTATTTAGAAATAGTTGATTGGGAATTAAAACTGTCAAATATTGATGATGATACAATGGTAGAGATCTTAAATAGCCAAAAGGTTGAAGCTAACTCACTATTTTCAAAATTTATAGCAAATAATTATGAATTATGGTTTAAAAGCAACAATAGCCCTACTCTATCACATAATATTTTAGAAAAATATTTATTTCCAGAGTTAAATGAAAAACCTGTGATCATGATAGTAATAGATAATTTAAGATATGATCAATGGAAAATAATTGAGCCGTCAATTTTAAATTTTTACAGTAAACAAAAAGAATTATCATATTTTAGTATACTTCCAACTTCAACTCAATATGCAAGAAATTCTTTATTTGCTGGCTTAATGCCTAAAGACATAAAAGATAAATATCCACAATATTGGAAAGACGATCACGAGGAAGGAGGAAAAAATCTGTTTGAATCTCAACTTTTAGAAATTAATCTAAAAAATTTTAAATCTAAAAATATAAAAAACGAATACTTTAAAATTACCAATTTTAAAAATGGAGTTAAGCTTTCAAACAATCTCAAACAATTACAGCAAAATGATTTAACAACAATTGTTTATAATTTTGTAGATATGTTATCTCATTCCAAAACCGAGATGGAAATGATTAAAGAATTAGC
>Ga0075480_10003216_pt1 | contig 10503 bp, 8 predicted proteins | sample DEB08_DNA_7_FD_81590 | JGI IMG/M metagenome (GOLD analysis project Ga0075480, IMG submission 81590) | Aqueous microbial communities from the Delaware River and Bay under freshwater to marine salinity gradient to study organic matter... | ecosystem: Environmental > Aquatic > Marine > Coastal ...
AGGTCTCGGCCGGTGAGCCGCTCGAGGATTTCGGCACCTTCGCCGAGCAGATCCCCCGCAAGAGACTCGGCCACCACGAGGACCTCGCCGTCTGCCGTTCGAGCCACGACGTAATCGGCCTCGGGGTTCACGGCGACCGCGGTGTTGCTGACCAGGGTCCAGGGCGTGGTGGTCCACACCAGAAGGGCGACACCGGGAAATCGGTCCGCGAGGGGCCCGTCGACGACGGGAAACCGAACGAATACCGAGGGGTCGACGACAGTCTCGTAGCCCTGGGCTAGTTCATGATCGGATAGGCCGGTCCCGCAGCGGGGGCAGTAGGGCGACACGCGATGGTCTTGCACGAGGAGGCCGGAGTCGAAGATGCGCTGCAGCGACCACCACACGCTGTCGATGTAGTGCGGGTCCATCGTCCAGTAGGCGTCGTCCATGTCGACCCAGAAACCCATGCGTCGGGTCATCTGGTTGAACTCGTCGACGTGGCGCAGCACCGATTCGCGGCAGCGTTCATTGAACTCCGCGATGCCGTACTCCTCGATGTCCTTCTTGCCGGAGAACCCGAGCTCCTTTTCGACAGCGAGTTCCACCGGAAGGCCATGACAGTCCCATCCGGCCTTCCGCGGGACGTGGTAGCCCTTCATCGTGCGGTAACGCGGGAAGATGTCCTTGAAGACACGCGCCTCGACGTGATGCGCACCGGGAGTTCCGTTGGCTGTGGGTGGGCCCTCGTTGAATACCCACAGCGGGCGACCCTCGCTGTCAGCCAGGCTTGCATGGAACGTTCCCTCGGTTTCCCACACGTCCAAGATCTCCCGCTCCATGGCGGGTAGATCGAGATGGGCCGGGACAGCGCGATACATGGATCCTCCGGAGGGGCTAGCCAGCGGCCTCCGAGGGTATCGGGCGTTGCTCGTCACCCGTCGAACCGGCACGAAGTCGACAGGAAGTCGGCAGGAAGTTGCCAGGAAGTCGGCGTGGAGTGTTGCGCCAGACACGGACCACCCCTAGCCTGCCCCGAAGCCTTGTCGACGAACGGAGCACACCAGGATGGCGACGTCCGGGAAGACCGGGAGCTCGCGGGGGGCTCGAGGCACGAAGAAGGCCGCCCCTGCCAAGAAGGCCGCCCCCGCCAAGAAGGCACCGGCGAAGAAGCCCACTGCCGCGAAGAAGGCCGCGCCGGTGAAGAAGACGACATCCGCCAAGAAGGCGGCGCCGGTCAAAAGGACGGCTCCGGCGAAGAAGGCTGCGGCCAAGAAGACGGCTCCGGCGAAGAAGGCCGCGGCCAAGAAGGCGGCTCCCGTGAAAAAGGCCGCACCGGCGAAGAAGGCCGCGGCCAAGAAGGCGGCTCCCGTGAAGAAGGCCGCACCGGCGAAGAAAGCCGCGGCCAAGAAGTCTGGTGCGAAGAAGCGCTCCCTTGCGGTCCGCGAGGACGAGTCTCCCTGGACACCCGCCGAGATCGCCGCTGTGCGTGCCGAGCTCGAGGAGGAGGTGCAACGTCTGGAGGACGAAATCGTCTCCACTGAAGCGGACATCGCCGATCTTGTGGCCGATTCCGGCGACGGTGCGGGTGATGATCAGGCCGATGCGGGGACCAAAACCTTCGAACGTGAGCACGAGATGTCCCTGGCCAACAACGCCCGCGATCTGCTGCAGCAGGTGCAACACGCGCTAGCGCGGATCGCCGATGGGACCTACGGAATCTGCGAGTCCTGCGGCAAACCGGTGGGCAAGTATCGGCTCCAGGCGGTGCCGCGAGCGACGATGTGCACCGCCTGCAAGGAGTTGGAGGAGCGCCGCTACTCCTAGCGCGTAGCCTGTCCGGGTGGACTCCATCGCTGAACCCGACGCCCCGGCCGAGTCGGGGGAGCGCCGATCGCTGCTGTGGGTGGTCATTGCAGTCGCCGCCGGCATTGTGGTGCTGGATCAGATCACCAAGGCCTGGGCTGTCGCACAACTCAAGGGTGAGCCTCCCATCGAGATCCTGGGGATGTGGTTGCGGCTTACCTATGGCGAAAACACCGGCGCTGCCTTCGGCATCGGCACCGGCTTCACTTGGATCTTCACCGCGATCGCGGTTATCGTCGCCGTCGTCATCATCAGATTCGCTCGGCGACTGGGAAGTGTCTGGTGGGCAGTTGCCCTCGGTGGTTTGCTCGGTGGGGCGGTAGGGAACCTGATCGACAGGTTGACCCGGCCACCGGGCCCCGGAAAGGGCTACGTCGTCGACTTCATCGCTCTTCCGAACTTCCCAGTGTTCAACGTCGCGGACATGGCTATCACCTGCTCGGCAGTGTTGATGATCTGGCTGACCATCCGTGGGGTGGACGTGACCGGAGCGCCTCGGGTGGATAGTTCACGTGCCTGACGTTCGCTCACTCTCGGTGCCCGAGGGGTTGGTGGGAGAGCGCATCGATGTCGCACTGTCCCGCCTGCTGGGCATGTCCCGCTCCAAGGTGGCCGAGCTCGTGCGGGACGGATATGTCGATATCGATGGTGCTCCGGCATCGAAGGGTGATCGACTCGATGAAGGGCAGTGGATCCAGATACGACTACCCGACCCACCGGAACCTCCGAGCGTGGTGGCCACGCCTGTCGAGGGCCTGATGATCGTCTATGACGATGAGGATCTTGTCGTGGTGAACAAGCCGGCCGGAGTGGCGGCGCACTCCAGTCCCGGATGGGACGGCCCCACGGTTGTGGGCGCACTCGCGGCTGCCGGATACACCATCGCGACCTCGGGAGCTGCCGAGCGTCAAGGGGTCGTGCATCGTCTCGACGTCGGCACGACGGGGTTGATGGCGCTGGCCAAGAACGAGGTGGCGTATTCCGACCTCAAACGGCAATTCAAGGACCGAACCGTGGACAAGGTGTACCGCACGATCGTCCAGGGGCACCTCGATCCGCTGGAGGGGACCGTCGACGCCCCGATCGGTCGTCATCCGAGTGCTGATTGGCGCATGGCTGTGGTCTCGGGCGGTCGCCCCAGCATTACTCATTACGACACCCTGGAGGCGTTCCCCCATGCCAGCCTGGTCAGGGTTCGCCTGGAGACTGGACGCACCCACCAGATTCGAGTCCACATGGCGGCGGTGCGCCACCCCTGCGTGGGGGATGCGACCTATGGTGCGGATCCGACCCTCGCTCGGCGGCTGGGGATGACCAGGCAGGCGCTCCACGCGGCGGAACTGAGTCTGGATTCCCCGACCTCGGGTGAGCGTCTCCGACTGCGAGCCCCCGACCCGGAGGACTTCTCCACGGCCCTGGAGCGTCTGCGCGGCGACGGGGACGAGCCGGACTAGGGTGGGGCGGGTGAGTCGCTCGGAATTCGTTCACCTCCACGTGCACACCGAGTACTCCATGCTCGACGGTGCCAGCAGATTGCCGGACCTCATGTCCGAAGTCGCGCGACAGGGCATGCCGGCGATTGCGATGACCGACCACGGCACGCTGTTCGGGGCCTATGACTTCTACAAGGCGGCGCATGCTGAGGGGGTCAAGCCGATTATCGGGCTCGAGGGGTACTACGCCCCTCAGGGTCGAGGTGAGCGTCGCCCCTTCGATTTCGGCGGTGGCTTCGATGAAGGCTCGATGGAGGACCCCACCGCGGGTCGAGGGACGCAGAACTACACCCACATGACGCTGCTCGCCGAATCCACGACCGGGATGCACAACCTGTTTCGTATCGCCTCTCGCGCGAGTCTGGAGGGGTACTACCACAAGCCGCGCTTCGATCGGGAGGTTCTCGCGACGCATGCCGAGGGGCTAATTGGCACGACCGGATGTCCCAGCGGAGAGGTCAATCGTTGGCTGCAGGCAGGAAATTACGACAGGGCGAGAAGTGCTGCTGCTGAGATGAGAGACATCCTCGGTGCGGGCAACTATTTCTGTGAGTTGATGGATCATGGACTCGCCATCGAGCAGAGGTTCCGCGATGACCTGCTGCGCCTAGCCCGAGATCTTGGCCTGCCGCTGCTTGCGACGAATGACCTGCACTACGTCCATGCTGATGACGCCGAGACCCACGACGTGCTCCTGTGTATCGGGACACGCACGACGATGGACGATCCGAATCGTTTTCGCTTCGACGCTCGCGACTTCTATGTGAAGTCAGCCGAGGAAATGCGTCGGCTCTGGAGTGAGCTGCCGGAGGCGTGCGATAACACGCTGCTCATCGCCGAGCGCTGTGACGTGAGCTTCAACGAGGGCGCCAACCTCATGCCGCAATTCCCGGTTCCCGAAGGCGAGAGTGAGGATTCCTGGCTCGTCATCGAGGTGGAGCGCGGCCTGCAGCAGCGCTATGCCGGAGCGATTCCCGACGAGGTACGGCGGCAGGCTGAATACGAACTCAGCGTCATCTCCCAGATGGGATTCCCCGGCTACTTTCTCGTCGTGGCCGACCTGGTTCGTCATGCGAAAGACAATGGCATCCGAGTCGGACCCGGACGCGGCTCCGCAGCCGGCGCCATGATCGCCTATGCCCTGGGAATCACCGACCTGGATCCGATCGAGCATGGCCTGCTCTTCGAGCGCTTCCTGAATCCCGAGCGCATCTCGATGCCGGATATCGATATCGACTTCGACGAACGTCGGCGCGGCGACATGATCCGCTACGCCACGGAGAAATACGGCGAAGAACGTGTCGCGCAGATCGTCACGTTCGGATCGATCAAGGCAAAGGCGGCGGTAAAGGACGCTGCGCGCGTCCTCGGCTACCCCTATGCACTTGGTGATCGCATCACCAAGGCGATGCCTCCATCGGTGATGGGCAAGGACATTCCGCTCTCCGGGATCTTCGATACCGAGCATCCCCGCTACAAGGAGGCCACAGAGTTTCGCGGGCTGTACGAGGCCGAAGCAGATGTCCGCGCGGTCGTTGATACCGCCCGAGGGCTCGAGGGGCTGAAGCGTCAACCGGGGGTGCACGCGGCAGGCGTCATCCTGTGCCGTGAGCCACTGATGGACGTGATCCCCGTGTGGCGTCGGGAGCAGGACGGGGCGATCATCACCCAGTTCGATATGGGTGCCTGCGAGTCGCTCGGCCTGTTGAAGATGGACTTCCTCGGGCTGCGCAATCTCACTGTCCTCGATGACTGCCTGCTCCACATCCAGTCGAATCGGGGCGACACCGTCGTGCTCGAGGGTCTCACTCTCGATGATCGACCGACCTATGAACTCCTCGCTCGGGGTGAGACTCTCGGGGTGTTCCAGCTCGACGGTGGACCGATGCGATCGCTCTTGCGCTCCATGCAGCCGGACAACTTCGAAGACATCTCAGCGGTGCTCGCGCTGTATCGTCCGGGCCCGATGGGAGCTAATGCCCATAACGACTACGCCGACCGTAAGAATGGTCGAAAGCCGGTCGTACCCATTCATCCAGAACTCGCCGAACCCCTCTCGGACATCCTGGACGACACCTATGGCCTGATCGTCTATCAGGAGCAGGTCATGGCGATCGCGCAGAAACTCGCGGGGTACTCCCTCGGCAAGGCGGATCTACTGCGTCGGGCCATGGGCAAGAAGAAGAAGGAGATCCTCGAAAAGGAATTCGTCCCCTTCGCCGAGGGGATGACGGCGAATGGCTACAGCGAGTCGGCGATCAACACGCTGTGGGAGATCCTCGTCCCGTTCTCCGATTATGCCTTCAACAAGGCGCACACCGCCGGATATGGGCTGGTGTCCTATTGGACGGCCTACCTCAAGGCGAACTACCCACAGGAGTACATGGCCGCGTTGCTCACCAGCGTCCAGGACGACAAGGACAAGATGGCGATCTACCTCAGCGAGTGTCGCCGCATGGGTATCAAGGTCCTTCCTCCTGATGTCAACGAGTCAGACGCGAACTTCACTCCGCGCGGTGGCGACATCCGCTTCGGTCTGGCCGCTGTGCGCAACGTGGGAGCCAATGTCGTCGAGTCCTTGATAGCGACCCGTACCAGCAAGGGTCGCTATGCGGACTTCGTCGATTTCATCGACAAGGTCGAGCTTTCCGTCTGCAATAAGCGCCTGGTGGAAAGCCTCATCAAGGCAGGTGCCTTCGACAGCCTCGGACACACGCGCCGGGGATTGCTCTCGGTGCACGAGCAGGTGATCGACTCTGCCATCGACCTGAAGCGCGCAGAAGCGGTCGGCCAGTTCGACCTCTTCGGTGGCATGGGGGTCGGTGGTGGGGACGACGCCGAGGCTGGGCTTGGCATCACCCCTGACATACCGCTTGGCGAGTGGGAGAAGACGACCCTCCTGGCTTTCGAGCGCGAGATGCTCGGCCTGTATGTCTCCGACCATCCCCTGCATGGTCTCGAGCAGGTTCTGGCGTCGGGGACCGACACGACCTTGGCGCAGGTCATCACGGGCGAGCGCAGCGACGGGCAGATCGTCACCGTGGGCGGCATCGTTGCCGGGATTCAACGCAAGACCACGAAGCAGGGTTCGCTGTGGGCCATCATCAATCTCGAGGATCTTGAGGGCTCGGTGGAGGTCATGGTGTTCCCGCAGACGTACAACGCCGTGGCGACGCTCATCGCTGAGGATGCCGTGCTGTTCGTCCGTGGTCGGGTCGATCGACCCGATGAGGATTCGCCGCGCCTGGTCGCGATGGAGATCACCGCACCCGATCTCGCTGAGGCACCGGCGGGACCGGTGCGACTGTCGATGGCGGCCGCCCGATGCACTCCGCCCATCGTGGAGCGGCTTAAGGGAGTCCTCGCCGCCCACCCAGGTGCAACGGAGGTGCATCTGCACCTGACCTCCTCGGGCCGCACCACCGTGATGCGCCTCGACGACCGGCTCCGAGTCACCCCGGGACCGGCCCTGTACGGCGATCTCAAGGCGTTGCTGGGTCCGACGTGCCTGGCCTGAAGGCCCGCGACGGAGCGGCCCTGGTCGCACTCGCGGGCGGGCTCGGTGCTCTCCTCGGGGTCGCGTGGTGGTGGATCGCTCCCCGCGTCGTGCTCGACGTCTATGGGGACCTGGCCTATCCCGCGGAGTATCAACCCGGTGGCTACATCGCCGACGAGGGGTGGGCGGCGATTGCCGGCATCCTCGGTGGTGTCGTGATGATTCTGATCGCCGGCTGGGCTTCCCGTCGGCGTCGCGGGCAGTGGTGGGACATGTCTGTCCTGGGATGGTCGGTGCTGGCTGGCCTTGTGGGCGCTGTATTCGTATGGGTGGTCGGCGAAGGGCTGGGGTCGGTGGACGTCGAAGCAGCCATCGCGGCGGCCGGTGATGGGGGGAGTTTTGAGGCGCCGCTGCGCTTGCGCATGCCTGGAGTCCTTTTCCTGTGGCCCTTGGCGAGTGCTGTGGTGTTTGCGGGCGTGTCGATCGTGGCGTGGATCATCGATCGGACGCACGCGCCGTCGTCATGATGGTTGCGGTCTTCCCCCCGGTGAGGGTGATGAGGTCGTGGGGGGAAAGGGAAATCTCCATGCCTCGTCGCCCGGCGGAGACGTAGATCGTCCGCAGGGACATCGCACTGGCATCGAGAATGCTGGCAGTGCGGCTGCGCTGACCGAGTGGCGAGATGCCGCCGAGGACGTAGCCGGTGAGTCGCTGGGCTCGGTCGGCATCCATCATGACGGCTCGCTTCCCGCCGTGCGCCGATGCGAGGGCCTTGAGGGAGAGCATGGAGGACACCGGGACCATGGCGCAGACCGGCGTCCCATCGACCTCAGCGAGGAGTGTCTTGAAGACGTGGGTCGGGTCGAGGCCGAGTGCTGTGGCTGCTTCGATTCCATAGTTGTCGCTGGCCGGATCGTGATCGTAGGTGTGGATCTCGAACTCGATTCCGGCCTGTTGGGCGGCTGCGATCGCAGGCGTGGCGGCAGTGTTCCGACGAGCCATGGGCAGCGTCAGTTCGCGGATGGGAGGGCTGAGGGGAACTCCACCGCCGGGAGCGATGGGATGACCTGCATGAGGTTGATCTCGTAGCGAAGTCGTCGGAGTTCGACGCGAAGGCGTTCGCCATCGTCGGGAATCTCCAGGAGGTGTTGACGATCGGGTAGGTCGAGGACGACAGCAGCGGCGATCAGATAGGACAAGACGCCCGGATCATCCGGAAGGTCATCGGTGCTCTCCACTGAACTTGTGAGCAGGCTGCGATAGGTCGCGAAGGCGGAGGCAACCTGGGGGAGCAGGATCTCTGCGTCGTCACCGGCCTCCTCGGGCAGTTCGGTGACCTCCGCCTGGTAGTAGCTGCGATCGTCGAGCAGTGTCCCCATTCTCACCCGTGTCGTGCCGACGGTGACGAGGTCGAAGCGGCCGTCCTCATGGGGACTGATTTCGCGGATCGTGGCGATCGTGCCGACGTCAAACAGGGCGCGAACACCGTCGGTGCCCACCTCTTGACCGTCACGGATCGCGATGATGACGAACTCTCGTTGATCCTCGGGTAGGTCAGACAGGTCCGCCACGAGGTCGCGGTAGCGCTGTTCGAAGATGTGGAGGGGCATGACAAGGCCGGGAACGAGGACCGTGGACAGGGGAAAGACGGGCAGGATGCGAGGGTCGGGCACCCGATCAGCGTACGACCTAGACTGAGGGCATGCTGCGAGACATCGACCTGCGTGGATCCCATGCGGAGCCTCGCTCGGTGCTGCCCCGAGCCGCCCTTGACGTTGAGGAGGCCACCCAGCGGGTCAGGCCGGTCATCGAGGACGTGCGGGAGCGCGGGGCGGCTGCCGTGATGGAGTGGACCGAGCGATTCGATGGGATCCGTCCGGCACACCTCAGGGTCCCCGGCTGGGCGATCGACGCGGCCGTCGAAGCCCTTGATCCCGCCGTCCGTGCGGCTCTGGAGGAGTCCATCCGACGTGCGCGCATCGTCCACATCGACCAGCGGAGAGTCGACACCACGACGGTCGTGGTGCCGGGTGGAACGGTGACCGAGCGATGGCTTCCGGTCCGACGGGTGGGCCTCTACGTTCCCGGTGGACGCGCGGTGTATCCGAGCAGTGTGGTGATGAACGTCGTGCCCGCCCAGATCGCCGGCGTGGAGTCCCTCTGCGTGGTCTCACCCCCTCAGGCTGATCACGGTGGCCTACCCCATCCGACGATTTTGGCGGCGTGCGGACTTCTCGGCATCGAGGAGGTCTACGCCGTGGGAGGAGCGCAGGCTGTCGCGATGCTTGCCTACGGTGTGGAATTGCCGGAGGACGCGACGACGGGCGCTAGCGTCGAGAGCGCCTGCGAGCCGGTGGATCTCGTCACCGGGCCGGGCAATATCTGGGTGACCGCCGCCAAGCGTGTCCTCAAGGGCGTCATCGGTATCGATAGCGAGGCCGGGCCGACCGAGGTGGCGATCCTGGCCGATGAGACCGCCGATCCCGCTCTCGTCGCAGCAGATCTCATCAGTCAGGCTGAGCACGATGTTGTTGCCGCGGCGGTGCTGGTGACGACCTCTGCTGAGTTGGCGGATCGAGTGCGAAGCTGCGTGTCGGAGCAACTCGCGCGCACGAAGCACGTGGAACGCATCACTGAAGCCCTGTCAGGCCCGCAGAGTGGAATCGTGCTCGTTGATGACCTTCAGGCGGGCATCGCCGTGGTCGACGCCTACGCCGCAGAACATCTGGAGATCCACACTCGCGATGCCCGAGAGGTGGCGATGCGGATCCGGAATGCCGGAGCGATCTTCGTCGGCCCGCACGCGCCGGTGTCCCTCGGTGACTACTGTGCCGGGTCTAATCATGTGCTGCCGACCGGTGGCTCTGCGACGCATTCCTCCGGGCTGTCCGTGCAGACCTTCTTGCGCGGAATTCACATCATCGACTACGACCAGCATGCGTTGGCAGATGTCGCTGACCACGTGGTTGCGCTCGCGCACGCCGAGGATCTTCCGGGGCATGCTGCCGCGATCACCGTGCGTTTCACCAGCGACGGCCCGTCGTGACATCGACCTGGCCGCCGCTACGCGAAGAGCTTCGCGGGCTCACGCCCTACGGAGCTCCCCAGATCGATGTTCCCGTGCGGTTGAACACCAACGAGAATCCGTTCGCTCCCTCGGTGCAGCTCGCCGAGTCGATCGGCTCAGCTGTGACCAACGCAGTGCGAGAGCTCAATAGGTATCCGGATCGTGACGCCTTGGGATTGCGTGCTGACCTCGCCGCCTATGTCGGCCGGGAATCCGGGGTGAGCATAGAGCCGATGGAAGTGTGGCCGGCCAATGGTTCCAATGAGGTGATGGCACATATCTTCTCGGCCTACGGTGGACACGGCCGGTGTGCGCTGGCCTTTACCCCCACCTATTCGATGTATGGCCAGTATGCGCGTGATTCTCACACCGAACTCGTGACGGTTCCTCGCTCTGAGGACTTCACCGTCGATGCTGAGGTGATGGCAGGGGTGATCGCTGACCATCAAGCTGATCTGATGCTCATCACCTCCCCGAATAATCCGACGGGGACCGCGATGCCACTGTCGATCATCGAGCAGGCGTGTCGAGGCTCCTCCGGGATCATCGTCGTCGATGAGGCCTACGCGGAGTTCCGTCGACCCGGAACACCGAGCGCGGTA
>Ga0075480_10003222_pt1 | contig 10496 bp, 7 predicted proteins | sample DEB08_DNA_7_FD_81590 | JGI IMG/M metagenome (GOLD analysis project Ga0075480, IMG submission 81590) | Aqueous microbial communities from the Delaware River and Bay under freshwater to marine salinity gradient to study organic matter... | ecosystem: Environmental > Aquatic > Marine > Coastal ...
CAGGAAAACGGTTTCCAGGTCATGAAACCCGTCCGTTCGTTTGCGCAGGATGCGTAAACCGAGATTGATCTTGGCCGGAGCAGAAAGGGTCACGACGGGGGCCAATGGGCGGGGCGTATGGACGGTGAATGGGCGGTGAATGGACGGTGAATGGGAGGCATCCACGGTACAGGCAAGCGCGCACAAGGTGTGCCGTGCACGATGCCTCCACGGCGCGCCATGAAAGCATTGCGAGGCGGGTAATGATACCGTATTTTAGGTCAAAATGAGCGTTTTTCGTCAGATCCAATCGGCCCCTGCCTATTTTCCACCTGCTACCACCCTGCTTTTCCCGTAGCGGACGGCCGAACCTTTCCATCTGACCACGGATCCACTTGCCGTGATCCTTTTACGAACCTGTGACAAATCAAGCAAAGGCACGCTGGATGCATGATCCTGTCTCCCTGCCCTGTGACCGGCACTCCAACGCCACGCCCACCCTGCCCATGATGAACCGACGATTTCCGGCAACGGCTGCCCTGACGCTGCTCGGCATACTCCTGCTGGCCGCGCCGCCGATGGCGCGCGGCCAGATCTCGGGAGAGGCGGCCTCCGAACTGCTCGAGGCCGCGCAAACCAACCCGCTGCTGCTGCTCAGGCAACGCTTGAGCCAGTCCGCCCTGGCGGCCTCCGGTATTCCCCTGGAGGGAGCCGTGAACCCCACGGAGTACACGGTGGGACCCGGTGATGCCTTTACGGTGGTCATCAATGGTCAGGACGTGAGCGGCGCGCCGATTGCCGTGGGCGCCGATGGCCGGATTGCACTGCCGGATGCGGGACTGGTCGATGTGGGGGGACGTACCCTGCAATCGGCGCGCCGCATCATGGCCGAGGCTCTCGGACGCTACTACCGGGATGCCCAGGCGGATATCTCCCTCGTGCAGTCGCGCCAGTTCTATGTCCATGTGACGGGCGCCGTGCCCATGCCGGGACGCTACCTGGCGCTGCCCGTATCGCGCGTATCGAACGTGATCGAATTGGCCTTCGCCGACACCACCTCCCTTCCGGTGGCCAACCCGGCCTTCCAGCCCTCTCTGCGCAATATTGACGTGCGGCATGCCGACGGCACCTCGACCCGTGTCGACCTCGTCCGCTACCTGACGTCCGGCGACACGGGCGCCAACCCCTACCTCAAGGACGGGGATGTGCTCCATATCCCGACCTTCAACCCCGAATATGCTTCGGTGTCGGTGGGGGGACATGTCCCCTACCCCGGCACCTATGAATTCCGGGCGGGCGACACGCTGGCGCACGTCCTCGAAATGGCTGGTGGTTCGGCTTCTGCCGGTGGCATGGACGCCGTCACCCTGACACGCGTGTCGGAAAGCGGCATGTCGACGAGCACGTTCAGCGTGGCGGATCTCGAGAACGGGCGGGCAGCCGACGTAACCGTCGAGGCGCTCGATGTGATCTCGGTCGTGGAGCGAGAAGAAGAGCGCGGCCTGATTCGCGTCGAAGGTCGCGTGCACCGACCGGGAGCTTACCCCATCATTGACGGCGTGACCACGCTGCAGGAGGTCCTGGAAGCAGCGGGTGGCCTGCGCAGCGATGCCCTGGCGCGGGGCGCTTACCTCGAACGCCGCGCGTTGCCGGATGCCTCGCAGAGCACCGTACCCGATCGCAATACGAATCCGGCCCTGGCCCTGCGTCAGGCCCTGCGCTCCGATACGACCGCGGTATTCCAGCGCCTTCGCTTGACGGACCTGGACCTGATCAGCCGGACCTATTTCATCAAGGAGCTCTCCTTCCAGAACCGGGTCAGTCTCGACATGAACGCGGCGCTCAACGGAAACGGGCCGTCTGTGCCCCTGCGCGCAGGTGATCGCCTCTTCGTTCCGCGGGATGAGCAATCGGTCTATGTCTTTGGACAGGTGCTGCAGCCCGGCTACCTGCCGGTCACGGAGGGGCAGTCCGTAGAAACCTACCTCGCCCTGGCCGGAGGCCGATCGGACGTTGCCGGCCGCGTACTGGTCATCGACCCGGCGACAGGCGATTTCCATGAGGACCTGAGTCGCAGCCTGCGCTCGGGCGATGTGGTCTTTGTAGACAAGGATGCCACGGTTTCGGACGATCCTGAAATCGAGCGACTGCTCATCGAGCGCGAGCGCGCCAAGGCCGATGCCCGCATCCGGACCATGCAGGCCATCTTCCAGGGGGTCACGTCCGTAGCCTCCCTCATCACCCTCATCATCACGATCCGGCGGAATTAGGACCCGTCCTGATCCGCACTGACATTTCGAACGATCATGTCCCAATCCGACACGAATGCTGCCACGCAGCACCTCGAAACGATGAGCCAGGAGGGTGAACAGGCCTGGTGGAACCTGCTGGGTGTGCTCTACCGCTGGCGCCGGTTCATCATTGGCGTGACCTCGGTCATGGCCGTTGCCTCCGTAATCATCAGCCTGCTGCTGCCCAACTGGTTCAAAGCCTCTTCCCGCCTGCTGCTGCCTGCCTCTGCGTCCGGGGGTATTGCAAGCGCTCTCCTGGGCGACATCTCCTCCGCCGCGCAGTCCTTGCTGGGTGGGGGCGGTGGCGACTACGTGCGCTACATGGCCATCCTGAACAGCCGCGCCATCATGGATGATGTGGTGCGCACATTCGACCTGATTACCGTGTACGAGCTGGAGGAGGAGGAATTTCCTGTCGAAGAAGCACGCGCCGCGCTGGCCGACAACGTAGAGTTCGTCGTGGATCAGGATTACGACTTCTTCTCGGTCGAGGTGCTGGACAAGGACCCGCAGCGGGCGGCCGACATGTCCAACTACTTTGTCCAGAAGCTTGAGGAGGTCAACAACCAACTCTCCAAGCAGACGGCCGGCAACTTCCGGGCCTACGTCGAGGAGCGTTACGATATGGCCGGGCAGGCACGCGAGGCCATGCTGGACTCCCTGGCTGCCTTCCAGCGGGAGTACGGCGTGATCGACCTCGAGGCCCAGACGGAGGCCTTCTACACACAGCTGGCTGCCATGCGCGCCGATGCTGTGCAACTGGAAATCCAGCTGGCCTCGCTCAAGGCGCAGTTTGGTGGTAGCAATCGGCAGGTACAGAATCTGGAGGCGCTGGTTACAGCGGCCAACGCGCAGTACGATGCGGCCCTCGCGGGCAGCGAGGCAGTACTGCCGGTATCGCAGTCCGTAGCCCCCGACATGGTTCGTGACTACCTGCAGCTCACGCTCGAGCGTACGATCCAGGAACGTATCCTTGAGCTGGTGGCCCCGATGCTGGAGCAGGCGCGCTTCGAAGAAGAGCGGACCTCGCAGGCCCTGCAGGTGGTGGATGCCGCCGTGGCGCCCGTTGAGAAGTTCAAGCCCAAGCGCAGCATCATCTGTATTGCCGCCACGCTTTCTGGATTCATCCTGGCCGTCCTCTTCGCCCTCGTCATGGACTGGTGGCGCCGAAGCTATCCCGTCTTCGCCCAGCGCCTGCGCGATGCGGCCCAGGCCTGATCCGGTGTGGTCTCATCCACGGACATAGCGCGCCCGGGGCCGAGCGATCGGTGGTTGGGTAATTGGGGGGCCTTCCTGCTCTGGGGCGGATTCGGGTTCGTTTTCCTGATCCTGCTGTTCATTACCTGGGCGGCGCCCGATGTCCTGCCGTTCCTGCCGCTGGTTTTTCTGGGTGGAGCGGGCCTTGTCGTGCTCTTCCACTATCCCCTCTTGAACCTGGCTGTCGTCATGAGCAGCTTTGTGCTGATCGTGGGGTTCAGTGCGGGACTCGGTGCTGGAGAGGCCCTCTACGGGCTGTATTACCTCTCTTTTCTGGCCCACTGGTTCTTTACGCGGGCCATCCTGGATGGGCAGACCATCTGCGGGCGACGGGAGGAGCGGGTTCTGCTGCTGTTCCTGATCCTGGTAACGGCCACCATTCCGGTCTCTTTTTTATTCGACGCCATCCCCTCCTTCGTCATGGGCGAATGGCTGAGCCTGACCATGCTGGGCTTCTACTGGCCCGTGCGCGAAGCCATTGAAAAGCATCCAAAGGGGCTCAAGGTCGTGCTGGGCAGCATCATCTTCGTGGGGCTGTACGTGCTGGCCCGCAACCTGCTCGAGTACCGTAGTGACCTGGCCAATGCCGAGGCGGTCTGGCAGATTGCCACGAGCCGCGCCATTGCCAATGAGTCCCTGTTGATGGTGCCCGCGCTCTTCAGCATCGCCCTTTTCCTGAGAACCCCGTCCTGGCGGGGTCGTGCGTTTTTCCTGGCCACCGTGTTGGGACTCTTTGCCGGGCTGATCCTCACGCAAAGTCGTGCCTACTGGGTAGCGTTTTTCTTTGGGGCCGGCATTACGTTTCTATTCGTGCCCGCCAAGGACAAAGGCCGGATGTTGACGGTCGGGGTACTCTCGGCTGCCGGCGTATTCACCCTGGCCTACGTCGTACTCGGCGAGTACCTGCTCTTGGTGCTGACCGGGCTCCTGGATCGTTTCCTGACGCTCGAATCGGCCGTCTCCAAAGACATCTCCCTCATCAACCGCTTCATTGAAGCCCAAGCGGTCTGGGAGCACATCAGGGTCAATCCGATCCTGGGCTATGGTATGGGCGTGCCCTATCGCTTCTTCAACATTACCTACCTCTACTCCGAGTCGAAGACGTTCGTGCACAATGGCTACGTGGCCTTGTGGTTCAAATTCGGGATCTGGGGACTGGGGATGATGCTCTTCTTGATGGTGCGCTTCTGGATGCTCTCGTTCGGTACCTGGTGGAAGAAACGGGCCGCTCCCCTGCCCGCCATCATTTCGCTGGCCGTTACCGGAGCCTTGTCGGCGCTGGCCGTGACGGCTACGACGGCCAATCCCTTCTATCAGAATGACCTGATGTTCATGTATGCCGTGCTGTGGGGCATTGCGGGGGGCGTTCGCGCCCGGGGAGAACGGGAGCAGCGCAACCGTGGCGAGGAGAGCCAATGACGCATGACGCCTCCGGTAGGACCCGGCCTGAGGTAGGGTATGTGGCGCGCTACATTCCAGCCTATCGCATGGACATCGTGCGGGCGGCAGCCAGGCGCCTTGAGTATGGACTGGTCGTTGCATCGGGAAACCCGCCGGGCGGCACGAGCATGGAGAGCCTGATGGTGTCCGAGGAGGAGGGCTCGGGGGCGCTTTCGAGACTGGACGTCCGCAATACCTGGATTCGGGGCGAATGGCTGCATTGGCAAGAGATGGGGCCTTTGTTCGGGCCGAACGGTCCGAGCCGCGTACTGCTTATCGAGGAGTCCCCCAGGACGCTTTCCCTGCCAGGCCTCCTGCGCACGGCCCGAAAGCGTGGGCTGAAGACCATTCTCTGGGGGCATTTTTCTGCTATTGACCGCCCCCTCGGCAGCGCCGACTGGCGGGATAGGCGGCGATTGGCCACGGCGCGTATGGCCGATGCCCTGCTGACCTACACGGACCCGCTTCGGGATCAACTGGCTGACCTCATGCCAGAAACACCCGTCTTTACGGCCCGCAATACGCTGAATACGGATGTCCTCTTCCCGGTAGGTGATGCCTTGATCGACGATGGCCGGTCGGCCATACGTACGAGGTTGGGTCTCCCGGACGTGCCCACGCTGCTTTTCCTGGGCCGGATGATCCCAGAAAAAGGACCTGTTCGCGTAGTAGAGGTTGCGCGTGCGCTGGCTCAAGAGCGTGGAAGTGCGGTATCCGTGGTCATGATCGGAGATGGACCCGAACGCAGCGCTGTCGAGGCCATGACGCCGCACGAAAACGTGCACGTGCGCTTCCTGGGCGCCATGACCGATCTGAAGGCATCCGCGCCCTGGATTGCCGCCTGCGACGTGCTGGTCAATCCGGGCTACCTGGGGCTTTCTGTCAATCATGCCCTTGCGCTGGGGGTGCCTGTCGTGGCGCCGGCTCCGGCCAACGGGGGTGTGGGCCATAGCCCGGAATGGACCTACGTCAGGGATGCCGAAAACGGGCGCTTTGCCTCAAGCAACAGCGCATCCGATCTGGCCAACGCTGCACAAGAGGTACTCCGCGAGCAGGCAGCCTACCAAGCGCGTGCAGCCAGTTTTGCGCGTCGGGAGTTGAGACTGGATATCATGGTCAGTGGCATCATGGCAGCCATCGGGCACGTGGCACCTGACGTCAGCATCCAGGACGTGGAGCCTGCCGCCTAGGATGACGATGCCCGGACATATCATCCTGATTGGGCGCTTTCCGCCGCCGCCGGATGGGCAATCCATGGCCACGGAGCGGCTGTATGGGTACCTGTCATCGCAAAGCCAGGTCCACAGGATCAACACGATGATACCGGCGGGCGCCTCCGCGTGGTCCAAGCTGACACACTACCGGGCGGCAGGCAGGCAGTTGGCCGATGCGCTTGCCATGTACCCGGAGGCGCCCGTCATCTGGACCTCTATTTCCCCGGAAACAGTCGGGCATTTCCGGGACGTAGGTACGGTCTTTCCCCGGCTGAAGGGTCGGCGCACCATTGCCGTCTCCCACTGGGGCAAGTTTGCATCCGTCTTTGAAAACGCGGCCACCGCCTGGTCGGCCCGCCGCTTGATTCCCGGGCTGGAACGTGTGGTATTCACAACGTCCGTGCTTTCGGAGGCCTGCGCTGCATGGATACCGCAGGCTCAGCGACAGGTCATTCCGAATACGCTCGATGCCGCTCTCATTCCGGAGCGGGCCGCGCTCGATGAGCGCATCGAGCGCGGCCCGGGGCGTCCGTTCCAAGTGCTGTTCCTGAGCAACATGATCCGGGAAAAAGGTTGGGAAGATGTGCTTGAAGCAGCCGCCCTGCTCAAGAACGACGATACCCGTTTTGAGTGGGCGTTTGCAGGAGGATGGCCGAGGCCCTCGGAGCGTCCCCTTTTCGATGCCGCCGTCGAGCGGCTCGGTGTCGGTGACTGCGTCCGCTACGAGGGTCTTCTCCAGAAGCGATCCGAGATTGGTGAGCGCCATCTTGCAGCCGATCTCTTCGTCCTTCCCTCGTGGCTGCGTGAGGCCCAACCGCTCTCGATCATGGAGGCCATGGCGGCGGGGACACCCTGCGTTGTTGCCGATGACGGGGGGATGCCCGACATGATTGGTGCGGGCGGTGACTCAGCCGCCGGATTGGTCGTGTCGGCCCGCAAACCAAGCGCCTTGGCCGATGCGGTCCGCTCATTGGCCACGCCGGAGGCCTGGCACACGGCGGCAGTCAATGCACGGCAGCAGTTTGAGGAGCGGTTTGCTCCGGATGTTGTCGATGGGGCGTGGGACGCCCTCATTACGGAGGTCATGCGCCCATGAGTAACGCGGCCACACAGGGGCTTGTGCGGAACATGAGCTGGATGACGTTTCCAAACCTGATCGTCAAGCCCGCCTGGTTCCTTTTCATCACGCTGGTCTGCATCCGGTACATGGGTCTGGCCGAGTACGGCGTACTGACGGCCGCTCTGGCGCTCATGAGCATCTGTGACGGCTCGCTGACATTGGGCTCTTCGCCCTATACGATTCGCGAGGTGGCACGGGATCGGTCGCAAGCCAGCCTTTTCTTCTCCAACCTGCTCATTTCGCGCATGGTCATGTCGCTGACCGCCATCGGGATGGGCCTTGGTATTCGAGTGTGGCTGGGCACAGGCGCCTTGGATGTCGTCGTGTTCGCTGGGATCTACGTCTTTTTTCGCAACCTGCTGGAGTACTGCCGGGCCCTCTTCCGGGCGCATGAGCAGTTCCAGATGGAAGCGGGCTCTACGCTCCTCGAGAAGCTGCTGGTCATCGGGGCCGGTACGTGGGCCCTCCTGATGGCGCCGAGCGCCGCATCGGCCATGATGGGTATGGGAGCAGGCATGGGATTGGCTTTCCTGGGTACGTTCCTGTGGACCGTGCGCCGCGTGGCACCCTTCCGGCTGAGCCATTTGTCGTGGGATTTCTATCGCAGAGCCCTTCCCCATGCCATCCCACTCGGCCTCTCCTCCATCTTCGTCCTGCTCTACTATCGCACGGACAGCATCATGCTGGAAGCCATGCAAGGCGAGCTCGTCACGGGGCAATACGGCCTGGCCTTCCGGATTACGGAGGCCATGGTACTCCTTCCCTACATCGTGTCTTCCGTGTTACTGCCCAGGCTCTCGGCGCTGCGGGGCGCGGACGCCGGTGCCTTCAATCGTCTTTTCCGACGTGGAATATTCGGAATGGCCGGTGTGGCGTCCTTGGCCAGTGTGGGCGTCTGGATACTGGCGCCCTGGTTCATCCCTTTCCTGGATCCCAGTCCGGAAGCAGCGCCCGCCGTGCCCCTTCTGCGCATCCTGCTCATCTCATTCGTGCTCAATGCCATCAACCAGATGGCGACGACGCACCTGACCGCGACGCATCAACAGAACCGGCTGGCCATCATCCTGGCCGCAGCTGCCGCCATCAACATCGGGCTCAACCTGATGCTTATTCCCGATCTGTCTGCGGTCGGTGCGGCCTGGGCCACCGTCGTAACCCAGGGAATCATCCTGATCCTGTTTGTCCCGGCCCTGCGTGGATCCGGCGCGTGATGGCTCCCATGCGGCACGTGCGTCTGTAACTGTTTTCGGTGGTTTACGTAGTCGGACCATTCACCCCGAGTACGCTACGATACCCACCATGGCACTACGAATGACCGGTATGCGCTTACCAATGCCCTTCACCTTCCTTTCTGAAGGCACGACCCGAAACCTTATCAGGCTGGTTCTACTCTCGATACTTCTCCTTCCCGTGCAGCAGGGTCACGCACAGGAAATCAAGGAGGACACGATACCGGCGCAGTACGAGGCCCTGGTTTCGGCCGTGGGTAACGTTGTCTCGGTGCTGGAAGAGATCAGCGAGCAGCTTGACGCGGAGGTCATTTCTGATCAGGCCAGGGCCATCAACGAGCGCCTGATCCTCGGCGGACCGGCTACGGGTGGGTTCCACGGAGAGGCTGAGGAAGACATGCTGGCCATGATGCAGGCAGTCGAACGCGACCTGATTGCGCTCTTGGCGCAGCTTGACGAGCGGGGCCATGACATGCTGGCTGCCGAACTGGACACGGCATTGGGAGAGCTTTCGGAGGTACTCGACGTGCCCCCGGGAGACCATATCAGGATCCAGAAGAAGCGGCCTCATCGCTACGTCATCCGCACCGATCAGGACCGGATCACGATCCACACAGACGACGATGATTGGTGGGATCAGGACGGCCGGTGGGAACGGAAAGCAAGGGAACGCCAATGGAGTCGCGATCCCGATGCGTGGCGGGATTCATGGAAGAGTGGCGGATTCGACTCCTGGAGCGGCGCGGATGTCTTCGGCGAATGGAATGAGCGCTGGCCCTATCAGACGCAGGCCACCTATCGCGCGTTGCCTGCGGTTCGATACAACCGGGTCGAGGGCCTCTTCCTGGGCGCATCGCGGGCGCCCCTGAGCTGGTCAAGTGATGAACGCGGTCGTATCTACGGACAGGGAGGCTACGCTTTCGGCATGGACGAATGGCAGTACCGCCTGGGACTGGAAACCCGCATGGGCAGTCGGCAGACCAATCCGAACGTCGACCTGAAAATCGGTGGTTCATACCAGCGCAGTATCGATACAGATGACCTCTGGAAGGCAGCCTGGGGAGAAAACACCGCTGCTGCTTTCTTTTTCCGCAATGACTTCTACGATTACTACCGCACCGAGGGGTGGACAGGGTATGCGGTCGCTCGATTGACCCGTTTTGCCCAACTGAGCGCAGCCTACCGCAGCGAGGAGTACCTGAGCCTTGGGCGCGCCACGCGATGGTCACTCTTTGGGGACGGTTCGTTTCGCTCCAATCCGGCCATTGACGAGGGGCAGATGAACTCCGTTGTGCTCACGCTGGACGGCGGCAGCATCCGGGACCTGGCGGATCGGCCCCGCGGCGTGGCATTCCGCCTCGAAGCAGAAATCGGTCAGGGCCTCGGAGGCGATTTTGACTTCGCCAGGTACCTCGGTGACGTCCGGGCCTATGCCCGCATGAGTCAGGACGCAGGTCTCAGCGTCCGACTGCGCGGAGGCTTTGGTGATGGCACCCTGCCGCTCCAAAGGACCTTTACGTTGGGAGGAATCGGTTCGGTGCGCGGCTATGATCAGAACCAGTTCGCGGGAACGCGCATGGCACTGGCCAACATCGAACTGGCGCTTTACGACCCGGATATTGCGGACTGGCTCCTGAACAATGTGACGGTGCTGGGTCTGTTTGACGCCGGCTGGACAAACGGACAGGCGGGCATGAACGCCTTTGCCATGGATGACGTCGTTTCGTCGGCTGGGTTCGGCCTTGCCTTCGACGAGCGCCAGGTTCGCATCGAGGTCTCGTGGCCTCTGCGCGATCTGGGTTCGGGACGAGACCCCTCGATCTGGCTGCGCATCAATCCGACGTTTTAAGGTCCCTATGAAGCAGTGCGGGGCGGCCGGACTGATGTCCGGCCGCCCCGCCCGTATTCTTGAGGGCTCTCTGCCTGCTCAGCTGATATCCCCGGTCAGCTTCCTCATGGGTTTCGA
>Ga0075480_10003223_pt1 | contig 10496 bp, 10 predicted proteins | sample DEB08_DNA_7_FD_81590 | JGI IMG/M metagenome (GOLD analysis project Ga0075480, IMG submission 81590) | Aqueous microbial communities from the Delaware River and Bay under freshwater to marine salinity gradient to study organic matter... | ecosystem: Environmental > Aquatic > Marine > Coastal ...
AAAAACTTCTTCTACACACTCTAATACCTACGCAAACGAACGGTTGACATTGACAAAAATGGGAGAATCACTTTAAACGAATTTCATGCATATTTTTTCAAAAAATATGGAAGACCACCTAGTAATGACGAGTGGTTTAAGTTTCATTTAGCGGACGTACACAATAACGGTTATATAAGTAAGTATGATATTGAAGTTTTTGAAAAAAATAATAAACTATTTAGTTAATATTTATATTTCATCTTTACGACGAAATTGTAGTCATCTTCAATGTTTATGTTTGGCATACATAAATTGAATATTCTGTTTAAATTCATAAAACATTGATTGGTATAACTAATTAAATTATACCATTCTTTATTGAAACCAGTCATCGTTATAAAATCAGTACAAATTAATATTCTATGACATATAGCAGAAGAGGCAGATATAAACATCTGAAACACTTCATTTCTTATCTCTCTCACCTTCTCTTTTTTATATCGTTGATATAACAACGAACTCCACTTTTTATCATCAATTTTATTATATATCCATTGTATACGTAAATCCAAATTTTTTTTCACTATATTAGTGTTATCCCCATCCTCTTGTATTAAATCATTTATATGCAAAAGTAATCTAAAAAGTGTTATTAGAATATTATATGTATGCAAATCTCTCCTCTTACAAACTAATGACACGTGAGTCATAAAATATCTCTGTTCAGGTACACCCTCACACTCCAAATTACATACATTTTCTTCATCATTGTTCATTCTCTCACCTATCCTATTATACCATTCAAAATAATGTGGATTATGAACTGGCCCCATCTCAATTTTACCTGTTATCCAACCAAATGCTGTATTACAATTTGTACACCACATCTGATTACATCCATCTATCTTTTGTATCAATGTTCCACAACTAGGACACGGTTTTGTCGTCTGTTTAATTACTTGTACTGATCTTATATCATCGCTATTACATATATGTTCCTTTCCATCCTCCACTTTTACATAACATTGTGTACAAATACGTGTATCACACATATTACATTGATATCCTGTTTTCGTCATTACATATCCCTTACAATCTTCTTTCACACATATACATACTATCTTATTATCATAATCCTTCAAATCTTCATCTGTTACATAATCATTTCTCCATTTAACAACTTTATTCTTTATTTCTTCTGTATTATTAAATAACGATATCCTTTCCTTTACGTATTGTTTATATTGTTTATATATCTCTATTCTTTTATCATCGCATCTGTGAATTCTGCCTTTAATTGAACTTCTGCATACTGTACATATAGTGTATTTACATTTATAACATATCTTATCCTTATGAAACACATACATCGCTTTACAATCTTCGTTTGGACAACATTTCAAAGATAACTCCTTCTCTATACCTATCATAAATGCACTCAATCTATTCGTTTTAATTAAATTATCTTCAATTTGTTTCTCTAATCTACAAATATATCTATCGTATTCAACATATTTCTGTGTCTCCAGTAACAAATTCTTCTCACTCTCTAACAAGCGTCTCGCTTGTTTATCTCTTATCTTCTTCAAAGACATTTGTGTCATATTATTGTAAATAAATACATAATCCCAAACCTCTTTACAAAACATACAATGAATCTCTCTTGTATCATCCAACAAATACCTCTCTACACATACTTTACAAGACTCCTTACCACAACGATTACATACTATTTTTGTCCTTTTTTTTGAATTATAATCATTTGTGCATATTTCACATTTCATTGTTCTATAAATATAATAAAATGTTATTACATTTACTTATAAAAAAAAACCTACACTTTTTCCTTTTTGTTTTACCTTTTAACACTTTTTGTCACTTTATAACACTTTTTGTCACTTTATAACACTTTTTTGAATAAATGACCAAAAAAGTAAATACACCTATTCGGTGCAATACTTGTTTTTTTTGTTTTTTACTTAGAATATGTTAATTGATGCGTGTCTCTAATTCTTAGTGACACGTTTCATTCGGTCTTCAAGCTTTTGTGTAGCTTGCATAATTCCGTGCATATTCTCTCCATAAATCTCGATTTCCTTGGAGTCGTTGTTGTACCAAATGTACATAACCCCCTTAGTATTCTCCGTAATAGCGTTGAAGACTTTCCCTTCTTTTCCAATTACTCGGCCAATTTGAGCTCCTCGCATTATACGAATACTCTTCATATAATTAAACGCGGGAGGAGGATTATACATTTTTGGTGTCGTCTTGTTACTCCACATATTTTTACTTTAAAATTAGTTTTAAAGTAGAATATATTGATTGATAACCTTTATTTATAGGTAGTAATAACTTGCTGAATTTTTAATTGTTTTTTTTCAATTTTTATTTAAGTGTCTGTATTCTTATATAATTTGGTGTATATGTCAACTAATTACAACACTTTCAACAATCAAGAAGTTACAAAATGTCCAATATGCTTAGAATCCGTTGACATCGAACATGGTGTATATACGTTTATGTGTGGACACAAAATTCATATAGATTGTACATATATATACGTAGAGTATACTTTGCAAACAAGAGAAAACAATGAAAACATTAAGTGTCCTATATGTAGGTCTTCTCTTTCATTACCAAACAATTCAACCGTTTCAATACTTAATATGTCTATAACAACACTTACTCTCTTATCATCCTATTACATCTTGTTATTAATCATACAAAAGTACCTATTATCCTAATAGTTGTGGTTTACAACCATATAGAGAAGACAATACGTTTATCTCCTCATTAACGTATTGTAGATAATTCTTGAATTCCAATATAATGTTGTAAGTATGTTCTATGTAATTTATTCTTAATAATTTATATGATATATCGTTCATTACTATGATAAAAGTCTCGTATATCTCACTTAGACTAACATTATAGTGTATCAACTTATCTTTTCTCTGTATCTTTGATTTAAAATCTTTCTCACTTATCTTATTCATCATAAAATCTATTCTCTCTCTCATATTATATCGTATATCCTTCGTATCTGGTATGTACAATCTCTCTAACATATGACGCACATGCATTATTAATCTTGTGTACCTAAATAACTGACTCGATTCCTCACTATCCTCTCCAAATGCAACTAATATGTGTCTCATTAACATTTGATTATCCACTATCCTATTGCTATCCGTAATATCATTTCCTTCTCGATCCGTGTCATTATTATTTCTAAACCATTCGTAATAATGTGGATTATGTATCATACTGTTACACTCCACTATACCCGTGTGATAATCAAACGTTGTCTGACAATTCGTACACCATATTTGACTACACCCATCTATCTTATGTATCATTATCCCACAACAAGGACAAATCTTAGACATATTTAGAATAGTACTTATGTTTCTAACATCATCTATATTACATATGTGTCCTTCTCCCTCTAAATTATAACAATTTCTACAATGCAAACTACTACATAAACCACACTTCCAATTTGACATTACAAAACCTTTACATATATCTACCTGACACTTATAGACTATGGTCTCAATCTCTTCGTCATCATCGTTATCCATTGTTAAATTAAGTGTCCATTTGTGAATCTTTGAGAAATTTCTATTTGCTTCTTCCATTATGTCTTTACCATCTTTCCTAAATCTATCGTTCTGTTCATTAAGTATCCTTATGTTATTCAATATGTCTCTCTTTCCATCCTTATTAAACCGTATATCCTTATATGCATCGTTGATTATTTTCTTATTATTTATTATCATTGCCTGTATCATATTAAATGTCTTGATTTTACTATCTCTTAACTCTATATCCTTATCAACTTCTTTTTGATACTTAACATATAGTTGTGTGTCAGGAAATTTTGACTTTTCCCTCTCATACAGTAACTTCTTTCTATGCGATAATATCCTCTTTGTTGATGACTTCGTGAAATTCTTCAATATAAACTCGTATTTCCATTGATTCTTACATTTCATACAATTGTAATCATTCATATTCATTAAAAAATACTTCTCAATACATATACTACACGTATTATAACCACATTCAACACATATTATCCTCTTTCTTAATTTATTATATGATAATGCACACACATTACAATGATCCATATATTACCTTATACTCGTTTATTTATTCTCCATAAATACTACATTTATAAATCTTCTATGTTCACTTTTATGGTTCTTTAAGATCCTCGGTGCGTGTATGGCACAATCATTATTCAAAAATATAATCCCTCTATTCCCATTATACTTCACATTATCTATTTCCACAATATCCCTATTATATAAACATAACTGTCCCTCGTCTTCATCCTTATACACCTCCTCTAAATACGGAAAATACAATAAGACAACAAATATCTTATCCTTCGCATCTATATGTGGTTCCCTTAAATACCCTCCCTTTTTTTCATTCTTCATATTGTAACATATTTGAAAGTCAACCTTTACATCAGTATATCTATTATCTTCATTCCTATAACTTATACTATTGTATTTATCTGGATCTACTCCAAATATATCGCATAATCTTTTAAAAAACTTAATATTAGTAACTTCCTCTATCAATTTATTCCATATATCACTCAATATGTCATACTTTTTAATATATTTCATATCAATATCAAACCGATTCCCATTACTAAATTTCAAATCTTTATACCCTCTTTCCTTTATCAATGCACTCAATTCCGGAAAACTTTTATTCAATTCCTCATACTCCCCTTCATCAAACACTCTCTCAAATTTAATATATTTAAAACTTTCTCTATCAACTAACATATCATCTTCTAACAACAACATTTTTATTCTTTATACACAATATTAAATCATTCATCTCTTCTCTTAAAAAACACTGTGAACATATAAAATCTAATACTTCCTCTTGATGCGGTAAATCCTCTATACTAAATGTTTCCAATCTACTCATATCCGTTATTCCAAACATATGTACCGGTATTCCAGAATAGTAATCGTCCCTACAAAATAACGGTACTCCTCGTATACACACCTCCATCGCAACAGATCCTGAATTCACTACACAACAATACACATCTTCATCAAACAACAAACTATCCAAATCCTCCGGAATCCCAATAAATTCGATATTATCATCTTTGATTCTATTTTTCATTATATCTTTATATTGTGTTTCTGTCTTTGGATGAAACTTAATCTTTATCTTCTTGTTACTATATCTACGTATTTCTCTTATCGTTTCCAATTCTCGTTCAATCCACTTCTCCACATCACCCTTTTCCCATCCAAACCAATACTCTCCCTTTGAATAATTCTGTACAAACATCACTATACATTTACCTAATTCATTCTTTCTATTCCTCTTAATAGTCTTATCTAAACTACTCAATATATATTTATGTCTTCCCTTTATTGTCTTCAAATACTTCCTATGCTTATGATTCCAAGATCCTATTGATAACATAAACAGTCTATCTCTTCTCTCATTGATATTACTGTCGTAAAACACATTATTCGATATACCAAAAAAACCTACATTTCTTTCAAAAAATAACTTCTTGTATTCTTCATCTTCTTTATATTTACTTATTATACCATAGTGAATCATACTATCAACAAATTTATACTTATCTATCAACTTCACAATCTTATGTTCTATCTTACATTCAATTATAGTTTTTAATATTGAACTAGATATATTGTAGTGGATATCTTCTTTATTCACTACATAATTAAGAAAAACTAAAGGATTCAATCCATATATGTAATACATTTATTTATGTCCATAATGAAATTGTAACGTATAACGACGTCCCTCACCTCTTGGAACACAATGTATCTTATCTCGTGACAAAAAATACAATAATCTATTCCTCTTTGGTACTATCTCACTCTTCTTCATCCCTTCTCCCAAAAATACTGTTCCATTAAACCCTTCCCCACAATACAACACACAAGATACATATTTATATACATCATCTATATGATATGGTATTGTAAAATATCTTTCATCAATACATCCGTATACATCACTTATATCCATCATTTCTTCTTTTTTATCCAATTGCTCTAAAATCTTTTCCTTCACCGTAATATTTAAATAATTTATTAATTCATCATCTTCTATCAATAAACCCTTTCTTCCTTTATGTTCCGTATACCTATCATCAAATAACTCCTCCCTCTCAAAAATACTCAAAACTCTCTCATACATACCTTTATCCAATACATCTTCCAATATACCTATCGACATCTTTCTAATTTAACACAATTTTCTTTACAAATGTTCCGTTTTTAATGTCGTTTATTTTTGTTAGATTGTTTGTAGAACTCTTCATTATTGATAACCTTTCTTCATTATTCTTCTTAACGATATTTGTTAAATTTTCCTTACCCTCTACAACATCATCCAATGCAGACTCCAGATTCATAAACATCATCCTATCCGGTTTACTCTCTCTCTCTTTTATTGTCAAACCTGTTAACAATATCTTCCCATTCAAGTAACATTTCAAATACAATGCTCCTTGTCTTTTAACACAGAAGTACACATCATCTTGTCTAATTTTTTCAATAAACGATACTTCACTATTATCATACTCCACATTATCCAATTTACCAAAATACTTATCAAAGACTTCCTTTGTTATTATCTTTCTCTCCTTATCATCAAAGTATGTCTTGCATACAATTGTGTTATTAAACTTACTCTTAAGTTTATCAATAACTTCTTTCCATTTCTCGAACCATATCTTCTTACTTTGATAGTTAATACCAACAGGATAATCTAAGCACAATATAATCTTACCATCTTCATTTAATACAGTATCCTTGATATTCTTGATGTTATATGTGTGTTGTATATCCTTTACTGTAACAAAATCGTACATTGGTTTCACATTTCCAAAAGACTGCATATAATATCGAATCGAATTCTCATTAGAATCATTTCTTATGATATCAAAATCAAATCCTAACCACTTAAATCTCTTATCCTGATTCTTTCTCAAATAATTATTGTAAGGTAATTTATTATTTAATGTCACAATTAGAGTCTCATTATCAATTTCTTCTAGATTTTCGACAATATTTATCAGTTTATTATTCTCGGATGTATTAAATAAATCTTTTATAATAAGTGCGTCTTTGTAAAAGTATAGTTTCTTAAAAGTACTTCTAGTTGTCTCTTCTACAATCTTTTGCTCCACTTCTCTCTTTATAGTACGATACTTTTCTTCTACAACAAATTCATCATTATCAACATCCATTTCCATTACTATGAACTCTTCATTGCTATACATCTTGAATTCCTTATCAGTTATCTTATTAAACTTGTCATAGACATACTTGTCATATACGACATAATCTAGATCTTTCGACAACACTACAGGAATACCCATCGAGTTACAATGAACGAAAAGAAAAGATACGTTGTTTGTGTATACACACAATACATCTTTCATAACTCGCATATCATACATAGGATCATACGATATTCTATTATTATTCATTGTTTCGATTCTTTGTTGAATAATATCATTCTTAATAGATTCTTCACTTCTATATTTTAATACATTCGAAATAACTTTTATATCTGCATATTTATAGACCTTTGCAACCTTTTCAATCTGTTTAATAATATCGTTAACAAATGAATCTCTAACTGATCCATTATAAACCGTCCCTGAATCATCTTTTTGTATTTCATAAGGTAACTCTTCATAAGTGATATAATACAACACCGTTTGTCTAGTATCCGTATAATTGTTTTTTGTAAAGTATTCATTATCGTTGTGCTTTTTGTAGAATTCATTGTAATACTCGTGCTCTACAGAGAAAACCTTTTGAGTTGCGTCGATATTCCAACAATTGACATTGATGTTGTTTTGAGTGTAATTGCTTCGAATTAGAGTTCTTCGATTGAAATAAAAATTTTCACCAAATACCTTTCCCAATTGAACATTTTCATGCTCATTAATAATCATTTTATTTTATATTATTACATATTATAAATATTCTCTAAATTTGTTTTTAACATCGTCTTTACTTCTTCTACTGTATATTGTTGTGTATCTCTTTCATCATTTACCTCGTTGTGTAATTCTACAAAGAATTCAAACAATTTGTCTTTGTTTGTAAATATATCGTCAGGACTTTCTGATACTTTGTATACATAATGCATTATACAATTGACACATCCTATCTTTTTCATTATATATGTCTTATAAAAATACTCAATCATTTTCACACATTCTACTTTCATAACTAACGGTACCATATGAATTATATTCCACATACATTTGTAAAATTGTTCTCCTTGACTCTCCACATACTTATCCACTAGATGATCAAACAAATTTCTAATTCTTAATGACATATCATCTTGTTCGTAATTAAAGTAGAAATCAGCAGAGTCATTAATAATAGGTTCTATTTTATTTAAAAGATCCTGATTATCTTTAATTACGAAAAAATAAAGTATAGAACACAGATACTTATTATATTCCATTTACTTTTATCTATATATTTATTTAATTTTAATAATTATACGATATGTTGTATATTAACAACAGTATTCACAAATTCTCAACTAATGTTGATTTCACTAAGAACTATTCGTTAGATAATAGTATCTTCGTCGATTCACACCCGTGTGACAAATCTCTAATTTGGTCAAAAGATTTTTATCTATACAATCCTTATCACTTTATGCAATTGTTACCTTCTAAACCAAAAGCTATCTTCTCTATTAATCTATCAAATCCTTACATATCCTATTTCATAAACTCTAATATCACAAAGAACAAATTAGATAGCGACATCTCCTTTATAAACTCCTTTTTCCCAAACAAAACTATCAAATTCTTCTCATACATACAACAACAACTACAGTCATTCAATATCATTATTATTACTCATTTCTCATTAGAACAACTTTTTGATTGTATGATCGTTATCACCAATGAAATATCAACTATTTTTGTTCCTGCATTCTATCACAACACTAACGTTATGATCATCAACATCGATCCTCTGCACTATTGCTCCATATTCTTCATCAAAAATCTTAACAACCTTTCCACTAATACACACATTCTTCATTATTTAAACTATTTAAAGGAATTCACAATAGAAGATACGAATCAAATAGATGTATTAAAACATCCAATAATAAGAAAACATTTATCAGTGGAGTACGAATATTATCGTAAGTGTATAACAGATAATATAACTTTTAAGAATATATTCATTCACAGTCAGTGTCGTGAATCTTTTCTTTTATTCAATAATTCTATAAGTGCTTCCAATTTCAATTTAATTAATTATTTCGACGATAACTCGTTAGTTTGTATCGTTTTAGATGAAAGCTCTCTTAGTAAAAAACTTTTATTATCTTCATCATCACGAATAATTGCTTTTGACCTAAATCCTTGTATTATACATAGTCAACAAACAGAATATTACAGGTATTATATACAATCATTTGATACTATATCATTACCTCAATCACATAATTTGTCTAATTTTCAATTTAATGAGCATATAAGTTTTTATCAAGACGGTGTCATCATATGTTTGTTAGACAATTCAAGTGGTATTTTCTACAAAACACAGTCTCAATGGTTCGATACTTGGATATCTATATTCAAATATCTCTCAAAAACATATCATAATAAAATTTTAATAAAAATTCATCCAAACGATACCAGTAACCTTTTGTTAAAAGATTTAGTTAAATCTTTTAACTTAGAAATTACCACAAACATTTTTGGTCATAGAATCTTCTTTTGTGTCATCAACAATGGTTCTTTTTATTATAAATCTACTCAATTAGGATATCTACTTCTTTCTCCAAAACATAATCAAGAAAAATGTATATACGATTTATACAAAGATATCAATAGTTCTATTGACAACTTTAAACATTCTCGCAAATTTATTTTTAATTCTTTACTGAATACACTTGTGAATAAAAAAGATCTCCTTAATGGTCTTTTCTTTAATCATTTATATAATTACTTCAACAAAGGTCCGGATGATATCAAACACTCAAATTCCATAAATTGTGTTGATGCTTCTGTTAATGTATGAATCATATTTTCTTGGTATTTACCATTATCTAATTGAATAATCGACATTGGATTTCCTATATTCTCCACTATATCAAAATCGACATATTGTATCATCGTCTTATTATTGACTGTAAAAGTCCCGTCGTTACTTATTTCATAGTGTATTCTATATGTTTCGTGATTTGATAATGCGTCCGCAGTCTTATCCATTATCATCACAAACAAATCATAATTATTATTGTTGTTCTTATACATTTGTGCTCGACCAACAATATATTTGTTATCTGTTAATTCATCGATTATTATCTCATTTGTTACATATGATCCATTCGTTGCATTCAATTCACGGATGTATACTTTTCTCGTTGTGTTGATAGCGACTTCGTTAGTGTACCATACATAGACAAAGTTATCTTCAGTGAACGATTCTATGGCC
>Ga0075480_10003226_pt1 | contig 10490 bp, 8 predicted proteins | sample DEB08_DNA_7_FD_81590 | JGI IMG/M metagenome (GOLD analysis project Ga0075480, IMG submission 81590) | Aqueous microbial communities from the Delaware River and Bay under freshwater to marine salinity gradient to study organic matter... | ecosystem: Environmental > Aquatic > Marine > Coastal ...
AACTATTTTATTTGATTTAAACAACGAAGTTGTTTTAAGTTTCATGTAGATTGTTCAGTCAGACGGAACCACTTACGGTTCCGCCTAAAAAAATGAGCTTCATGTGAGTTCGCCCAGCCTAGACTTTGGAAGTAGGTATTTTCACTGTTCAATGGGCTCTGACCTTTCCCAACCTACGTCGACATCATACAGTAAGTGTATTATATCATACACTCAATGTATTACCCGCTACTTCGTTCCTAGCACACGGTTTTTATGAACATTGTGGTTCTTGATTGGCAACATTCAATCTACTTCAATCCAACTATGGTTCGCTATTGGCGTCAAAGTGTACGTGTCCTATGTTTCCATAGGTTTTTCCACAGCCCGATTACAATCTGGCGGGCTAACCTTGTGTGTTGCTTGTTATATTGCCTTAGATACGCTTGAGATGTTCTCTTAACGCCTGTGAGGAGCCTACTCTTACATTAATAATGCCATTATAGTAATCGTCAGTTTCTAAAACTCTGCGATCAAACTGTTCTTTGGCTTCTAGGTAACTTAAAACGCCTTTAGACTCGCAGTAGTGTAGTATTTCTCTAAGAAAACTCTCTTTGCCATACTTTTCTACGTCTGCTAGCAGGTTATCTGATGAACCCCAATAGTCTTTCCAGTCAGATTCGACTGTTGAACGTCTTTTATTTTTTTTACCTTTGAGCGGCGGCCTTGTTTTTTTGAATTGAGCTAGTTTTTTGCCTATATACTTTTTGCCGTTCTTTTTATTTGTGATGAGATATACAAATCCTATGTAGCCTTCTGGTATTTCGTCTACAATTTCGCCATCATACATCCACGTCATGTAGCTACTTACCGGAGCCTTAATCGTCTGTGCCTTGGTTTTGGTTCTTGCCTTTGTTTATGTGTTTGTCGTGTATTTCGTCCATGCGTATTTTAGCAAGTTTGCGTATTTCTCGCAACCATCTTCTTGCATTTCTGTGTGTACACTGTGAATTACGTGCTTCAAATAGTTCGTTGACCTTGAAATACTCAAGATATGCTTTGGTCAACTTGTCATGAGTATCATCTTCTATCATTCTATTATTTCAATATCGTTTTCATAACTGGTAAAGCCGTTTTCTTTGATAACTTTCATAACATGATTGACTCTACCTACCAGTTCGTCCTTGTGTGAAATAAGGAACACGTTTTTCTCACGCTCTCTGCCCATTTTTTTAAGCACACTAAGAGCATTTTCAACACCTGCTGTGTCCATGCCCGAATCTATCAGCTCGTCTATGAACAATAGGTTGATATTTTGATATAAACTTTCCCAAACGTCTCTAAACGCAAAGCTCATACCTAATATCAGTCTGTTTCTTTCACCTCTTGACAGATTATCAAAGTCTAAGTCCTGTCCTAGTTGTGTAATTTCCACATTTAGATCATTTTGGAACACAACTAGATGTGGTAAACCCAGTTTGTCGAGATAATATGTAAGCCTATTGTTCAAATACATAAGATTTTGATCAATAATCTTCTTACGTATAAAAGAATCTTTGTTGGTTAACAGTTTTAGCAGAAACTCTTGGTGATCTTTGTAGTTGTTAAGGTCATTCATAGGACCCCAATCTATTTCTTGAATACCAGTATTTTCTAGATCTTCAATTTGCTCTATATAAGGATCAGTTTCTTGTTTCTTTGTGTCAAGTGCCTGACGCAAACTGTCAACATTTTGTCTGTGTTCGTATGCTTCTTTAGCAGTTTCATAAAATGTGTTGGGTCGTCCGTTTATGTCACCTATTTCTGCTAGTGCTTCTTCTACTTCAGACAGTTTTTCCGCTATGTCTATTTTATATGTGTCGGCATCTTTGAGCTCTTTCATTTTCTTGTCAAGTATTTCCTGCTTTTTATCAGCATGAAGTTCTTGACCACAAGCATAGCAGGTTGCTTCTTCTAGTTCTGCGATGTCTTTTTGTACTTTTTGTACAGAATTCTCAGCACGTTCTAGTGCTACTTCCAATGTGCTCTTTTCTTTGTTAAGAGCCGTAATAGCATTGTTGTTCTCAGCCCAAGCACTCAGCAGTTCGTGTGCTTCTAGTTCTTTGTCTATGTCTAATTTTTCTAATTCGTCAATACCTTGCTGTAGTCTTTCAATGTCCTGCTTTTGCTTTGACTGCCAGGCACGTTGTCTAGTACGCAGACTTTCAACAGTTTCACCTATTTTTTCATTTGCCTGTTGTATAGCATTGATTCTAGCATTTTCTTCAGTAATAGCGTCTCTAGTTACTCTAGACTGTTCCTTTAACTGTTCTGCTTTTTCAGAAAGTATGGTAATACCCAACAACTGTTCAATGATGTCTCGCTGATCGTTGGTGCGCATACTTAAAAATGGCTCAGTGTAAGTGTTTAGTGCCACAATGTGCTTGAACATATCGTGACTCATGCCCAACATATCGTTGATATCTTCTTGTGTCTTACGTGAATCGCCCTGAGACTCGTCAATTAGCTCTTGTTCTTCGTCGTTTACAAAAAACTTTAGCACATTAGGTGAACGTCCTCGTTCAATTCTGTAGTCGACACCGTCTTTTTCAAAATGTAGTGTAACCAACATACCTTTTGAGTTGGTTTTGTTAATTAAGTTGTTGCGTTTGATATTTGTAAGTGCTGTACCATATAATGCATAACTTAATGCATTAATAATAGTAGTCTTACCAGTACCGTTACGTGAACCTGAATCGTCTCCACCTTGATCTAGATTTTCTCCTAGCACAAGAGTAAGTTGTTCCTTGTTAAAATCTACTGCTTGAGTCTGGTTGCCCACACTCATAAAATTCTTTACTGTTAAATCCTTTAGTTTAATCATAACTCGTTATAGATTTCCAATAGTAACTGTTTGTTAAAATTATCCGAATCAATTGCCGCAATTTCTTTAGATACAATCTGATCAACACTTTCAAACTGTGTAATATCCAACTCTGTGGAAATTTCTTCTACTTGTTTTTGTGGAATCAGTGTAATTTCACGGCAACCGTGTGAAGTAATAAATGTTTCTTTGATAAAACTGGCTTCTTCATAGGAAATTGGCAAGTCTAATGTTACTCTAAGGTACATTTTGGGTTTGATTATGTCATCTGTTTTGTCTAACAGCTCAGAAAGTTTCACGGTTCGATACTTTGGACAGTTCCACCAGTTGATATATTCAGGATCTTTGCCATTTTCTTTGTCAAGTATCATCATACCTCGATCATCATCCCACGCATCCGCATAATTGTGGGGAAATGCGTTACCAATGTAATGAATTTTGCCTTTAACCTGGCGTTTATGGAAGTGTCCGCTAAATACGAACTCTTGATTTTTGAAGTGTTCTGGTTTTAAGTCGCCGTGATCTGGCATTTGTACCATAGCATTCATATAAAAGTGCGGCAATTCAAAGTGACCAAACATATATTTGGCTTTACACTTTTCAATAGTTTTCCATTCGTTGCCTACCAGCCACGGAACAAGTGCTACATCGTCTTGCTCTAGGATTTCATTGACTACAGTAATACCAGGAATGTGTTTACCAAACTCAACAGAATGGATATCACGCTTATCTTTGTAATACAAATCGTGATTACCAGGAAAAAAGAAAAACTGATCAAATGCTTTGCCTAGTTTTTCTAAACTACGAATAGTAGCATCCATAGTTGTAATATTAAGACTGTTTCTGTTGTGATGCCAATCGCCACAAAAAATACCAGTTTCACAACCGTGTTCTTTGGCTTGCTCTATGTACCAGTCTACAAATTCTTCACAATCGTCGTTGTGTAATCTGCTGTTGCCTTTTAAACCAAAATGTATATCTGTAAATACTGCTGCTTTCTTAAACACTCAAAAATCCTTATAGTTACACTTATTGTATAATCAATATTAATCAAAGTCAACGGTGTTATTCACCATTTTTTGCTTGCTCTGTTAGATCATGTCTGCGTTGAGCTGCTTCAAATTCACCTTGACTCTGTCTTGTGTAACTTGGATTCATGTCGTTCATTTCAAGAATGTCGTCTCTAATATTTTGATTACGCTTTTCTATATTAATCACTCGCACAAACGAATTTGTTACTGCTGCTGTATAATATGCAAATGGATTTTGACTTTTAGACTCATCGAACTGCAATCCGATTTGTGCTAGTTGCAGTATAGCCTGACCGCGCATTTCGTCGTTATAGGTATAACCTCTAACATTGCCTCGAGTAGCATAACGCTCACATAATTTCATCCACATACGAGCTAGTTTTTCAGTTGCAGTACCGTGATTCTTTGAAAAATGTCCGTTAGACAATCCTCCAACCCAGTGCGATTTGCCTATACAAATTAGTTCATCTTTTTCGTTAAATTTATAGTGTTGAAATGGAGGAAAATTTAGTTTGGTCTTTGTGTCTGCTACAGTTTTAGGATTTTTCTTTCGACCCGGTTCTTCTGGAATGTGATCAAACGTCATAATACGGAAAATTAATTCTTCTTTTGTTATTTTCCGGTAGTCAACTTCGCATTCTGCTAGTTTTACTTTTTCTCCTGCTAGTTTACGTGCTTCAAAAGCCTGTTGTTGTAGCCTTTTTGCTTTATTTCTTTTTGCTTCTGCTATAGTACGTATGTTAATTCGTTCTACATCAGCTAAAATAATGTCATATTGATGATATTCTTCGTCAACGTAACTGCAAAATGAATTTTTTGACTTATGAATTTCTTTTAATATGTCTTTGTTGTTAAGATAGTTTACTTTTCTCATTAATTATAGTCTCCTTAGTTACATTATAATATACGCACTTAAAAAAGTCAACTAAATAATAAGAAGGAGAAAAAAATGGCAAACGACCCAATCAGTAGTGTAGAAAGTATAGTAGGATCTAACTCTTTAGTTAGTAAAGCCAGCGGCGTAGTAAATTCTGTAAAAGAAGTCGCCGGCGGTCTAGCAAAAGGTCTTGATTCTTTAAATAGTTTAGCAGGTAATTTGTCAGCGGCGTTAGATGATCCTAATGGATTTATGTCTAATATACGCGGATTAAATTTACCAACAGACGCTATTCCTACTTTTTCATCACTTACTGCTGCTGCTACTGTAAACGCAGGCAACAATGATTGGAGAGTGCGATTAACAGTGCCAAAACCGTATCTAGCAATCGGCGGCCCGTTAATTGAAAGATTAGTAGCAACAAACAATTCTATGGTTTTTCCCTTCACACCTTCAGTTATTATGATGCATAGTGCGAATTATAATAGTTTACAACCAGTACATACTAATTATCCGTATCAAATTTACGAGAACTCAACTGTGAACGAAATACAAATTACGGGTGATTTTTATGTTGAAAATAGTGACGATGCAGAATATTGGTTAGCATCAATGCATTTTTTAAGAAGCATAACAAAAATGTTTTACGGAGAAAGCTCTAGCAATGCAGGAGCACCTCCTCCGCTGTCAAGATTAAACGGATACGGAGATTATGTTTTTAAAGACGTTCCGTGTGTTATTAAGATGTTTCAGGTAGAACTTGCACAAGATATAGATTATATTAAAACAGACATTCCCGGTGGCGGTGGCTCGGCGTTTGTGCCTAGTCATTCTATTGTAACAGTATCAGTAATGCCAACATACTCAAGAGATACAATACGTCAGTTTAGTTTAGATGACTTTGTCAGCGGAGCATTAATTGGTGACAGCAAAGGATTTATTTAATGGCAAAATATACTAATAAAAGTCCATATTCAAATACAGGTGTCTTAAACAATAGATATCTTGGTTATCTAAAAATCAGGCCTATACCTGCAAACGGTGATGATGTGTTATATAAAATAGAGCCACAATATACTCATAGACCAGATTTGTTGGCTTACGATTTGTACGGGTCTAGTAAATTATGGTGGGTATTTGCTCAAAGAAATATGGACACAATCAAAGACCCAATTTTTGACATGAAACCTGGAACTGAAATATATCTCCCACAAGGACCGAAACTTAGAAGAACATTAGGATTATAATGGGTTTTGAAACTATAAAAAATACTGTTGAAGCAAAAGCTAATACGCTTGTTGAAGCAGGCATTAATGAAGCAGCTGATGCTGTAACAAACGCAGTTAATAGTGTTGTATCTGTAGGTGAAGGATTACTTGGTGATGCAGCATCTCTTCTAGACGGAACAGAATCATCAGGAGAAGACGCAACACCAGGCCCAATGTCAAATTCTGGTGTGTTCCCTGGCCAGTTAGTTCCGGGCACTACACCTCCTCCTTGGCCTAATGAGCTGCAAGCCTTTGCCACAGTGAATCATATTTTTACACTGGGGGTGCTGACGCCCGCAGAAGTAAATGATCCGTTGGTGTTTAGAGAAGCTGGGGGCGCATCCATTAATATTTTACGTAGCGGCGGAGGCATAACAAAACCTCAAACTGAAGTAGAGGCTGCTTTAGGAATCACAACAGAATATTTTATAGACGACGTAGAAATACAATCAACAATTATGGCAGACGCCACAACAAAAGGAACAAATGCAAATCAAATTAGTTTTAAAGTTACAGAACCATATAGTATGGGTATGTTTTTAGAAACTTTAAAAGTAGCAGCACAACAGGCGGGATATCCTAATCATATTGAAGCAGTATACTTGCTGACAATAGATTTTATAGGATATGATCAAAATAACAACATCGGAACCCCCGGTTATTCACGCAGAATGTTGCCTTTAATCCTAACAAATGTAACATTTGATGTAGACGCCGGCGGAACACAGTATAATGTAGAAGCAATACCTCATAATGATATAGGATTGGGAGATAAAATTGTAGAATTACCTACAGACATGACAATCACTGGAAGAAATGTAGCTGAAATTTTACAATCAGGACTACAAAGTCTAGCAACAGAACTAAACACCCATCTTTTGCAAAAAGAAGCTACAGGAGATGTGGTAATGGCAGATCAAGTTGTATTTGTTTTTCCAAAACCAGACAGAACACAAGAAAATATAGGTTTAGGCGGCGGCGATGGCGCCGATGCTGCAACAGTAGCCGCAGCGCCAGGCGGACTACAACAAGACGATTATCTTTACGCCAGTGTTAAAGGCGGAGTAAACGAAACAGAAGGCGAAGACTTAGAAATACCAGAAGAATTTGAAACATTTAAAAATGGAAAAACTGGTAAAATACAAGGCCGTTCTAAATTAGGAGAAACAATTAGAACTTATTCTGAAGATCCTGAAAACATCAATGACATTGGCAAAGAAATAATTGTTGAAGAATTTGTTGAAGGCGGTGAACATCCGTTTGGTAAAGATGGATTTGCCTACGATGCAGAAAAAAACATATACTCAAGAGGAAATGAGGAACTGCAATTAAGTGATGACATTAGAACATTTAAATTTAAAGCAGGTACAGGCATTGTAGAAGTAATAGAAGAAATAATTTTAATTAGCACATTTGGTAAAACAGTATACGATCAGCTTTTAAATTTGCCAGGCGATGGCATGATTAAATATTATAAAGTTGAACCTCAAGTATATATTGTTCCTAATGCAGCAAACGTTAAAAAAACAGGTAAGACTCCTAAAGTTTTTGTTTATAGAATAGTAGAATATAAAGTACATCACAGCGTTATCAAAGCACCTTCTAGTGCTTCTAATGTTGCTAGCGTAAAAGCTCAATGTGCAAAACAATACAATTACATTTACACAGGAAAAAATTCAGAAATCTTAGAATTTGATATAAATTTTAATTTTGCATACAATATGCCTATTGCGGATAATCCAACTAGTAAAGAACGAGGTAAAACAGAAAAATCATCGACTACAAGAACCACAGAAGACATACCAACTCCTGCTGGCAGCGACGGGGGTGACCAGCAACCTGCAGAAGGCGCAACACCCACAGAGCCTCAAAAGAAAAGCGACAGTGGAAATGTTGGTGGTGGTGGCGAAGACAAAACCACAACGTCAATAGCAAGATCTTTTAATGACGCTCTTTTAAAAAGCCAAGTTAATCTTGCAGAATTAGATATAAAAGTAATGGGAGATCCGTTTTATCTTTCTGATAGCGGAATGGGAAATTTTACAGCAGGGGATACGTCATATACAAATATGAATAGAGCAGGCACCATGAATCATCAAAACGGCGAAGTTCATGTTAATGTTATATTTAGAACTCCTGTAGATTTAGATGATAGAGGCTCAGACCTAATGTTGTTTCCAGAAGATACAAAAATTATACGGCAGTTTAGCGGAATATACAGAGTGAATAAAGCAGACCATATGTTTTCAGGCAATCAGTATACAACAACACTTAATTTAAACAGAATGCTAGGACAAGAAGAAGGTGAAGTTCAATCATTCTACAAACAAGGCGATCCTTCTAACACTACATTAGCAGATGTACCTGGTGGTATTTTTGATGAAGGTAGAAATGTAGTAGAAAATATAACTGACGAATTTTTAAACCAACTAGGCGGATTAATGCCCGGCGGAAGTGTAGCACAACTACAAGGTTATTTAGAAGGAGAATTACGCACACTTATAAATGGATTAGATCCTGTTTCTGCTACACTAGGAGACATAGCGGCAGCATTAGGTATACCAGAAAGTTTAATTACTGATGATGTTTTTTCACAATTACAAGACGGAATAAATCCAGAAGATTTAGGTTTTCCTATTCCAGATGTCAACCTTCTTGCAGGAATTCCAGATGTACCAGAGTTAGACCCAACAGAACTATTGCAAGGATTTGCAGAAGACGAAGGATTAATTTAATATGGCTGGATATACAAGAACAAAATGGCGTCCTAAACCCGGACAACCTGGTCCGTACGAAGCCATTGTGGTTAGCCATCTTGATCCTAAATATATGGGTACACTGCAAGTTGAAATTTTACGCAAAGCAGACTCCGGTAACGATCCAGAAAGAACTGGCCAATTAGTAGAAGCAAAATATCTATCTCCTTTTTATGGATCAACTCCACTAGGTGCAACTACAGGTAATGTAGGATATCAGTATTCGCAAAAAAGTTATGGTATGTGGATGATACCACCAGATGTAGGCACACGAGTTCTTGTGATGTTTACAGAAGGAAACTTTGCAAACGCCTACTGGATAGGCTGTGTAATGGACGATTACATGAACTGGATGACTCCAGGGTATCCGTCAACACAAAATCTAGAGGACTTTGGCAAAAAAGCCCCCGCAGCAGAATACAACAAACGTAGGGAAGATGGTGCTGCAAGGCAACCTACAAAATTTGTAAAACCAGTACACATTGATTTAACACAGATATTAGTAAAGCAGGGACTATTAGACGACGATGTTAGAGGCGTAACTAGTTCATCAGCAAGGAGAGAAGTACCCAGTGCTGTATTCGGAATAAGCACACCTGGCCCGGTTGATAAAAGAACAAACTCAGTAAAGTTTGAAAAAGGACCTTTTGGCGCAAAAGCAAATCAATTTATTAACAGACTAGGCGGATCAAGTTTTGTTATGGATGACGGTGATGATAAAATTATCCGTAAAGGCCATGCTAAAGATTCGCCCCCAGAATATGAAAACATAGAAGCACTAGTAGATGGTGAAATTCCTACAGGCGATGTTACACTTCCTGCTAACGAATTAATACGCATAAGATCGAGAACAGGACATCAAATATTATTACATAACACTGAAGACTTAGTCTACATCGGTAATGCTAGAGGAACTAGTTGGATAGAAATGACCAGCAACGGTAAAATTGATATCTATGCCCAAGACAGTGTTAGTATTCACAGTTCAAATGATTTAAATTTTACTGCTGATAGAGACGTAAACTTTACCGCTGGCGAAAATGTTAATTTTATGGTAGGTAAAGATATGCGCACAACCGCCGGTGACGCTATTCACAATACAGCCGGTTTAGATATAAACAACACAGCAGGACAAAGTATTAGCGAAATAGCAGGAACACACATATCAAATTATGCTGGCATAGACGCCAGTTATCAGAGTTTTAGAAACACTGCTTTTGTAACAGGAAAAAATTTAGAAATAGGCGCAGGCGGAAACTTAAACATTGAGTCTAGTGCTCATTTGTATTTGACCAGCGAAAACGATGCTAAACTAGAAGTAAAAAATGGCAGTTTAGCACTGCCTATTAACGGTGACGTAGAACTAAAAACCAAAAACTTTAACATGGATAGCGAAACAGTCAGCATAGATGCTGAAAAATTCCTATTAGATAGTGCTACAGTGCTTAACATGAGTGCTGACATTTTTGCTGTTAATTCTAGTACACACACTGAAATAAATTCGGATGGTAATTTTACTTCTTTAGTAACCGGCACGTGGCAAGCACAATCAAACGATGACATGAAAATAGCAGCTATAGGAAGCAATCTATCCTTCCGTGGAGACTCGGGTGTAGCAACGTGGGCTAGGGACGGCTCCTTCTTAGTGTTTGCAGGCTCAGACGTTAGATTAGATGCAGACAGATATATGGCAATGAGCGCAATAGGTAGTATAAG
>Ga0075480_10003229_pt1 | contig 10487 bp, 8 predicted proteins | sample DEB08_DNA_7_FD_81590 | JGI IMG/M metagenome (GOLD analysis project Ga0075480, IMG submission 81590) | Aqueous microbial communities from the Delaware River and Bay under freshwater to marine salinity gradient to study organic matter... | ecosystem: Environmental > Aquatic > Marine > Coastal ...
ATAGAAGCAATGGCAGCTGGACTTTATGTTATTACAACTGATTATGGAGCTTTGTTTGAAACATGTGCAGAATTTAGTTCTTATATTCCATATCAAAAAAATTATTTAGCATTAGCTCATAATTTTGCTTTTGCAATTGAAGCTATTGCAGATAAATTAAATACACCGGGTATTGTAAAACATTTAGAAAGACAAATAGATTACACAAATAATTTTTATAATTGGTCTAAACAAGGAAATGCATGGACACAATTTTTAAAAGGAGCACTTAATGCAAGATCCAAGTAAACCTATATGGATTAATCCAAATCCAAAAGCAACACCAGAACAAAAGAATAGTGACTTACCTAGAATATTTTTAGCGACACCTGTTCATAGTGAATGTTCAATACATTACACACAATCATTATTAAAGTTTCAACAAGATTGTTTGATGAAAAATATATTGGTTTCTTTTTCATTATTAAAATCATCATTAGTTACACAAGGTAGAAACTTGTGTGTTAATGGTTTTTTAGAAGGAGGAGACAAATACACACATTTATTATTTATAGATTCAGATATTGAATTTAAAACAGAAACTATTATGAAACTTCTAGCTGCAGATAAAGATGTTATAGCTGCACCTTATCCATTAAAACATATTGATTGGCAAAAAGTTTACAATCGTATTAATCTAAAAGGTAATATGGAACCCGATGTATTATCTAAACAAGGATATACTTGGCCTATAAAAATGGAAAACAAAGAACAGATTACAGTTGTTAATGGTATTGCAGAAGTTTCTCATGCGCCTACTGGATGTATGTTAATTAAAAGATCTGTATTTGAAAAAATGATTAAAGCTTTTCCAGATAAAAAAATAAATCAACCTACTATTTTAAATGGTCAACAAATAGAAAAAGAATACTTTTATAACTTTTTTGATACGTATCATGAACCTGAAACTAAAAGATATTATGGAGAGGATTTTGGTTTCTGTAAAAGATGGGCTGAAATAGGTGGTAAATGTCATATTTTAGTTGATGAATATATTACTCACGTTGGAGAATATAGATATACAGGTCGTCTAATGGATGATCTTACTTTTAAAAATGATTGACTAGTATAATAAAACCTAGTAAATTAGTACATTCCAGGATTATAAGCCTGCCAAATTGTTAACAATATTATAGGAATTATGGCTATTTCAAGATCACAAATGCAAAGACAATTATATGAAGGTGGAGGCATAACTAGTTTAAAAGAAGCTAAAGATGTCTTAGAATCACAAGCCCTTCCAGGTGAGTTTCTTGCATACATTAATCCAGAAGAAGCAGCGATGCTTAAATATATGGGAGGTGCAGGTATACCAATTAACTCAAGTGGTGTTCCGTCTTTCTTTATTAAAAAAGTTGCTAAAGCAGTTACAGGAGCTGTTAAAGGTGCAGCTAAAGCTGTTAAAAAAGTTGCATCTTCTGATGTAGGTAAACTAGCTTTACTTGCTGCGGGAGCATATTATGCTCCAGCTTTATTTGGTGGCACAGTAGGATTTGGTCCTGCATCAACTTATGGAAGTTTTGCAAGAGGTTTAATGAGTCCAAATTTAATTGGACCTATGACTAAAGCAGGTTCTTTAGGTAGAACTATTTCATCAGCTTTGACTGGAGGTGGTGCTTTATCAAGTTTAATACCTGGTAAAGGAACAGCAATCGCTGCAATAGGTGGTGGACTGTTAGGTTCTTTATTTGGAGGTAGTAAAGAAAAAGCTCAGGAAGCTTTTGCAAGAGATCCACAAGGAGTTAAAAATTATCTTGTACAGTATTTTAAAAATTTAAACAAAGATGCTACAGACGAAGAAGCTGCTCAGTTTGCAGAAGAACAAACTAGAGAATACGCAGCAGAAGGTGGTCTTATGGGTAGACAAGAATATGGACTAGGAGGACTTATTTCACAAATGATAAATAACAATCCTGAAATATTTAAAAAATTACAAATGGCTTCACCGGTAAAACAATTACAAGCTAAATATATGATGAATTTAAATCCAAGAATGGATGAAGAAGAAGTAATGGAATATATAAGAGAAAATGCAGCATACGGTGGCCCTATGGGTGAACCTAGAGAAAATCAACAAGGTGTACAAGAACTAGACTATAGACAAGAAGGTGGATTTGTACCAGTTGGAATTAAAGAAAAAGCAGACGATGTACCTGCGATGTTATCTAAAAACGAGTTTGTTTTTACTGCTGACGCGGTGCGAGGAGCTGGTAACGGAGATGTTGAAAAGGGCGCAGAAAGACTGTATAACACAATGAAGACCTTAGAAAATGGAGGAAGGGTTTAATGGCTGAAGTTCAAGAAGTACGACAATTACCGGCAGAGTTTATTGAAGCATTAGGAAAAACTTATGCAGATGAATTAACGAAAACGGTAGGTGGTCTAAAAGAAATAGATGTATCAAAATTATATGGACCACAATTTGTAGCAGGACCTGGAGCATTAACTACACAAGCTGAACAATTAGCACCTGGTCTTGGTTCTTATGCACCTTACCTACAAGGTGCCGCGCAAGCTCAAGCTCAAGCTGCAGGTATGGTTGGACCACAAGCTTATCAAGCTTACATGTCTCCATATCAGCAAGATGTTATTTCTACAACTTTACAAGAATATGATGTACAAGCCAAAAGAGGTTTACCAGGTTTAAGAGCACAACAAGTTGCTGCAGGCGCGTTCGGTCAAGGTAGAGGCGCGGTGCAAGAAGCAGTTTATGGTGCTGAGTCTGATAGAAACAGAGCTGCATTACAAGCTCAATTATTACAACAAGGTTTTGGTCAAGCACAACAATTAGCACAACAAGCATTTCAACAACAGCAACAACTTGCATCAGGCCAATTGGGATTAGCACAAGCAGCTCCAGCAGCAGTTGGAACTCAGATTGCAGGTTTAACTGCTTTAGGTTCACAACAACAAGCAAGACAACAAGCTGAATTAGAAGCACAAAGACAACTTGCATATCAACAAGCTTATCAACCGTATCAAGCTACACAAGCTTTGGGTTCTGGTGTTATGGGATTAATTTCTGGATACCCACAACAAACACAACAAACAATTACACCTTCTCCTTCACCATTATCAACTGCATTAGGAACAGCTTCAACATTAGCTGGTATCTATAAATTGGTAGGACAAGGTACAAACGCATTTGGAGGTTAAATGAGTAAGATATTAAAGAGACCTATGTTCAGAAAAGGTGGACAAGTGATGGAAGGTGTTATGTCTTTAGCATCTGGTGGTAGAGCTAAGTATCAAGATGCAGGTCGAGTGACTATGCAAGACTTAATTAAAGATGATCCATTTTTAAAAGAAGTTTATCAAACTGCACAAGCAGGTTATGGTAGAGATATTCAACAAGAAAGAAGTGATGTACTTGCTAATTTATTAATTAGAGGTGGATTAGGATTAGTATCTGGTGAAGGTGCTGGTAAAGGTACATTAGGTGCAATTGCTACAGCATTTAGAGGACCAACTGAACAAGCTTTAGCTGAAATGTCTAAATTAAAACAAGATCCAGCTGCAATGTTAACTGCTAAAACTGCAATAGAACAAAAAGGTGCAGAGAGATTAGCGAGAATACAAAACGAAAATAAATTATTAGATGCTCAAAAGAAAGCTGAAATTATTGTAGGACCACAAAAATCTGGTGAATCTACTGAAGATTATGCGGCAAGAGTAAATGCAGAAGCTAAAAAAATAATTAAAGAATCTGAATATGGTGTAGGTGAAAGATTTAAAGAAGGTATTAAACAAGATGATATTGAGATTATTCAAAAACAATATTTATTAGAAAAACCTGAAGCTGAAAAATATTATAACTTCCAAAAGAAAAAAGAAGCTATTGAAGATAAAACCGGTAAACCTGTTCAAGGATATATTGATGGTACTAGAACAAAAGGTGGTAAAATTGACTATAGTAGAAAAGCTAAAAACAAACCTGATGGTATTTACTATGATCCTAAATATGATGTGTATTTACAAATTGAAAATGGTCAAGCAACTCAAATACAAGATCCTTTAAGTGCAGCGTCTATTGAAGGACAACAATCAACTGTACCTAAAGTTTCAACAGACAAAGTTGTAACCAAAGAACCTGGTACACAATTTTTAGAACAAAAAGGCAATAATCCATTTTTAAACATAGGTTAGGAGGCTAAATGACTACCAAATACGATGAGTTTGAGTCATTTAAGCTTATTGATGAAGAACAAGGCAGCGAAACAAATGCCATTGTTGCCGGTGTTGCAGGTATTGCTTCAGGTCTTATAAAAATTCCAGAAGGTGTTGTATCATTAGGAGCTGAACTTATTGATTTAGGTTTAGACACAGATACTGCAGCAGATGTAGAAAAATTTTTTGATAAAATAAATCCATTTGAAGAAGTAGCAAGAACTAGAGCTATTGGTAAATTAACTGAAGCCATCACACAAGTTGCAGTACCAGGAGGATATGGATTTAAACTTGCAACTAAATTAGCAGACAAAGCAATTAAAGCGAAAAAAGTTGGTAACTATGCAAACCTGGCTAGTCCTAATGTATCTAAAGCTTTAGGAACTGCAGGTGAATTAAATAAAAAAGCTAAGACTGCAAGATTCGCAGCTGGAGTTACCGGTGGTGCAGTAGGTGAAGCTTTTGTTGCTGACGTAGAAGATATTGGATCTATTGGTGATGCATTTGAAGCAGGCCCTACACAACTCACTTCTGTAACTGATGAAGGTGGAAGAGAAGATGCAGGTAGAAAATTATTAAACAGAGTTAAGTTTGGATCTGAAGCAATACTAACTACACCTATTGTGTATGGTGTAGGTAAAGGTATCAAGGCTGCAGCAACTCGTGGCAAGAGACTAGAATTTAGTAATTCAAAACTAGATCAATTTTACAATAAAACATTTTCTGCACTAAGAGCGAGAGGCGCGAAACCACAAGAAATATTTGAAGCTAAGATGGCAGAAAAAGGTGCTACGATGGCTGATACGAATGAAGCAATGAGAATTGTAAAAAGTATTGACACAGAAGTTGATAAAATGTTTCCAACATTAAAAGCTTCTTTCAATAAATCTACCGGTAAAGAGAAACAATTATTATTAAAAGAAATAAATGACACAATGTTTTCAGGTAAACTTGATGAAGGTATACCTACACAAGCAAAAGAAACACTAACTAATACATTAATAAAAAAAGGTTTAGATCAAGAAGGTGTTAATAATTTATTTAGAACTATTGATGCAGCAAGAAATAAATTTGTAAGTTTAATTGATATAAGTTCTAATGCACCAAAAGATGTTGCAGAACTTAAAAGTTTATTAGGTGAAAGAACAAAAGAATATTTAGGTAATACTTATCAAATTTTTGAAGATAAATCTTCAATACCTTTTTTAAATTACAAACCTTCTGATGAAGCAGTAAGTAATGCAAAAGAATTATTTAAAAGATATCATAGATTTGCAAATAGAAAAACACCTGACTTTGATCCAGTTAAAAATGCATTGACAGATCAAGAAGCAGATACATTAGTTAACAATGTTTTAAAAAATGCAGTAGAAGCTAAGTCACCAAAACAATTACCATTTACAAAATATATAAATCTAACACCAGGTTCTGATGATGTTACGTCTAAAAAATTTTTTAAACAAGTTGTAGAACGTGACATCAATGGTCAAAAGATGAGTCAAGTTGTTGGTGAAGGAAGTAAAGTATTTAGAGAATTATTTGGTAAAATGGAAGATCCAAGATTTTCTGTTTACAATGGTATGGCAAGACTATCTAGTGTTGCTAGAAGAAATGAATTACTAGAAAATTTAGCAAAGAACGATGAAAAAGTTAAGAGAGATGTTGTTGGTGGTTTAAAACAAGGTGGACCTGGAGAAGAAGGTTTCTTTTTTACGTTAGATGATGTTAAAAATTTAAAAGCTGAAAGAGCTTTACCTAACCAAGAGATAGTAAAACTTGATGATTATTTAGCACCATTCTTTAAAGATGAATTTGCAGTCAATCCATTACAAGGTTTATATACTTCTAAAGCTATTGCTGAAGGACTTGGAGATTCATCTAAAGCATTTAAAGGTTTATTCGAGCCACGAGAAGGAGCAACTGGTGTCGAGGAGCTAGGAACTTGGATATATAGAAATTTAATATTAGCACCAAAAGGAATAGCTCAGGTTGCTAAAACTATTTTATCACCGGTTACACACTTTAGAAACTTATTCTCTGCTACAGGTTTTTCTGCTGCTAATGGTATTATGTTTGAAGATCCAAGAGTTGTAGGTAGAGCGTTTAAAGAAGCTTTTGGTAATTTACAAGTTGGTAAATCAACTGAAGAACAAGCGAAAGCTTATCAAAAATTATTAAGACTAGGTGTAGTAAACTCACAAGTTCAATTAGGAGATATTAAAAACTTATTAAAAGATGTTAGATTTGGTGAAAATTTAAACATAGATAAACCTTTAGAATCTATGGGTAAAAAACTTTTTGGTCTCGGTAAACGAGGTGCACAAAAAGGAATGAAATTTGCAGAAGATTTATACACTGCAGAAGATGATTTATTTAAGATTGCAAACTTTGCAGTAGAAAGATCAAGATTAAAAAATGCATATGTAAAAGCAGGTAGAGAATTTACAGAAGATTTTTTAGATGAAGAAGCAGCTAACATTGTAAGAAATACTGTACCTAATTATGCTTACGTATCTGATACTGTAAGAGCATTAAGACGTTTACCACTTGGTACGTTTATGTCTTTCCCATCTGAAATATTAAGAACAACAACTAATATTGCACACAGAGCGATAAAAGAAATTAATGATCCTGCTTTAAGATCTATTGGTATTAAAAGATTGATGGGACTATCAACAGTATTAGCTGTTGCTCCATATGGAATACAAAAAGGTTTCCAAGGTTTATATGATGTAACTAATGAAGAGATGGAAGCAATGAGAAGATACTTACCTGAGTGGTCAAAAAATTCTACAATACTTCCAATTAGAGATGAGAATACAGGTGAATTAAAATATATAGATTTTAGTCATGGTAATGCATATGACACAGCTATCAGACCTATTAATACAGTATTAAATAATATTCAAAATGGAATTACAGATGAACAAGCTTTGATGCCAGGATTATTAAATGGAATGTATCAAGCTGCAGGTGAACTTGCATCACCATTTATATCTGAAGCAATTTATACTCAAGCTTTAATAGACTTAACTTTTAGAGATGGAAGAAGTAAAGATGGTAGACAGATTTGGACTGAAACACAATTAAAAACTGAACCCGGTCAAGTTGTATCAAACTCTATTAATCATATTGCAGAAGCAATGATGCCTTTCTCATATCCACAAATAAGAAGAATTTATCAAGCAGCTCTAGATAAACCAAGTGAGCGAGGAGAGTTCTTTGAATTACCAGATGAGTTATTAGGATTTGCAGGATTCCGTGCAGTTAAACTAGATCCAATTAAATCTATGGGATTTAAATTAGCGGACTATCAAAGAGGTTTAAGGGAAGCTAGAAGATTATTTACAGGTGGTGAAGAAGGATTATTAAGAGGTGGACCTAAAACACCTGAACAAGTTTTAGATAGATTTATTAAAGCAAACAAAGGTAGATTTTTAGTTCAAAAACAAATGAGAGATGATCTATTGGCAGCAGAAATATTAGGTGCTAATGATTTAGATATTAGAAGAGAGTTTGTTGATAGACAACTAAGCAATGATTATATCAGACTATTAAGAGGAAAATTTGCTCCTTATGAAGTATCTGACAACATAAGAAGACAGTTCAAAGAAATAGAAGATACAATTGGTGAGCCCGACCCATATAGAGAAGCATTTAGTACATTAAGAGATGTAACTTTAGATTTAAGAAGTCTATCATTAGATGATGATTTTGATGAATTTATAGATTATAATTTCTATAAAGAATTTTTACCTGGATTTGAAGGAGAACCTTTAACTCAAGTTCCTCCATTACCACCACAACCTATGCCAAATAATAGTGTTATTGGTCAAGTTCAGCCTCAACAATTAACTACAGCTCAGGGATTGACACCTACAGAATTAGCTTTATTATCACCTGAAGAACAACAAATTAGATTACGACAAAGAGGATTAGTATAATGAGTGTCTACGACTTATATCAAAGTTATTTGAATGCACAGAAACAAGTAGCACCAGAACCTAGTTTAGGTATTTTAGATCCTAGATTATTATATCCACAAAACTATCAAGGTGATGGTGATGGACCAAGAGGTGGTGGTGCTTTTGGAAATTTAGATTTATCAAGATCAAAAACTTTTACTAAAGATGTGTACACAGATGAATTAGGACCTCCAGGTTCTTTTGAATTTACACCACAAGAATTAACAGCATACTACAATCCTACTTTAGGAAATTATCAAACTTATGGAGGTAGGAATATAAATCCAATGTTTTCAAATACAGGAGCAACTTTTGGTTTAGCTGGACTCGCAATGAAAATGATGGGTATGCAACCAAAAACTGTTGGGGGTTTTGTTCCTAATTCAATAAGAGGTTATTTTGATACACCTGCAGATGTTCTTAGATTTATTAGTGGTGTAGATAGAAGAGAGGCTCAAGCTGCTCAAGAAGCAGCACAACAACAAAGTTTTGTAAACGCAGCTGCAGCTAAAAGAAATATACAACAATATACAGGTGGAGGAGAAGGTCCGCAGGGTCCACAAGGTGGTGGTTTCAGCACTGAACGAGCAGGTAAAGAAGGTGCCTTCGGTACCTTTGATGGATCAAAAGGAAGAAAAGATTTCTAATGGCTAAAGAACCAAAAACAACTGGAGAACATTTAGTAGCATTATACGGTCACATTAAAGGTTTAAAGAAAGATATACATACAATTAAAGACAATCATTTGAAACATATGCATGAAGACATAGATAAAACTTCTAAAAAAATAGATTACATTCTTGGATTGATTGTTGCAGGATTAGGAGCAATAGCTGGAAAATTCTTCGGAATCTTTTAAAAAGTCTTCCTGAGAGCCTCATATTTTGACGAAACAACCTTGACACGACCTTAGGTACCCCCTATATATTACGCAGGTGCAGCAATTGGGCTGGCCTATAAACTTTGCTTATAACAAGGAGGTTAATATGACAGGTTTAGATTTAATTAACAGATTCCAAAAAGATCTTTGGGACAATTCAAATAAAATGTTTGGTGATTCTTTTGATAGTATCTTTGATAACTTATCTAAAGTTCAATCTTTTCCATTTTACAATGTAGTAAAATATGGACAAGGCGAATATGGAATTGAACTAGGTCTTGCTGGATTCAATAAAAAGAATGTTAAGGTTCAATACAAAGACGGTGTATTAACTGTTTCTGGTCAAGTAGATGACAAAGAAAAAGAATATATTGAAAAAGGTTTAGCATTCAGAAAATTCTTCAAACAGTTTCAATTAAGAAATGATGTGACTATTGGAGAAGCTGAAATGAAAGACGGTGTATTGACTGTTAAGCTTGGTGTAGAAGAACCAGGATTAACTGATCCTCAAGACATAGAAGTTAAATAATTATTGTGGGGCTTCGGCCCCACATATACATCCATAAAATTGTTGTTTAAAAGTAAAATTTTTTCTTATAATCTCACATAACTCGAAACAATCTACACCCTTAGGTATAGATAAATCTTGTAACATTGTTTTAGTTACAGGAACAAGCTGCCATAAATTATTGTCAAAAAATATTAAATCCATTCTTTTAATTCTTCACCCATAATTTCAGATGCAATATTAATTTTATTTCTAAGAGCTTTAACAATCTTTTCATCAATGGTTTCTTCTGCTATGATATCAATATAAGTCATAGGTTTTTCTTGACCTATACGATCAATACGAGCCTCTGATTGCTGACGTTTTTCTAAATCATAACCATTAGAATAATAAATCATAGTAGATGCACCTGTTAATGTAATACCATAACCACCGGTCTGTGGCGTACCTACAATAAATCTAACTTTAGAATCTGGGTTTTGTATTTCTTTAATTGCTTTTTGTCTGTCATCAGTAGTGGTATCACCAAAGTATGTAACAGTTTCACCAGGATATTTTTTTTCTAAAGCATCAACAATACTTTTTATATCATGTCTATAATGAGCCCATATAACAGTCTTACCTTCAACTTCTTCTATGATATTCATTAGTTCACTTAATCTATTACTTTTAACTTCTTGAACAGAATCATCATCCGCTTTGAAATGACCACAAGTTATTTGATGGAGTCGCATCATTTGAGTAATGACAGTTGCAGTTGTAGTAACTTTACCATTTAAATGTGCAAGAGCCATCTCTTTCATTTGTTTATATATTTTCTTTTGTTCATCAGTAAGTTGTATAACTCTTTTCATGTAAGTTTTTTTAGGAAGATCTAAACAATCATCTTTTAAACATCTATAAGAAAAAGGTTTTAGTTTTTCAGATA